>Ga0233403_10000194_pt1 | contig 28001 bp, 7 predicted proteins | sample Na_oxic_1_MG_FD_179866 | JGI IMG/M metagenome (GOLD analysis project Ga0233403, IMG submission 179866) | Seawater microbial communities from Saanich Inlet, British Columbia, Canada - Na_oxic_1_MG | ecosystem: Environmental > Aquatic > Marine > Inlet | place: Canada: British Columbia | collected...
ATTTGTTTTTCGATTTCTTTAGAATAAAATTCAATCATTTTTTGGTTTCATATATGTGGTTTGTTTTGTTGATGCTACCACATTAATATTTTAGTTGTCGAATTTATTTTATGCACGTTCCTAACTTACCAGGCAATAGCGGCGGGCCACCCAGGGGTATAACATGATTAAATCCCTCATCTATCAAGAGTTTTTGCCATTGCTGGACATTCAAAAGAGGAGAATTCGTCAATCTGAGTTCTGGATCGTGGGAAAGCCACCACCCATCTAAAGTACCAAAGCATAAGGTGGCAAAATTATGCACGGCAGTGGCTTCGTTTATTAAAAGACAGGCCCCCGGTTTTAGAAGTTCTTTGATATTATTTAGGGTATTCCTTAAGTCTGAGGTTGCATGAATTACATTTGTGGCTAGGACCAGATCAAAGCTTTGTGTCTCAAATTTTTGGAGGGTAACACTCTTTTCAATATTGAGAAGTTTGAATTCAGTAAAAGGATATTTTTCCTTAAAGGTATTTTTTCCATATAGTGTAAAACCAGGTGAAATATCACTATATATATAGGATACCTGATTTTCATATTGAGCCAATGCCTCAAGGACAAATTCACTGGTTCCACCGGTACCGGCACCCAGTTCGATAATTGAGATTTTCTCTTCATTTGCCATAGATTTTATGCGTTCCTGAACAAATCGTTGAACCAAGTCAGCCATTAACTGGTTAAACCAATCCGACAAGATATTGCCTTTATAAACACCTTCTACAAGCTCCATTGATGATAAAGGAAACATAATATCTGTAGCGAGAACTTCTCCTCGTAATATGCCAGGATAATTATTAATGCAAATGTCTAATAAATTTATATGTGCCTTTATGGGTTCCAATACTTTTGATTTCAGGAATTCATGACTTTCTATACTCCGTAAGTAAGTTTGTGTGGTATCACTGACCACTTGTTCTAAACTTTTGATTTGTTTATCTTTACGGACAATAAAGCCAGCCTGAGCCAAAATTTCCAGTAGGGCATCAAAGAATTTAAAATAACCTGGTATAATTCTAAGGGTTTGACAAAGTTCCTCAAACATGAACGTCTCCTGGCTTTGTTGGAATACGCCCATTTTTTGGAAACACTTCAGAAGCATATATTTTGCCCAATGATCCAGTTCATTAAAGGCATCTTTGATTTGGGAAGAGATGCTTATGTTCGGTATCTTATTGAAAAATTCCTTTATAAAAGGATCGTTATCCACTTTTAACCGGGTTAACAACTCTTCATTTGCTCGAATAAGAATAATTTGTTTGAAATTGCTTGAGACTATTGTTTGAAAACTTTCTACTCCTAATTGGCTACCTATGGGTTTAAGTCCGAGATTGTTAAATTGTTCTTCCAGATTTGGACCCGTCCCGACTCCTATATTGCCCCAATACCCCCAATTGATAACTTTGACAGGAAACCGGCTAAACTGGTTAAAGTACAAGGCATAAGCATCCATAAAGGTGTTGCCAGCAGCATAATTACTTGTCCCAATATTACCGAAAAAAGAAGCCATGGAAGAAAAGAAAACCATGAAATCAAGATATTCATCTGATAAAGCCTGAGCAAAATTCATACACCCTCGTGTCTTTGCTGCAATAGATATGGATAAATCTTCTTCAGTCATTATTTCGAGGGTTTTATCACTGAGGGCAACGGCACTGTGGATTGCACCGTTAATTCTGGTCCACCGCGTTTTTGCGGTTTTGACAGCCATCTGCATTGCTTCAAGATCTGTTATATCTGCTTGTAGATAAAGAACTCCACCGCCCAGGGCTTCAACTTTTTCCATATTTGACTTGATCTCGTTATTTAACGGGCGTCTACCTATCCAGACGATATCTGCCTTTAATGTTTCGGACAAAAAGCAACTTAAATAAAAACCGATTCCACCTGCGCCACCGGCAATCAGGTAGCAGCCTTTATGTTGTAAGGGTGTGCTAACAATGTCAGGTTTTATGATTGTCCTAAGCCTTTTGACAAAGCGTTTTCCCTTGTAAAGCTTTGTACCCTGCTCAGTTCCACTCCAGGGCTCCAGGGTAATTGATTCAGCGATTTTGGTCATGGCATTTGCAGAGGATTGGACTTCTGCAAGGACAATTTCAATCCAGCAAGTTTCAACGTTGGGATATTCCACAGACAAAATATTCATAAATCCATGCAAAGAACCGGCAATAGGATTATAAATTTTTTCATCAAAGATTGCCTCCACATCATTGACGACTATCTTTAGCTTGAGCTTATGAATTACCCCAGGGTGAAGAAGGCTTTTAACTAAACGAAATAGACAAAACAGGCCCTTATCCATTTCTTTGTCAATATCTTGTTTATCTGAATTTGTCATGGCCCCGAGAAAATATATGCCAAAAGATTCTTCAGTCTTCTTAAAAGAAAAAAGATCATTGTTTGTCTCTTCTATTTTGATCTTAATAACCTCTGCCAAAGGATGTTGCCAGGCAATCGCTTCTGCCAAATCTTTTCCTTCATTTGTATAAACTATAAATATTCTTTTTAAGATTTCATTCCCTGCATGACCTTCAGTTACTTTCATTTCTTCCCAAACAGGAACAATATAATTTAAATCACTTCTATTCTCCAATTGTAATTTTAATTCCTGGTTTGTAGATTTGTTGTCAACAACTATCTTGTTATTGTCAATTTCTGAACACCAATGCCGTTTTCGAGCAAAAGGATAGGTTGGTAAAGAAATCCTTTGTAATTTATGAGGATACATAAGTTTCCAGTCAATATTACAACCGCATACCCAAAGTTGTGCAAGGTGATCAAAGTTTTTATTATTCAAATCTTCCGCAGAGAGTGTGATTTGTTCATTAGTACTATTAATATTTCCGCAGTATATCCCGTGTCTGTCATCGTGTAAAAATGAATCTAATTTTTCAGTTATTTCAGGAATATTTTTTCCAATCACAGCCAGTCGTTCTGGCATAGGTTCGCGTCCGACTTGAAGTGTATAGGCAACCTGTTGTAAAGAAATTTCAGCTTCATTGCTGTTTTTTAGAAATTCTCGTAAATTATAAGCATAGGTTTGCAAAGCTGTTTTGTCCTTTGCCGATAAAACAATAAGATGCTCTTCTTTTGTTAATTCAGGGATACGTGGTTGGGCAACGAATTCCTCAAGGACAACATGGGCATTAACCCCTCCAAAGCTAAAAGAACTCACACCTGCCCTTCTTGGAATGGAGTTGTTGTTTTCATCTTTTAACCGTTTCCATTCTGAGGTCTCCCTAACAATATAGAATGGGGTTTTATCAATCTGAATATATGGATTGAGCTTTTTAAAGTTAATAGACGCTGGTATTTTTCCATATTTCATGGAAAGGAGAACCTTAATTATTCCCGCAATACCAGCACCCGTCTCCAGGTGCCCGATATTTGTCTTAACTGATCCAAGACCACAATACGCATCTGAGGGATCAGGAAGATTCCATTTCTTATAAAGTTGTTTAAAGGCTATTTTTAAGCCATTTATTTCCACAGGGTCACCAAGATTGGTACCGGTACCGTGGACTTCTATATAGGTAATTGTATTGGGAGATACGCCGGCTTTCTCTATAGCAGTAGCAATTGTGTCTGCCTCGGAGAGGGGGTTAGGAGCGGTAAGGGAGTTAGCATGACCAGCATGTTGTACTTCACTACCCCGAATAACTGCATATATTTGATCTCCATCGGTTATTGCTTTATTCAAGGGCTTAAGTAAGACAGCCCCGGCACCTTCACCTCGAACATAACCATTTGCATCCTCATCGAAAGTTTTGCATCTTCCGTCTTTACTTAACATCCCTGCTTTGCTGAAAGAAATAAATAACATTGGATTGAGCATCAAATTAATCCCACCCACAATAGCCATTTCACAAGCTTCTGACTGAATAGCTTCCACGGCTCGATGTATGGCTACCAAAGAACTGGAACAGGCTGTATCAATGGGTTCACTTGGTCCCTTAAGATCAAGGAGATAGGATAATCGGTTTGCCGCTATAGAATGGGAAAGTCCTGATGATGTGTGGGCTTCAATTGTAACGCTATTTTTTAGAAGAAGTTCGTGATAATCATGAGTGGCAATACCAACAAAAACCCCTGTTTTAGAACCAGCCAGGTCTGATGCTCTATAACCGGCATCCTCAATACATTGCCATGCGACCTCTAAAAAAATCCTATGCTGTGGATCCATTAGCTTTGCTTCTTTGGGTGAGATTCCAAAAAACCGGGCATCAAATTTGTCCACATCTGTAATAAAACCGCCCCATTTGGCATCGGTTTTATTATCCTCATTTTGCGGATCACCATAAATCTCTCTCCAATCCCATCGTTCAATTGGAATTTCTGTAATCAAATCACATTGATCAGCCAAATTCTGCCAAAATTCATTAGCATTTTTAGATTGGGGCATGACAGTCCCTAATCCAATAATCGCAATTGGCGTATTTTTATTATATGTGTTATCTGAAGATAACTTATCTAAATGTACTATATCGGCTGTGCCTCTTTCAGGTGTTTCAATCTCTGGCATCGAAACTTCATCGGCTGTGCCTCTTTCAGGTGTTTCAATCTCTGGCATCGAAACTTCATAATATTTAAATAAAGATTCGCTGTACTCTTGAAAAAGATGGTTAGAAAAAGAAGCTATCGTTCTATGTTCAAAAAAGATAGAAGGCATAACCTCAAGGGAATACCTTGTATTAATAAAGTTACTTAATTCAACAAGGTTAATAGAATTGAAACCGAAATCAGCCATGTCAGATTCGGCATTTATTCTGCCTGTGTCTGCCTTTATTACATTTGCAGCTATTTTGACAATGTCTTCCTGGAAGGTCTGAAAGATTTTTGAATTATTTACCTGCATATCAGAAGTCTTCTCAGAAGTCTTCACAGGCTCGATAATATCAGAGACTTTAGAGATTCCCATCATTTGTCTAATTTTGTTTTTGTCCCCTTCGATCACGCTAAACTGTAAAAGAGATAAGCTCAATCCGGTATCCAAAGCACGAAGTCCAGTCGCTGTTTTCATAGGTTTCATACCAAGCGTTTTTAGAAGCAGTCTTTCTGTTTCTGAATCTACGCGCATTCCTCCTTCGGACCATAAAGGCCAGTTGATCGATAATGATCGGCCCTGTCGTTTCCCCAATAACACTTTTTCGTGCCGCCATCGGGCAAAATGGTCCATAAACCCGTTTCCGAAAGCATAATCAGACTGACCAGGATTTCCTAAAATAGCAGCAGTAGATGAAAACATAATAAAAAAATCAAGAGGCTCGTTCTTCAGGGTTTCATCTAAATTGATCGTACCAAATACTTTTGGCCCCAGCACAGCATTTATTTCAGAAGATTTTTTCCTCAAAACATAGCTGTCTCTAATAACACCTGCACAATGAAATAGACCATTTATTTTGGGGTATTGATCCCTGATTGATTGTATCAGCTCGATAGTTTCTTGTCTTTTTGATATGTCAGCTTTCATATACTGAATGGTTGAATTAGATTTTTGTAATTGCCTGAACTTTTCAGCATTTTCAGTGCTAATTTCCGAGCGACCCACTAAAATCAGGTTGATCTTTCTTTTTTTCACCAGATGTTCAGCTATCTTTAATCCCAATCCACCGAGACCACCTGTAATCAAATACACGTTGTTTTCTTGTAAATAATCATTATTTGCACTTTGCGGCCTATCAGGGATAAATTCCTCATTATGTTTAACCAGTCGTTTACCTTCAGTATTATAAAGAACTTCAATTCCAGATATCTCTTCTTGCAATTCATAAGAAAAGTGATGTAAAAACCTGTCATTTTCATGAAATTCAATTGTTTTGTAAGAAAAATTGGGATTTTCTAAATGCAAGGTTTTAAGTAACCCGGATACACCTGCATAATGGGGTTGTGTTGCCTTTTCTTTGTTTAAAGATGCGTAGAGAAAAAGAATCTTGCTTTTGTAACCAGAAGATATCAATGCCTGAAAAAGCCAAAATATGGAGTATACAGAGACCGAAAGATCATTACGAAGATCATCAATGTGTGTAGAAAAAGTGTTTTTTGACCAGAAATGTATGATTCTCTGAATTTCCACTCCCTTATCTCTCAGAGTTTTGCATAGTGTAATATAATCATCTATTTTTTCAGGGTTGATCCCATAGATATTATTGTCTATAGTTTTAAAGCTATCTGTAGGCTTAATAAGAATAACGTGATTTTTCACCTTTGAATATATTTCTTCAGTTGTATCTAGGAGCAGTAAGGCACCAGGAAATTCCATGTTTGTAACTGAAGCGACAGGAGATTCCTGCCATACTTGCTTAAAATATAATTCATCATCCAGGGTCATTTTAACCACAAATTCTTTTATTTCAGCCAGGATTAGCCCTCTCTCATCCATAAGAGTCATATTAAACCGTTGAAGTTCAGATTGTTTGTCATGTTCCCCGCCTGCATAAGTCGCATAGACAAAACATGATTTTACAGTGGGATGATAGACATTTACTTCGCCAATAGAAAAAGGGAGATAATATATATCCAATATGGTCTTTAAATCTACTATAAGGGGTAAAACCGTTTGCAAAGTCGCATCCATAATAACCGGGTTAAGATAAAAATTTTTGTTCCATTCTTGTACTGCTGTCGAAAATTCAATCCGAGACAGCACATCACCCTTTCCTTTGTAAAGGTCTTTTATAATTTGAAAAACCGGGCCATGGGTGATTTCCATTTGCTTAAATTGCATATATAGATTAGATGGGTTTAACCTTTCATGCATGCGAGACTGTATAGCTTTTAGATCGAGAGAGCGTGGCGCATTGTTTTCAGAATCATAAATAATTTTCCCTTGAGAATGTATCTTCTTTATATCTTTCTCATCAACAGTATAGACTTCAAAATTCGCACGATCTTCTCCAGGGTATAATTGAATAAAGACTTCCCCATTCTCAGTATGTTCTTTATCTTTAGCCAGAGTTAGAAGTTGAGGCCAAACAATGTTTGCAATTTTCTTTACCCGGTTCTTTCCGAGAATTTTAGCAACGCCATGGGCCATTTCAATAAAGGCTACTCCAGGCCAGGCTGGCATATTGTTTATCAGGTGGTCACGTAAATAAAAGTCATTCCAGTTAAATTTTGTTTTAAATATATATTCATTAAAAGTTGATAAGTTACTGCCGATAAAAGGATGAATTTGAGAAGGAAAATGCTCAGTTTTTTGATGTTGGTACTTGTGGGGGACAAAATTGGATATCCAGTAGCTTTCCTTTGCAAAAGGATAGGTAGGTAAAGATATGCACTTTAACTTCATGTCTGAAAATAATCTGGTCCATTCAATAGACACGCCTTTAACCCATGATTCGGCCAATACTTTCAGATTTTTATTTTTTATCCATTGATCAAGTAAGTTTTGCTCAACACTGTAGGAAGTAATAGAACCTTGAAATATTTTGTTATTATCGTGCCCCTGATTAAAGTCATTTAATGTTTCTATTAATTCCATTGTAGAGTTAGCAATGATAGCTAAACGTTCTTTCAGGTGTTCCCTACCTGTAAGAAGGGTATAGGAAATCTCAAAAATTGAATAATCTTTGTGATCGGAGAGAAAGGTTTTCAACCTGTAAGTATAATCAAATAAGCAACTCTTAGTTTCCGCTGAAAGTACAACTAAATATTCACTAAAGTCTTTTTGTGATTGTACGGATGAACCATTATCATATTCCTCAATGATAATATGGGCATTGGCTCCGCCGGCACCAAAAGAGCTAATTCCAGCCCGCCTTGGAAATAGGATTTCTTTTCCATCGTCGCTAGTTACACAAGGTTTTTCCCAAGGCGTAAGCTTATTTTGAACGAAAAAAGGCGTACTAGAAAAATTGATATTAGCGTTAGCAGGCAGCGCATTGATTGAAGGCGCAATTTCCTTATGCCTCATTTGTAGAAGTATTTTTGTAACGCCGGCAATACCGGCTGCTGATTCCAGATGTCCTATATTAGACTTCACCGAACCTATTGCGCAAAAACCCGTTTCTGATACATAATTCTGAAACGCTTTTGAAAGACCCGTTATTTCGATGGGATCACCAAGGGCAGTACCTGTGCCATGAGCTTCAATATAACTCAGCGAACGAGGTTGGATATGAGACGATTCCAATACTTTTTGAATAATGGCAGCCTGAGCATTGGGATTGGGTACAGTATACCCATTAGTCTTCCCGTCATGATTTATAGCACTTCCCTTTATTATTGCATAAATATTATCACCATCTCTTTCAGCCAGTTTAAGTGATTTTAAAACCACGACTCCCACACCCTCACCTGGCACAAAACCATCACCATTGCCAAAGGCCGCACATCTTCCTTCTTGAGACAACATTCTCAATTGACACAAGGCGATATATTTTGTCGGGTGGAGGTAAAGATTAACGCCACCGGCAATTGCCATTAAGCATTCGCCACGCTTTAAACTCTCACAAGCCAGGTGTATTGCTGTAAGTGATGAAGAACAAGCCGTATCAACCGGCATACTGGGCCCATTAAGATTAAAAAAATAAGAAACTCTGTTAGCCAGAGACCAGGGAAGATGATCTGGAAAGAGCATGGTGTTGTCACCATATTCTTCTGGGCCTAAAAGCTGATAGGTATTTGTAGTGACCCCTGCAAATACACCGATTGATCCATTCGTTTTTTCTTGTATTTTAGACCTTGTATAACCGGCATCCTCAAAAGCGGCCCAGGTGGTTTCAAGAAAAATGCGCTCTTGGGGATCAATACATTGTGCTTCTTTTGGTGAGATATTAAAGAAAAAGGTATCAAATTTATCAACATCATCTATAAAAGCACCCCATTTGCAATAGATTTTTCCTTTATTGCTCATTGATGGATCGGGATCATAGTATTCATTAATATTCCACCGATTAGAAGGTATTTCACTTATGGAACTTTTGCCGCTCCTGAGATTTTTCCAAAAATCATTTATCGTTTCAGCACCAGGATAACGGCCGCTTAAACCAATGATAGCTATATCCGTATTATCAGAAATTTTTGGTTTATCACTTGCACAAGAGGAAAGCTTTGTAATTTCCGGTTTATAATTTTCCATAAAATACATTGTTAGTTCATGTACATTTTGATATTCATACAATAAAGTTTTTGAAAGGGGGCCAAAATCCTCTTCAATCCTGCGGTTGAATCTCATAACAAACATTGAATCAATTCCATAATCCTCAAATGGCCTATTAGGATCTATTTCATTTATAGGTAACTTTGTTATTTCAGAAATCAAACCAATAATGTATTTTTCACCTACCATAGTAGAATTTAAAGAGGATGATTCCACGGGATCAACCTTTTGCTGTTGTTGATCAACTGATGACGTTACCCAGTATTTTTTGCCGAAAAAAGGATATGAAGGCAATGGCACACGTCTAGGCATTAGACCATTTTTATTAATATCTTTAGAAAGAATATTCCAATCAACATTAGTGCCATTTACCCAACTCTGGGCAAATTTTATTAGATCGTCATGTGTGAAGGGTTGTTTATTCGGTAAAAGAACTTTATCTGATTGGAGCTTCTTCAGGCAAAATAGTCTCACTTCATTAATGAGTTCCTTGGTTGAACCAACAACAAACACCACCCGTTCTTGCATCGATGTACGCCCGGTTTGCAGCGTAAAAGCAATGTCTGAAATAGATTCAAGATTATTTTCTATTACCTCTCCCTGAGCAAGGTAAAGAGCTACTCGTTGTATTGAATTATGTGTAAGAAAGATATCCGGTTTAAGATTCCTGTCGTATTTCATGTTTATAAGGTGACAAAATTCATTAAGACCATATAAGTCCAAACAATATTCAGTCAACTCTTCATCTGGCAAAATATCTTCCGGAACAATTCCAATAAGTCTTCCTAAAATAGCTGTTAATTCATGAATGACTTCTCCTAATACTTTATGAGATATCTTATCTGTGACAAAATCATCTTCAAGCCATTTCAACAACTCTTCGGCATAAGCAAAAAGCCGTTCTGTGTTTTGAGCTGACAAAGGGATTAAATATATTTCATTATCAGATAATTCTTTCTCATAGCTGTTAACCAATGCTTCCTCAACAACCATATGACAGTTGGTCCCATTAAAGCCAAAACTACTAACAGTTGCCCTCAGGGGAGCATTATCAACACTCTTCCAAGGTCTGAGATCAGTATTTACATAAAAGGGAGAATCATCTAACGTAATATGTTTGTTTAGATTTTTAAAGTGTAACGTTGGAGGAAGCTGTTTGTATCTTAAGGACAAAAGCACTTTTATTAAGCTAGCCACTCCTGCTGCAGCCGTGGTATGCCCAATATTACTTTTGACAGACCCTATACCACAATAGTTTTTCTTTTGGGTATATTGGGAAAAGGCCTGCTTGAGGGCAGCAATCTCAATGGGATCCCCCAGAGGGGTGCCTGTACCATGGGCTTCTACATAAGAGATGGTTTCGGGATTGATATTGTATTTTTCGTAAACTTCGATTTCCAGTCGGCTTTGTGAATCAGAACAGGGGGCGGTCATTCCATTTGTTTTCCCGTTTTGATTCATCCCTGACCCCTTAATAATACCGTAAATATGATCGCCGTCATTTAGGGCTTTGTCAAGGGATTTTAACACAACGATTCCAACACCCTCGCTTACTGCAATACCATCTGCGGTATCGTCAAACACCCTGCATTTGCCAGTTGGGGAAAGCATACCCATTTGACTCATCATTATAAAAGGTTTTTCATTCAAATAAAGGGTAATTCCACCGGCTAACATCATGTCTGTTTCACCGCTTGCCAAACTATTACAAGCCAGATGTACAGCAATTAAAGAAGAGGAACAAGCTGTTTTTATACTCAACGCAGGTCCTTTGAGATTCAAAAAATAGGCTATTCTTGAAGGAAGTATTGAATCAGAATTGCCAAGGAAAACATGTCCATCTCCACTTTTATTATCCAAAAGCGCTTTATAATCTTTGCCCATAAGACCGACATAAATTCCACATTTTACCTGAGAAAGTGAATGTGGATTATAACCCGCATTTTCAATAGCACGCCACGATTCTTCCAGGAAAATTCTCTGCTGCGGATCCATCATCTCGGCTTCTTGTGGCGTAATCTTAAAAAAATCGGCATCAAAGCGATCCACCTCGTCAATAAATCCAGCCCATTTACTAACTATTCGATCAGGCTTACCAAGATCAGAATCATAATATTTATCTATATTCCAACGGTGGCGGGGAACTTCAGTAAGGCAATTCCGGCCATTATTTAGGTTTGTCCAAAATTCTTTAACATTTTTGGCACCCGGATAGCGGCATGACATACCGATTACTGCTATGTCATGTGAGTTCTCTTTAATTCTTTCGTTTCTGGAAATGGGTTGTCGTGTTTTTTTATCCTCTAACGATAATTGACATTTCTTACTCTCAATAGCTGTCAGTTGTCGTATTTTCTCCTTCTCTAGAGAGAGTTGTTCGATGTGATTTTTTGCGATATATTTACTTATTTTCCGGATACTGGGATAGTCATAAATGGAGGGCATCATCAGTTTCAATTTCAATTCTCGGTTAATTCCCTCAATTAGCATGAGTCCTTGAAGAGACCCTACACCATAGTCTTTGAAAATAGCCTCGGGTACAAGAAGTTCTTCCTCTATCTCAAGGATGCGACTCGTGATTTTAAGGATCTTTTCCTCAACTTTTTTCTCATCCACTTCATCAGTATCAACTTTGGGTATAGTGAGTCTTTCAGAATACTTTTGGGTACTTTGATTTTCTTGAATTAAATAATCAATTACATTCTTCTCACCAGTCTCAAATTTGGGTATGGGGAGTCTTTCAGAATACTTTTGGGCACTTTGAATCTGTTTATGATTTTCTTGAATTAAAGAATCAATTCCTTCGTCTGGATCCGCTTTTATGATTGTAAATAAAAGGTATTTAAGAATACCTATCCCTAACGTCTTTCCAAAATTTAACCAGCAACGGTGTTCATTTTCAACCGTGCGCAAATCAGGATACTTTTTATTAATATATTCTAGGTTTTCCTCAAAATGAGGATCATACAGAAAGTTGCTGATTTCATTACTAACATCAATACAATCTTTTACTTTGAGACCATTTTGAGCAAGAACAGAACTGAACTGCTCGGCAGTGATCGTGAATTGAGCGAGTTGAGGCCTGTTAACCTCAGTCACTGTCGTTGTTATACCATCTGCAAGGATCAGAAAACCATCCGGTTTTAAATGTCTGGAAATATTAGCAAAAACACTGTCTTTATCTTGAATATGAAATACCACTTCAAACCCGATTATCAGGTCATAAAGATCCAGAAATTCATCTTTTGTGCTGTCTTTACAAAAGACTTTTAATCTGGAATCAAGTTGAGCCTTCTTGATCCGTTCTATCCCAAGTGTTGCCTGCTTGGGTGTTATCGTAAAACCATGTCCTTTCAGTTTCGGATATTTATGGGCCAAATCAATAAGATCTGTCGCAATTCCGCATCCAATGTCCATAACAGCGTTCACCCGGTTAAAGTCTACATGTCTGTAAAGAGCAGATTTTAATTCTTTTTGCTTAAGGACCATATAATCGAAATTTTCTTTGCATGCCTTTGGCTCGAAAAATGCTAATACCCAGGAAAAATTCGGTCGTCTCTGAGGGAAAGGGGCAAAAAGGATATAAAGATCCTCATGCATCTGAAGGGTTTGCTTTTGGAGAGCTTCAGTCATTTTATTATAATAATCTGCCACCACGGCACCGGGTTCTGAAGATAATGGGGTTTTTTCCAATTCTTTTTCTTTTTTCATATGTGGTAATAAAGAGTCATAGAGCCAACATCTGCGTTTTTCAAAAGGATACGTTGGAAGAGGTATTTTAAATCCGTCGGATAATTTTAATTGTAGCCAATCGATATTTGCGCCTTGTGTCCATAAGGAAGCCGCTTTTTCTAATAATTCCCTTTTTGAGTTTGTTTTTAGGTGAAGTTCATTTATATCAAGTTGTTTTTCAACACTACCCTCAAAAATGATATCTCTTTTTCTTTCTGTCTTATCTGCCAGATAGTCGTTTAGAGCTTCAATAAGTGCTTTTTTACTTTCTACAATAAAAGCAACTCTTACACGAAACTCCTTCCTTGATGTTTGTAGTGTATAGGCAATGTTGGCAATATTTTCCCAGGCGCTTGTTCTTTTTAAACTTTTTATAAGAAAGTTCTCAAGGGATGCTGTATAAAGCTTTAGTTGAGCTGACGTTTTTGCAGAGAGAATTACAAGCTCATTTTCAGGCGTACTTTTTAAACTATCCCTTTTTTGAAAAGGAAGGTACTCCTCAATGATAAAATAGGATGCTGAACCACCTGCGGCTGTAGAATAAATCCCGGCTCTTTTGGGAATTGCCCCACTTTTATTGTTTTCCCAATCAGAAAGACTCTTTTGAATATAAAAGGGTGATTTATCAAGTAGTGTATCTACTTCATCGATAATTTTATCAGCAACAAGGGTGGGTGTTAACTTTCGATGTTTTAACTGAAGCAAAACTTTTGTGATTTGAGCAATACCTGATGCGGCCTCCAGATGACCTATATTGGGTTTGAGGGAACCTATGGCACAATGTGATTCTGTTCCATGGACTTTCATGAGGGCTGACCATTCCGCAGAGTCAGATATTTCAGAGCCCAAACCTTGAACTTCCACATAATCAATGCCTTTTGGAGAGATGGCGGCTTTTTTCATGGTATCGTTAATAAGAGCAGCTTGTGCAGTGGGTGAAGGTTGCAGGAAACCGTTACTTTTACCCTTATGTGATACACTGGATGCCTTTATTATACCATAAATAAAATCCTGGTCTTTTATGGCCTTACTTAGAGGTTTAATAATAAGAACTCCAACACCTTCCCCGGGAATAAAACCATCTCCATCCTTTTCCATGAATCGACAATTATTTTTGGTGGACAGCATTCGATCCCGGCACAGGAGCCAATATTTTGACGGATGAAAGTACAGATTCACACCACCTACCATAGCTGCCTCACTTTCCCCGTTTCTGATACTGTCACAAGCCATATGCAGAGCGACCAATGAGGATGAACATCCGGTATCGATAGCAATACTCGGTCCCGTCAGATTATAAAAATAAGATATTCGATTTGGAATACTATAGTAAGAAGTATCCAGGGAAATATTTTCAGAAGCCTGCCACTGCTCCATTCCAAGGAGAGGATAGGTAAGAGAATTTACGCCAATAAAAACACCAATCTTTTTTCTATCTAACGATTTCTTAAGGTAACCAGCATCTTCAACAGCAGTCCATGAAGTCTCCAAAAGTAACCGTTCTTCCGGACACATCATTTTTGCTTCCAATGGTGTAATATCAAAGAAAAGGGGATCAAATTTGTCAACATCCTTAAGAAAAGCACCATATTTACAATAGATTTTTCCTTCATTAGCCTTTCTCGGATCGGGATCATAATATTTTAAATAATCCCATCGATTAGAAGGTATGTTATCAATTGAATCATTACCAGTACTTAGATTATCCCAAAATTCTTCAAGGTCAACCGCTTCGGGATAACGTCCAGCCATTCCAATAACCGCAATTTCTTCATTTTCAAGGCGGCGTTGACTATCCATTTGTAACAACGGAAAATCAGAACCTGAAGGTTCCTCTTTACTAAAATAGTGGGCTAGTGCATCGACAGTATCATATTCTAAAAGAAGACTTCTAGATATAGGACCAAATACTTTTTCTAATCTCAAGGTAAATGAAGCAACAACTATAGAGTCGAAACCATATTCAACTAATTTCTTCTTCGTATCAATCTTTTCAATGGGAAGTTTTATTTCCTGGGATATAAGTTCTTTAATAAGTGTTTCACCCTGTTCTTTTGACAAAGAATGAAAAACTTTGTGATCACTATTAATTTTTAAATGATCTTTTATTTTTGTTTCATCACCATACATTAAAACACATTGAGGGGAGATATTTGATATAACTTCCCAGGCCATCAACCCCTCATTTGTGGGTAACGCGTTCATTCCCGATATCAAATATAAATTTTCTTGTGCCTCAGGAGAAAATTCCATTCCACCATCAAGCCATAACGGCCAATTGACTGATAACGTTGTTCCGTACCGTGTTTCTTCGCGCCGAAGGCTCTCCCTGTGTTGTGCATAACTATCAAGGAAGCAATTGGCGTAGGCATAGTCACTAATTGTCGCACTTAGGGTGAGGGATGCAATGGATGAAAACATAACAAAAAAATCCAACTTTTCATTTTTAAAGGCCTCATCTAAAAAAATAGTACCTTGTACTTTGGGAGCAATAACATCATAAAACTCTTCTAAAGGTTTTGAGGATATCAAAGCATCCTTTTTAATTCCGGCTGCGTGGATTATACCATCAATTTTCCCAAATTGGTTAATAATCTTGTCATGTAACTTAAGAACTTCTTTCTCATTAGACACATCCGTTTGAAAATAAACAACCTCTGCCCCGTATGATGCAAGTTGTTTTTTTCGTTCATCATTTAGCTCTGTACGTCCTATCAAAATAAGAGTGACTTTATTAAATTTTGACAAAAGGTACTGTGAAAAAATTTTCCCTAATCCACCCATTCCACCAGTTATCAAGTATATTCCATTTTCTTTAAACAAGATTGGAGCCTGTTTATCTTCAGTTGATATCTCTTTTAGGGTTCTAACATATCTCTTTTTTCCCTGGTAACGAATTACAACCTGAGAGGGATTGGTGTCCCACTCATGCAAAAGTAAATCCATCTGATCCAGTTCTCCTCTATTCAGAGACTGGATTTCAATACTTTTCCATACTAAAGAAGGGACTTCGAGTGTTATAGCAGTCAATAAACTACTTACAGCACTCAATTGCGGGTATTCAAACTTTTCAGTATTTGAATAAATGTACAGGAGATTTGGTTTAAAGTTGATACTTTCTGATATTAATGATTTCGCCAGTAAAAAAATAGAAACAGGACCATATTCCATTTGCATATTTTGATTTCCGTATGACGACCACATATGGATAATTCTCGTAATATTTATTTGTCGTTTTTTAAGAATATCAAATAATTCTAAATAATTAGATAACTTTACTGGGTTGATTTCATATGTGGAGGGGTCAATTTCCTTTAATTCACTTCCCGGTTTTACCAGAATACTGCCTTCTTTTAATGCGAGACAATGTGTATCATCGTAATCAAAAACTAAATAGCCTTGTTTTTTGTCAGTTATAGACAAGTTAACAGGACTCTCTACCCATTGGGGCTTAAAAAAGCAACAGGTTGAGAACCGGTGAGTTGAAGTATGCACTTGTTGCGTTAACCAATATCTTTCACGAGCAAAAGGATAGGTAGGTAAGGGCATTTTTGGAGGTTTGGGCTCCCAAAAGGATTGCCAATCAATTTCCAGACCTGTAGTCCACAATTGAGCAATCATTTTGAGATCGTTATTTTTGATTGCTTGACTTAGGGTAGATTCACCTTCTAATTGGCAATTATTGCTTTGAAATAAATCCCCATTCCTATCTTCAATATAGTCGGTCAATTTAACCTTTAATTCTTCAACATTTTTGGCAACTAAGGCCAGCCGTTCTTCCATGCTGACTCTTCCAATTTGCAAGGTATAGGCTAAACTTGCAAAATCATGAGTTTGTGGTGAGAAATTTTCACTTAAAAATTCTAGTAAGTTAATTGCGTATACTTTTAATCTCTCTTTATTTTTAGCTGAAAGAATAATTATTCTATCAACCTCTTCAAAATATTCTTGGCTTTTTGTAACAATGGGGGGTTCCTCAACAATGATATGAGCATTACTACCACCTGAACCAAAAGAGCTAATCCCCGCTCTTAAGGGATATGTTTTGTGTTGACCCTCCACTAATATTTGGGGTCTGTTCCATGTAGCCTTTTTTTCCTGGACTATAAATGGTGTATTTTTAAAATCTATATAAGGGTTATGAGGTACGGCATTGACAGATGGGACTAGTGTTTGGTATTTTATCTGTAATAGCACCTTGGCGAGCCCAGCGATCCCCGCTGCTGCAATCAAATGACCTATATTTGATTTAATAGAACCAATGGCACAAAAGCCATTATCATCCGTAAATTGTCTAAAAGCCCTGGTTAAACCTTCAATTTCAATCGGATCCCCTAGCTTTGTTCCTGTCCCATGGGCTTCGATATAACTAATTGTCCTTGGATCAATGGCAGCATTTTCAAACGCTTTGATTATAAGTTCTGTTTGTACAGCAGGATTGGGTACAGTATAGCCACTCGTTTTTCCTCCGGTATTGATAGCTGATCCCTTGATAATCCCATAGATATAATCATTATCCTCAAGGGCTTTATCAAGGGGTTTAAGAATGATTGCTACTGCACCTTCACCATCCACAAATCCTCCTTCTCCAGTACCAAATGGTCTATAATCATTGTTTGGTAAAAGCATTCTTTTCTGACAGAATTGAAGAATTCTATTAGGATGAAGGGTTAGGCTGACACCTCCTGCCAAAGCGAGTTCTATCTCCCCGGAAAGAAGACTTTGTATGGCAATATGAACGGCAGTAAGGGAAGAAGAACAGGCAGTATCCACACTCATGCTAGGTCCATGTAAATCCAAAAAATAGGAAACACGATTAGCAATATCAGACAGATCGGTATCAGGGCATTCCTCAGATGCTGATAACCCATAGGTATTCGTACTTACACCAACAAATACACCAGTATTGGACGGCAAAGCTTTCGGTATATAGCCGGCATTCTCAACCGCCGAATAAGCTACCTCAAGAAAAATTCTTTGTTGGGGATCCATCATTTCAGCCTGATGAGGTGATATGCCAAAAAACAATGGGTCAAACTTGTCATAATCATCAATAAAAGCTCCCCATTTGGTATAATATTTTCCTTCTTTGCGTCCATTTTCACGATAGAACTTTTTATAATCCCATCTACTAACAGGGACTTCTGTGATACATTGTTCACCATTAACCATAATTTTCCAAAGTTCTTCTATATGACGGGCCTTTGGGAAAATACCGTTTAATCCTATTATTGCAATATCATGGTTTTGTTTCTTCTCCCTAGAAGTTTTCCTTATAGTCTCATTTTTAAATTCTTTAAAATGGTTGTCACAAGTGGATTTTATTGGCAATTTTTCAGTAATTGGCAATTTTTCAGCAAGAATCTGATTTAAGCCATCTTTATGCAAATTAAGAAAATAAGAGGCCAAACTGTCGATTGTATTGTATTCAAATAAAAGGGTTTTGGAAAGAATACCAAAGATTTGTTCAAGAGCATCCAGTATTTCTGTATTCATAAAAGAATCGACACCATAATACTCGACAAATTTTTTGCTGCTATCTAATTCACAAGGATTACATTGTAATTTTTCGGCAAAAATGTGTTGAAGTACTGTCAATATCTGGTAGAAAAGGTCTTTATTTTGGAAAATTTCTGTTGATAAATTTTCTGAGCCAGAAGATTTTCTGTCCAGCCAAAAGGAAAAACCATCAAAACAATAGGCCGGTAAAGCTAGCATCTGAAAAGACCCCTGGGGATATAATTTTTGCCAATCGAAATTCTGGCCATTACACCATAACTCAACAAGTTTTTTTGAACCGGTTTTTCCAGGATCTAACATCTGGTTATCTGAATAGGTTTCTGAAAAAGTTCTCTCAATATCTGAAAGCAATGATGTTTTCAATTCTTCCTTGTCTTTTATAATTAATACATAGCGATAAGCAAATTGTTGCCTTCCTATCATAAGAGTTGCACAGATATCTTCCACTTGATATTTTTCAAACTGACTATGGAAAACGAATTTTTTCCATTCATTTATCAACCCATTTAACGAATTTGAGGATTTTGACGACAACATAAAAATATAATCTGTTTGTGTTGGCTTTTTACTTTGCTTTGAAGCAAGAAAAGACTCCAATACCAGATGGGCATTGGTACCACCAAAGCCGAATGAACTCACACCCGCTCGTAACGGTTCACCTTGAATTTCAGGTTCCCAGTTCTGTGTAGTTGTTGGGATTGAAAAAGGTGATTCTTCAATTTTAAATTTGGGATTTAATTCTTTTAGATTAATTGTGGGTGGTATTTTTTGTTCACGCATCATTAATAGAACTTTAATCAGTCCTGCCATACCTGATGCTGCTTCTAAATGTCCTATATTTGGTTTGACTGATCCTATCAAAAATGGCTTTTCTTTGTTCTTTTCTTGTTTGAAAACTTTAGAAAGGGCTTCGATTTCAGTCACATCTCCAAGTTGAGTGCCGGTCGCGTGTGCTTCAATATAACTAACCGTACCGGGATTTAATTGGGCATCCTTATAAGATTTCAAAAGAACCTGGGCTTGGGCCTCAGATCGTGGTGCCGTGAGAGAGGGCGTATGGCCGCCATGATTAACTGCAATACCCTTTATTAAACTATAGATATGATTACCTGATTTTATGGCATCTGAAAGTGGTCTTATAAGTATTACTCCTACACCATCACCGGGGACATACCCATCAGCATTTTTATCAAAAGACTTACACTGTCCCACAGGAGACAACATACCAGCCTTTGAAAAAGAAATATATTTCCATGGGCTTATATTAATATTTACGGCCCCTACAATAGCATAATCGCTGTCACCCATCCTCAAAGAACGTATAGCGTTATTCAATGCCACCAATGAAGATGCATGTGCAGCATCTACGGCTTGACTTTCTCCGCTAAGACCTAAGAAAAAAGAAATTCGATTTGCCAAAAGACAATGATAGTTACCAATTGGCCCATAGCTATCCCCTGTCATTTCGGACCTAATGGCTTCCTGAAGATAGTCATTTGTCATCGCCCCAATGTAAACTGAGGATGTTTTCTTTTGAAGTTCTTCCACAGGAATTCCCGAATCTTCAATACAACGCCAGCTTTCTTGTAAAAGAATCCTCTGTTGGGGGTCCATATTCCTGGCTTCTCTCCCAGAAATATTAAAAAAATGATGGTCGAAAAGATCGATATTCTCCAGTAGACCACACCATTTGCTTATGTCTTTTTCACTGTATTTGTTGATATCCCATCTCTGTTGTGGGATCTCCCCTATACAATTCTTTTCATTGAGGATATTATTCCACAATTGATTGTAATCGGACGCACAAGGGAAACGGCAAGCTATCCCAACAACCGCAATATCTTTCTTTTGAGTATTATTACTTTTTGCCATTAATTAATTCTCCTTAAATTATAACCATTTCGTCTCTCGTTATGTGAGAGTCATCCGCAGAAACAATAACATTTAACTATTATGGTAAAGAGTGACCTTCATTTGAGGTAAATTGAGTTCTCCGTGTTTCTCCCTCAGCACTTATTTTTTTATTAGCAAATACTATAGAAAAATCATTTTTCATACTAATAGGAAGCCATCCGGTTTGATATATTACGTCGTTCTTATACTTATATTCCCTTATAGGATCATCATGTTCCAAACAAAGTACTAAATTTCTGAACTTATTATTAGCGGCGGTATATTCAAACATTTGTTGGTCACCCGATGAATTTCCAAAAGCCAAAATCGGCGGTTCACCTATTTTTAACCTAATAATCTCCGGTTTTCCATTGTGAACAACATAGGGAGCAATATAGACCCCCTGTCGAGAAAAGGCAGTTTTTCCATTAAAAGATTGGTAAGCCAACTTTATTTGTGTACCAATTAAATTAGAATTGGCTAACTCGACTTTACTTTTAACAACGCTTCTAATGAATCCCTGCCATGATCCTGAAACAATATAGACCCGAAAATCATGCGAATTAAGATATTCGATCAATTCCAGCATGGGAATATAAAATAAATCGAAATAAGGTACCTCAAAACGTGGATGTATTGCATTCTTGACAAATTTTTCGGCATTTGTCAAATATTCATCCTGGGAGTAACCCATAAAAGCTGTAAGTACAACCTGAAGTGGATTTGCTGCAATATAAGAAGTATCGTCTTGATAGGCAGCTTTATAAGGTTGGACATTACGCAATGTTTTACTCTGTTTGGCTATCATCTTCAGAAAATCAAGGGAAAGCACAGAGAGAACCGGATTTGGTTTTTCGATTAGTATTGTTCCATCCATATCAAAAGTGGCAATACGATATTGCTTTGGGACGAAATCAACACTTCCTTCAGTTGATACGGCTTCTACAAATTTTATGATTGCTTTTTTAGGCGCTGTATTGCGCCACGATGGAAGCGAATCAGTTGGTTTGTTGCCATAGACCGGCATAGATGGAAGCGAATCAGTTAGTTTGTCGCCATAGACAGGCATAATAAGCATCCATGGTAAGTAGATGCTGATGACTGTTAAAAAGATGCTTACGACTCTTTTTCTTCTCATTTCATTTTTAACTCCTTATAAGTAAGATTTATTGGTTATGGTCATCAGTTTCGGCCATGGGACTCAAAAATCACTCCTAAACTTCCCTTTGGGGGATTTATATGTAGGCCCCAATAGATGGATGACACCATCGCAAATTGTTTGAGCCACACAACTTACATAACTTGCCTATCTTGAACGACCGGTACTAATTCAATGACTTGGTTTTAGATTTGGTATTGTTGATCACGTTTAAGTCGTGTCAGTGGCCTGACTTGGCTTTCGTTTTGCGGTAAAAAACCTCTCCAATTTTTCGAGCTTTTCAAATTGTCTACGACAATAGACGCGGCTTCCAATCGTTTAGCCTGCAAATAATGCATATCCCAACGTTCCGTACAATAATCCTCTAATCGGATAAATCCTGGTAATTTGAGTTCTTTATCTCTCTAAGTGCGCTGCCGACCACGTAGAACGCACTCAGATTGGCATCAATAATACGACTTTGAAGGTTACGAAAATTATGCTGTATATTCAAGGTATTACGGTAGAAGCAATCTTGCGTAACCCCCTGATTTTTCTTGGTTGCGCAGGCTAACCTTCAAAGTCGTATCAATAACCCGTTCTAATCCTTAAAAAACCATCTCCTAGTACAACGCACCGCAAATATATCAGATAATAACTGATGTTACGCACTCAGCTTCCATAACATAACAATAATACTTGAGTGTGTAATAAGGTTGTTGTAGGGTGCGTCCCACGCACCATTAAAAATACATTATCCATCAGAAAGGTGCATGGGACGCACCCTACAAAAAAAAATCTACATCAAGAAAAATGGGGTAGTCCCTACAAGCCAATAGAGGTGTTCAAACTGTGAAATTAGGAATTTGAAATTAGGAATATAAATTGGGAATTTGACTTCAAGCCAAAGGCCAACCCAAAAATGGGCTAATTCGGCATTTTGGTGAGAGATAATAATATCCAAATTAACCAAAAGTCCTTACACAATACCGAGTATTTTATTAATCGGCACATTAACGTAACTAATTGATTTATAACGACCTACATTGGTTTGTTGGGACTACCCATCGGACACCACTTTGCTTCGGCGGGACGTTGAAAAACACCGGTGGAATCACGAGACGATAAAAAAGACCAAGGGTCGATTCGACCCTTGGTTTCTCAGAATTTATTAATTATTTCTGAACATCTATAGTATTTTGCGGTGGTTCGCTGAGCCTCAACTTCGGGCTTAACTCGGGGTTTTGCAATACCATTGCTCCGTTTCTAATTCAATTCTCTGAACAGCCGATTGCAAATCCGGCATTGGATTACAAACCCCGTCCAACAAAGAGCCATTTAATTAAAGGACCGGTTGCGAAACCTAAACGGTCATTTGTAAATGTCTCGTTTGGCATCACAAATTTCACCCGGCCAAAAATAGCCATACTCCCGGTATGGTCCTTAATACTAATTATTCAAATTGTTAAAGAACTGTTCCAACCTATTCTTAAATGTCAAACCGGCTAACATAAGGCGAGACACTTTGAGCGTTGGAAATGCTCAAAAGTATCGGAGTCAAGAGGTAAGTTCCGAAAGATTTGAGCGTAAACTGTCGCAGCTTGAGTTGGTAGGCGCCAAACTCAATCCGACAACAGTTGAGAGAATGTAATTCTAGTGTGGCGATTCTAATATAATCGAAAACTAATAGCAAGAGTTTTTTTAATCAATATTTAACTTAATAAATACCTTCGCCAATCTCAAAAATTGGGGTGAAGGGAATGAGGTACGATTTCCCGAAACCTATATAGCATAAGGGTTTCGGGAAATCCTCTTGGCGCAATGAACGGGATTTTGGGGAGGACTTATTGGGAGTTTTTTGATATTTTGTCCAACCCAAATTGTCAGGAGAAATCCGATTTTTTGAAAAAAATCGGATATCGATAGCCCCCCCTAAAATGCCTCCCCAAAATAAATTGGGAGTTTTTTGATATTTTGTCCAACCCAAATTGTCAGGAGAAATCCGATTTTTTGAAAAAATCGGATATCGATAGCCCCCTAAAATGCCTCCCCAAAATCCGTTACAATCAGAACTATTTTTTATGTCATTCTCTTTCGTCATAATGATTTGTAAAAATGACACCCTTAGCGGTTTTTTTCACTAAATAAATTTGTAGTCCAAGCCAATCGAGGTGTTCAAACTGTGGAAATTAGGAATTTGAAATTAGGAATATAAATTGGGAATTTGAAATTTGACTTCAAGCCAAAGGCCAACCCAAAAATGGGCTAATTCGGCATTTTGGTGAGAGATAATAATATCCAAATTAACCAAAAGTCGGTAGTCCCTACAAACCCGTGGAGGTGTCCAAATAGTGAGGAGTTAGAATTGGCAATTAAATGAATTTGTAATCATTGTACTCAATGAGGAATTAGGAATTGATATTGTAAACCAAAAGCAAGCAAACCCAAAATTCAACCCCTGAGCCAATTACAACATTTTTGAGTTCAAAGTTTAAATGCACAAAATGAAACATTAATACCTTAAAAATTATATGTCTTTATAAAACGGCACACCAATGCAACTCATTGATTTTTATGACCTCCACTGGTTTGTAGGGACTACCCAAAAGTCCTTACACAATACCGGTATTTTATTAATCGGCACATTAACGTAACTAATTGATTTATAACGACCTACATTGGTTTGTTGGGACTACCCATCGGACACCACTTTGCTTCGGCGGGACGTTGAAAAACACCGGTGGAATCACGAGACGATAAAAAAGACCAAGGGTCGATTCGACCCTTGGTTTCTCAGAATTTATTAATTATTTCTGAACATCTATAGTATTTTGCGGTGGTTCGCTGAGCCTCAACTTCGGGCTTAACTCGGGGTTTTGCAATACCATTGCTCCGTTTCTAATTCAATTCTCTGAACAGCCGATTGCAAATCCGGCATTGGATTACAAACCCCGTCCAACAAAGAGCCATTTAATTAAAGGACCGGTTGCGAAACCTAAACGGTCATTTGTAAATGTCTCGTTTGGCATCACAAATTTCACCCGGCCAAAAATAGCCATACTCCCGGTATGGTCCTTAATACTAATTATTCAAATTGTTAAAGAACTGTTCCAACCTATTCTTAAATGTCAAACCGGCTAACATAAGGCGAGACACTTTGAGCGTTGGAAATGCTCAAAAGTATCGGAGTCAAGAGGTAAGTTCCGAAAGATTTGAGCGTAAACTGTCGCAGCTTGAGTTGGTAGGCGCCAAACTCAATCCGACAACAGTTGAGAGAATGTAATTCTAGTGTGGCGATTCTAATATAATCGAAAACTAATAGCAAGAGTTTTTTTAATCAATATTTAACTTAATAAATACCTTCGCCAATCTCAAAAATTGGGGTGAAGGGAATGAGGTACGATTTCCCGAAACCTATATAGCATAAGGGTTTCGGGAAATCCTCTTGGCGCAATGAACGGGATTTTGGGGAGGACTTATTGGGAGTTTTTTGATATTTTGTCCAACCCAAATTGTCAGGAGAAATCCGATTTTTTGAAAAAAATCGGATATCGATAGCCCCCCCTAAAATGCCTCCCCAAAATAAATTGGGAGTTTTTTGATATTTTGTCCAACCCAAATTGTCAGGAGAAATCCGATTTTTTGAAAAAATCGGATATCGATAGCCCCCTAAAATGCCTCCCCAAAATCCGTTACAATCAGAACTATTTTTTATGTCATTCTCTTTCGTCATAATGATTTGTAAAAATGACACCCTTAGCGGTTTTTTTCACTAAATAAATTTGTAGTCCAAGCCAATCGAGGTGTTCAAACTGTGGAAATTAGGAATTTGAAATTAGGAATATAAATTGGGAATTTGAAATTTGACTTCAAGCCAAAGGCCAACCCAAAAATGGGCTAATTCGGCATTTTGGTGAGAGATAATAATATCCAAATTAACCAAAAGTCCTTACACAATACCGGTATTTTATTAATCGGCACATTAACGTAACTAATTGATTTATAATACCTGCATTGGTTTGTAGGGACTACCAAAAATGGTGCGTGGGACGCACCCTACAAAAAAAAATCACACTCGGTGGAACTTGAGTGCGTAACATCAGTTAATTTTTTTCTCTAAGTTTTCTTCAAAAGGCTTTGATAAATCGTAAAATTCCTTTGAACTTAACCCAGTTAAGGCTTTCATTCGACGTTCGTCTTTAAAAGCACGTTGAAAAAGAGTTGACATGATTGATTGTATCGAAAATAGTAGAATTAATTTTCGCTCATATAGGAAATTAGGTGAAGCATCCCAAAATTATTCTGGCTTGAGCACCATACACGGTGTTTGAAAAGTATGCGTGGTATCAATTTCACCCAAATGCCTATATGAGCCTTTTTTTATTGTATAACATTTTTGATTACATATCAAAAAATATCAATCAAAAAAATTTTTATAGATAGATTAAATTTATTTTGTAAGAGTGTTCTTATTTCGCAACAGCCCTATTATACTGACGTGAGGGATCACTAATGAAAACACCTTTCGATGTTTGCCAAACCTTAGAGGTTTTGGACAGATGTGGGTATATAGGACTTACGCATTGACAGGTAACAAATTTTGTGTTCCCTTTTAAATACAAGGCATTATCAAATTTGGGATGAGCCGTTTTCAGTCAATTTTGACAAATTTAGTCGTTGGTCAAATTTTCATAACACGATGATATTCATCATGAAAACAAAAAATAAAGTTTGTCAATGCGTAAGTCCTAGTATATTATTTATTTCATCAAAAGACTTTAGAAGGCCTTATGAATAACTCATGTTACGCACGATGCTTCAAAGTGGCTTGGGCGGGTTTTGCAAACCCGCCCGCTTTGTTTTAAAGCGAAGTGGCTGTGCTGGGCGGGTTTTGCAAACCCGCCCGCTTTGTTTTAAAGCTCAAAATGAAAAAACGTTCATTCACCGGTTGCAAACCTGTTCCCGCATCTTTGAAATAAGCACTGTGCGTAACATCAGAAATTAATAAGTAGTTAGGAATTTCAGTACCTGTAATTATAGTTAAGGGATGCCTCCTTTCGGAGGGACGTTGAAAATTATATGCTTGCTTTTCCAACATGTCAAGTACTTTTTCAAAAATATTTTCCAGAAAAATGGTAGTAGCCTAGTACACAGTCAACTTTGTTTTGACGGGTACCACACAGGAGCCCAAAAATTTGGGCGGTTCCAAGATAAATCTTGGAATCCTGTACCCGTCAATAGAAAATTGACAGAGTACTAGATGATGTTGAAGTGGGAAATTTGGAATATTTAGTTAATGTTGACAAAAAGCTGTCAAAACATGTCAATTCACTTTTCGCAACACGACGTTTCCAAGCTCTAATTTTTCTTTTAGCTTCAAATTTAGAAATGTCTTTGTTAAAAATATCAGTTAAGTCATTAGATAGTTGATAAGCTAGTTTCAGCATTGGCGAATAACTAAATAACAAGATTAAGACCATTTTTTCTTCAAAATCAAGCTCAGATAGATTTTTGCGTAAAGTCCACATTACGTTTTTTAGTTCTTGGTATTCTTCTGCTGGTAATTCTTCTTTGAGACGTTTCATTTCTGATTTACGCAAGGAATCCAAACTGTTATGATACAATTTGGCTTTATTACACCGATCAATAACAACCTTCACTTTTAGGACTTCTTTGGCAGCATTTACGAAGCCTTCATACATGTCTTCCCCCCCGGCTTTGATGGTTTTGCGTAGCCTTTTAGGGATGGTTTTTAAAAACTTTTTGACCGTATCCTTTTTACGGTCTTCTAGAATGGCCAAAATAATTATTTTACCGTCAACTCGTGCAGTTGCAATAGTGACAAAGTCTTTATGACTTTTTTTACGGGATATTTCATCTAAGCCCAATATCACAATCATTTCAATCAAATCCCAATTGACATCTTTGTTAATGTGACGGTCAAGAATTCCTTGTACTTCGTCCACAGTCAACGGCTCGATTATAGCAATATCAGCTACAGTGCTATTAACAAGTTGAAGCAAAACGTGATTCTCATAGGATATTGTGTGGTGACAATATGGCTCTAAGCAAGATAACAGTTGCGTAGTTGTTTTACCACAATGGGGACATTCGTATCTTTTGGGACAAAAGCGAATATATGTCTCCAAGCCAAAGCAGGAAGTATGTCTCACAACTCAAGTGTCAGCATGTCCATAAAGTTCATTCGCGATTTTACCACAGCTATGACAGCAAACGCTCTCATCTGTGTTTCTGGCCGTTAAAATAAGTTGGCCAGCTTCATTATTTTCAGTGTTGAGAATCTCAACGTTTTCAATATCAAAGGGGACTTCTATTGTGTTTTTCATTATTACATTTCTCCTTAATTATGTTAAACTACATTTTAGTTCTTAATTATAGCAGAATACTAGATAAAGTTCACAAAAAATATTTAAAATTTAGTTTGATTATAATTATTTATAGGACTTACGCCTTGACAGAATATTATAAAATATTTATAATTAAAAAATAAACTAAAATAATCAAAAATACAATCGTGAGAACTTTAACAAAACCATCGACTGCCCAATGTACTTTACCAAC
>Ga0233403_10000195_pt1 | contig 27990 bp, 10 predicted proteins | sample Na_oxic_1_MG_FD_179866 | JGI IMG/M metagenome (GOLD analysis project Ga0233403, IMG submission 179866) | Seawater microbial communities from Saanich Inlet, British Columbia, Canada - Na_oxic_1_MG | ecosystem: Environmental > Aquatic > Marine > Inlet | place: Canada: British Columbia | collected...
GGCCTTCGATCTCAGGATAATAAAGCGGTTATTTTGAAGGCATTAAAAACTGATTATCCCTCGTTACTCTAATTGATTCGTTATCGGCAAGAGTATGACATCACGCGCAGTCTGAATCTGGCGTGATCAAAATGTATGGTTTGGAAAAAACTGAAAATCTCCAAGTTTTGATTTTAGAAGATTTTGGGGGTCAATCCTTAAAACAATGGTTGACCGATTTGGGATTTGGGATTTGGGATTCACGGATCGACAAGCAACGACAATCGAAAAGCGACCATTCCAACCAGCGGATATTTTAGCATTTTTGTCCTTGGCTATCAAAATCGCGGACATTTGAGCAGCAAATTGAAGAGTTAGAGATTGTGGGTTTTCTGGAACCCGCGGATGAAGTCGGTGGCGACTACTATGATGTTTTAAAGTGTCATGGGCGCGTTTTTATAGGGATTGGCGATGTCACTGGACATGGACTCGAAAGCGGTGTCTTGGCGATTATGGCACAAACCGCAGTGCGTACCCTGTTAGCTAATCATGAAACGGATTTTGTTAAATTTTTTACGGCCATCAATGAAACCCTTTTTGACAATGCAGTACGGATGAATTCCGACAAAAACTTGACCTTGATTTTGTTGGAGTATGAAGCTCAACCAGGAGGAGGTGGCCTGTTGCGTTTGAGTGGGCAACATGAAGACCCGATTGTGGTGCGAAATGGCTCTGTGGAACTGGTAGACACGACGGATTTAGGTTTTAATGTTGGCATGGTTGATGATATTACCGGGCTTGTAGCTCAAACCGAAATCAACTTGAATCCTGGCGATGTGATAGTGTTGTACACGGATGGTATTACTGAAGCCGAAACTAAACAGAAAGAGGAATACGGCATAAAACGGCTTTGTGAGGTTATTCAGCTTAACTGGCAAAAGTCTATTTCTGACATCAGTCAAGCCATAGTCAATGATATGCGAGATTTTATTAGTCCAGAAAAGCCTGATGACGATATTACGTTGTTGATTTTGAGGCAAAAATAAATAATTAAATCCGGAGTTTGGTGTTGCAGGAGGCAAGAATCATTCGTGATGAGCCTTCAGGCCGTGAGGCCTGAAGGCCATGAGCTTTACCAAGGTTTGCCATTGAAAATGGCTACCTCAAATTCAGATCACACTTATTCGCAAGAACGAAAACCCTCAAGAAGACTTTAGTCTTTGAAACCACCACATCCCACCACCAAGCTTAGCTTTATGACCTCAATTGTATCCGCCGTGCTGGTAGATTTCACTCACATCCCTTAAACTACCTCCACAAATTATTTACGATCATCGTGCTCAATCTGATAATTTCATATTTTTGCTGGGCTTTTGATATTTCGTCAAGAACATGAGTCCTTATCAACAAATTGGCATGTTAAGTGCCTGATGATCTGTAAGTATTTGATAAATAAAGTGGTATAGTTTAAGCTCTAACAAGCTATTCAGAAATCATCAATCCAAATTCTCGTCAATCTCAAAATGCTCTATTTCCAAATCTCCCCACTCTGAAAATATGAACAATGAACAATGAACAATGACAAACAAATTATTTTTAATCATAATGGTTTTATAAAGCTTTGAAGTAAATATAATTCATAATTCATAATTCATAATTCATCATTCCTAATTTAGTTCTGTCATACGAACTCAATTAATGAGAATGAATGATAATTGATAATGACGTAACCACACTACAACTGATAACTAATAACTGATAACTGATAACTGATAACTGATAACTGACATGATGACTATTTCTAATTACCAAATTATTAATCAAATTAATGAAAGTGCTGATTCGATTATCTATCGTGGCGTTGGAAAAGAAGATAATCGTTCGGTTATCCTCAAAATGCTCAAAGAAGAGTATCCATCCCCCGCTAAATTAGCTCACTATCAGCAAGAATATGACATGCTTCGTCATTTAGACATTGCAGGGGTTGTTAAGGTTTATGGGCTTGAAAAACATCAAAATACTTTGGTGATTATTTTTGAGGATGTGGGCGGTGAGTCTTTAAAGCAATTGATGACTTCACTACCGTTTACTGTCAAGGAATTTCTGTCTTTAGCTATTCAAGTGGCTGACATTTTAGCTGAGATTCATGCGGCCCATGTTATTCATAAAGATATTAACCCAGGCAATATTGTTTGGAACCAAAGTACGGGGCAATTAAAATTTATCGATTTTGGGATTTCAACTGTTTTACCCCGTGAAAATCCGACGCTCAAAAATCCTAATCAATTGGAAGGGACACTGAGTTATATTTCTCCTGAGCAAACAGGGCGCATGAACCGTGCGATGGACTATCGCACAGATTTTTATGCGCTAGGGGCCACTTTTTATGAATTACTCACCCATCATTTACCCTTTGAAACAGAGGATATGATGGAATTAGTGCATTGTCACCTTGCCAAACAACCCGTTAAGCCTCACGAGTTAAATCGAGAAATTCCGCTGGCCGTTTCAAATATTATTATGAAACTGTTAGCTAAAACGGCTGAGGAGCGGTATCAAAGTGCATACGGCCTGAAAGCGGATTTACAGGCCTGTCAGGTTGGCTTGAGCCAAGGGCAACTTGAGCCCTTGACATTGGGTACACAAGACTTTTGCGATAAATTTAAATTGCCTCAAAAACTCTATGGTAGAGAAAAAGAGATAGACCGTTTATTGACGGCCTTTAACAGAGCGAGTCAACAGCGAAGTGAACTCATGCTTGTCGCGGGTTATTCTGGCATTGGCAAGTCAGTTTTGGTGCAAGAGATTTATAAACCCATTACTGAAAAACGCGGTTATTTTATCGCGGGCAAATTTGACCAATTGCAACGTAATATTCCTTATTCTGCTGTGGTTAATGCCTTTCGAGATTTGATGCGTCACTTGATGGCGGAAAACCAAACACAATTGACGCAATGGCGAGAAAAAATCTTAAAGGCGGTGGGGCCTAATGGACAAATCATGATTGATGTCATTCCTGAAGTCCAATTGATTATCAACAAGCAAGAGCCGGTGCCCCAATTGGGGCCCACGGAAACGTTTAATCGCTTTAATTTGGTTTTTCAAAACTTTATCCGTGTTTTTTGTCGGCCTGAACACCCCTTAGTGATTTTTTTGGATGATTTGCAATGGGCCGATTCGGCCAGTTTAAAATTAATGACTTTGATGATGGCGCACAGTCAATATTTGTTTTTAATTGGCGCGTATCGAGATAACGAAGTGGATGGGGCCCATCCCTTGAGACTCACATTAGAAGAACTCGAAAAATTGGCTGTGCCTATTGAAACGCTTACCCTCGCGCCTTTAGGCTTGTCAGAGGTGAACCGATTTATTGCGGACACGCTCAATCAGACAGCCACCCAACCATTAGCTGAGTTAGTGCTGAAGAAAACGGGGGGAAATCCCTTTTTTATGGGTGAGTTTTTAAAACAACTGTATAGTGAAAGACTTTTGGACTTTAAATGGCCGAAAGATCAATCGCAACCGGCTTGGCAATGGGATTTAGCACAAATCCAGGCCCGAAAGATCACTGATAACGTGATTGACTTAATGGTTGACAAGGTGCAAAAACTGAGTCAAAACACACAAGATGTCTTAAAACTGGCAGCCTGTATTGGTAATCAGTTTGATCTCGCCCTATTAGCGATTGTGTCGGAAAAAAACGCCCAAGAAACGAAGGCGGATTTATGGGAAGCCATTACTGAAGAGATGGTTTTTCAAGTTGATCAGGCTTATAAATTTGTACATGATCGGGTTCAACAAGCGGTTTATTCGCTGATTCCAGCAGAACAAAAACAGGCGGTGCATTGGCAAGTCGGGCAACTCCTATTACAAAACACATCAAAAGAGCAACGAGAACAGCATATTTTTTCGATTGTTGATCATTTGAATATCGGGCGTGTTTGGATCACGCAAGCATTAGAGCGCAATGAACTGGCCTCATTAAATCTGATTGCGGGTAGAAAAGCCAAAGCCTCGGCGGCCTATCAACCGGCGTTTGATTACTTGAAAACGGGCCTAGCCTTATTAGATGAGACGCACTGGCAGACGGAGTATGATTTGGTTTTATCCCTGTATACTGAAGCAGCCGAAGCGGCTTATTTGTGCAACCATTTTGAGGAAATGGCACAATGGGTTGCCGTGGTGCTAGAACATGCTAAAACACTGCTTGATAAAGTCAAGGTATACGAGATCAAAATTTACTCACATTTGGCACAAAACCAGATGCTGGAGGCTATCGACATTGCCTTGCAAGTCTTAGAACAGTTGGGTATTTCTCTGCCTCGAAAACCAAAGCAATGGCAGATTGTCCTTGGTTTATTGCAAACCAAACTGACTCTAGGTAGAAAACGCATTGAGGCCTTAAAAGAACTGCCTGAAATGACTCAACCTGACAAGCTGGCAGCGATGCGTATTTTGGCGAGTGTGAATTCGGCTGCCTATCTTGCAGCACCGGACTTATTTCCGCTACTGGCCTTTAAACAAGTCAATTTGTCTATAAAATATGGCAATACTGCCATTTCTGCTTATGCTTATGCCGTTTATGGGCTGATTTTATGTGGCGTGTTAGGCGATATTGATAGGGGCTATCAATTTGGCAGTTTGGCTTTAACACTGCTAGAACGGTTTCATGTTAAAGAACTTAAAGGTAGGACAATCTTTGTCGTGAGTATTTTTATAAGACATTGGAAGGAACCTATCAAAAACATCTTAGGACCTTTACAGGAAGCCTATCAAAGTTGCTTAGATACGGGCGATTTGGAATATGCTACCTATGCAATAGCGCATATATCCATCCATTCCTATGTTATTGGAAGAGAACTGGCCACAATAGAACAAAAAATGGCTGACTCTGGTGAGGTTATTAACCAACTCCAGCAAGGTTCAGGCTTATATTTGCATGAAATACACAAGCAGACTTTCCTAAACATGATAGGACAAACTGAAAATGCTTGTTTTTTAAATGGTGAAGGTTACGATGAAGAAAAAATGCAAGCGCTCTATCTTGAAGCGAATAATAGAAATGCTCTTTTCTACCTTTTTGTTAACAAAATGATTCTGTGTTATTTTTTTCAGGCTGATTCTCAAGCACTGGAAAATGCCGTCATGGCCGAAAGGTATTTAGATGGGGCAATTGGAATAGCACACGTTCCTCTTTTCCATTTTTATGATTCCCTAGTACGGTTGGCTCTTTATCCTAATGCGACTAAACGAGAACAGCGGCAATATCAACTTAAAGTACGTGTGAACCAGAAAAAGCTGAAAAAATGGGCCAAACATGCGCCTATGAATTATTGGCACAAATTCTATTTAGTGGAAGCCGAACGGGCCAGCGTTTTCGGACAAAAACAGGTGGCAAAAGAATACTACGAGCAAGCCATTGCCTTAGCGTCTGAGCAGAAATACTTGAATGATGAAGCCTTAGCCAATGAATTGGCGGGACAATTTTATATCACTCAAGGGCAAAATCATTTTGCTTACCATTACCTACAGGAGGCCCACTATGCCTATTCGCAGTGGGGAGCGATAGCCAAAGTCAACGATTTAGAAAGGCGCTATCCGCGATTGAAAGTGAGCCAGGAGACGGGTTCGCCTATTACCGTTAATGCGACTGCCAACCTCAGCAGTACCCGGCAAACGCCCTTAAGCGCCTTAGATTTTGCCAGTGCCCTTAAAGCCTCACAGGCCATATCGGGTGAAATTGATCTGAAGACCTTACTGATTAAGTTGATGGCCGTCGTCATCGAAAATGCTGGCGCACAACGCGGGTGTTTGATTTTGCCTCAACAGGGGCAATGGTTTATTGAAGCGGAAGGCGCAATCGATCAAAAGGGCGTGAGGGTGTTGCAATCTATTCCTATCACGCCCCCTCAACCCTCGACTGGGGAGTCTTCGCCTGTGATGACGGTGCCTACGACGCTGATCAACTATATCATCCATGCTAAAGAAAGTGTGGTTTTAGAACAGGCAACACAGGGGGGCCAATGGACTCGTGATCCCTATATTATTGAAAACCAAGTCAAGTCTATTTTAGCGATGCCGTTACTCAATCAGGGGCAGTTGAGCGGCCTGTTGTATTTAGAAAACAACCTGACAACTGATGCGTTTACACCCGATAGATTTGAAACGCTCCAATTGTTATCGTCACAAATTGCGATTTCTATCGAAAATGCGCGGTTTTATCAGGAAATCACCGATTTAAACAAGGCTTATGAACGGTTTGTCCCCCATGAGTTTTTAAGACTGTTGAACAAGCGCAGCGTGGTCGAGGTGGCATTAGGCGATCAAATTGAAAAAGAAATGAGTATCCTGTTTTCTGATATTCGGGGATTTACGGCCTTGTCTGAAAAAATGAGCCCGCAAGAAAATTTCAATTTTATCAACACCTATTTGAGCCAAATGGAACCCATTATTACGCAACATCAGGGTTTTATTGATAAATATATTGGTGATGCGATTATGGCCCTGTTTCCCGGTCAGGCCGATGATGCGGTACGGGGTTCCATTGCGATGTTAAAACAGTTAGTTGAATATAACCAACAGCGGCAAACAGGCGGTTTAGACCCCATTGCCATTGGCATTGGCCTGAATACAGGTGCCTTGATGCTGGGTACAGTGGGCGGACAAAACCGTATGGATGGTACGGTCATTTCTGATGCGGTCAATCTCGCCTCGCGCATTGAAGGGCTGACCAAAAGGTATGGTGCCGCATTATTGATTTCAGAAACGACTTATGCCTGTCTCAGTGCGCCCGCTCAATATGCCATCCGAACGATTGATCGGGTTAAAGTCAAAGGAAAATCCGCGCCCGTGACGGTTTATGAAGTCTTTGACGGCGATGCACCTGAGATCATTGCCTTGAAACTGAAAACCCGTGACGACTTTGAACAAGGGTTACGACACTATCGCCAGAAAGAATTTGCCGAAGCGGCCGAGTATTTTAAACAGATGTTGGTTGTTTATCCTGATGACACCGCAGCCCTGATTTATCTGAAACGATGTGAGCATTTTCAACAATACGGCGTTGCTGAGAATTGGGAAGGGGTTGAAGCCTTGGAAAGTAAATGAGACTAGGGTATTTCAAAGGAGGTACGATCTAAAACCAATCTCACGCAAAGACGCAAAGGCGCAAAGGTGCTAAGTATTACTCTTAGCGTCTTAGCGGCTTTGCGTGAGATTAAAAATACCACTATTTTTGACTAAAGCTTTGTTTTTAGAAGGATTTTGTTTGGATAAAATTAAACCAGTGTTGGTTGAAATATTCTGCATTCTGGAGAGGCATGTAATGCCCTCCTTTATCCAGCTTTTCATATTTTGAACCCTTGATATTGTTATGAATCCATTCGGCATAGCGCGGTGGCGTGATTTGATCTTCGCCCCCGGCAATCACCAAGGTGGGTATCTGAATACTGGCAATTTGGCTTCTAAAATCAAATTGGAGAACTTGATGGATATAATGAAGCGAGATTTGATTATTGTCAGTCGCCTTAATAAAATCAATGCTGCCCTCCCTTTTAGAACGCATCTCTTTGGGTAAGTGCAGTTCAAAATCATCACGCAATAATTTGGCTAATTTAAAGGCATTTTCGATGGAATCGTCTTCTTCAAGCTTGGCAGTGGTGTTGACTAAGGTTAATGATTTGATGTGAGGCGCATATTTATTAGCCATGACTTGTGAAATAAAGCCGCCAAGGGACCAGCCTAGCAAATGAAAGGGTTGGTTAATATTGATGAGGTTGAGCAAATCTAAGATACTGTCTGCAATCGCTTCAAAATGACTCTGTTCATCATGAAACTCACTATTCCCATAGCCTGGGTAATGGAAAACAAGCACTTGAAACTGTTGAGAGAGTTCTAAAATTTGGTACAGCCATGCGGTTGCCAAGCAATCTAGTGCTGGTAATAGGACAACCGGCGTTCCTTTGCCACAAGACAGTATTTCAATCTGAATACCCTGTAAAGATTTGATTTTAAAAATATTTAAGTTATCACAACTTGAAAAAGCATAATTGTAGTTTTCAAGAAGCTTTTCATGTTGTTTTTGATGATTATTGAGAGTGGTCTCAAAATGCGGTGTCTGCTCTTCTTCAGAAAACAGAATTTGTTTTTGATTTTCAAGCCTGATATCACCATCACGTTCCCCCAATATGATACTCTGCTCTAATGTTTGTTCTATGGCCGTTTTGGGTAAAGAAAAAAGGTGAACCTGCCTAAAGCCATTTTTTTCCAAGACTGCTTTCCATTGCTTTGCACTCAGTAAAGGGGAACTTGGAAGACGAAGTATTTCATCTTCAAATAACCACCATCCTTTAGTTAAACCAAAAATTAAGGTCACAAAATCAGCTTGTCGAGTCAGTTCATTAATGAGTAATAAACCGTTATTTTTTAATATTTTTTTGACTTGATTCAGAGTCTGATTAATATTTTTAGTGGCATGAAGCACATTACTGGCAAAAATAAAATCCATACTATTTGCTTCAAATCCTTGCTTTTCGGGGGCCTGTTCAATATCTAAGGTGATAAAGTCAATAAAGGGATAAGCACCATACCGTTTTTTGCCAAACTGAGTAAAATGAAATGAAATATCCGTATAAAAATAACGAATTTTTGCTTCATATTCCTTGATCGCCTCCATCACAAAAAAACTTGTCCCTCCTGTACCTGCTCCGACTTCAAGAATTTGAATTTTGGCATTGGAATCATGTTGAAGCCTTTGACGAAGATAGTGCTTCACAACATCTGCTACCCTTTGATTGTAGTAATCCGCGATTTGATTTCCTTTGTAAATTTTTTCGACTACGGACAGAGAACCATTGGGAAATAGAATTTCCTTATGATCTTGCTGTCCGGTCAATATTTCAGGATAGGCATTCAAACAAACAAACAGTAAATGAACATAGGCCGTGATGTCAGGAAATCTAGTCATCAACTGGTGTTTATATTCTTCGATATATTTTAATTCGTTGATGAGACTAGGATTATCTAATGCGCTTGATGTCACTATATTTTGCCCTGTTACTTGAAGGAATGCGGTATTGTTCAGAATGTCTAATAAAGCGCCATATAAAGGGGCATAGTTAGGTACGATTTTAAGTTGTCTTTTTAAGTCATCCTTATTATATTTCTCCCCACTGTGTTGAAATACACCCATCCGCTGAAAGGCATCAAGTAACAAGTATTGACCCAATTGCTCCAATTCCATAAATGCCTGATCTAACAGAAGCAAACTATTAGTTTCTGCATGAGGTAGTGTGATTTGAGGCACCAGAGTTGTGATAAGTGATGGGATACTGTCTTGTTCTGTTCCAAAATGCCGTTCACGTTCAATATCCCTTTTATTTCGCAAACTCTCATCCTTTGTTTTCTTCGGATTTTCAATAAGCTTTTCATTCTGGTGAGATTGAGGCGCACTTTGAAATGAGTCAGCATTTTTTATTTTTTGATTATTTTTTGGGGGATCAAATTCTTTTGTTATATATCCCTCTGTTTTTGATGTGTGAGTATTAGCTGTGGGAGAGTGAAAATTGATATAATCAGCTAAATCTGTGATGGTGTTTAAGCCAATAATATCAGAAACTTTGAGTTTAAAGTGATATCTCTGGCTTATTTTTTGGACGATATCCATTAAAACAAGCGAATCCACGCCAAACTCTTCAAGCATGGAATGCTCATCTAAGTGAATAATATCAAGTTTTAAGGCTTCTGAAAACAGTTGTTTTAAATCGTCTATTTCAGCTTCCAAGCTGTGATTTTTTGTGATTGATTGCAGGGTAGATTTGGCTTCAAGATGATTTAAGGTTGGCTCATCCGGCAAAGACTGAATCCGTTGAATGATCTGTTCATGCTCACGATTGAAAGAAGTTTCTTTTTTAGCTATCCAATATCGCTCTCTCGCAAAGGGATAGGTGGGCAAAGCAATACGTTGCGGTTTATGTTGCTTTGGATAAAGCAATTGCCAGTCAATGTCTATCCCCAAAATCCACAATTGTGCCAGTTTAGTCAGTTCCTGTTTCTCAATCAGCATGTTAAGAAACGCCTCGCCAGCTTCGCCTTCAATCAAAAGCGCATTCTGCGCTTTGCTCGTTTTGACATTCCCACGAAAAAAATGCGCCATTTCTGTTTGGCCTTGAGCATATTGCATTAATTTTTCTGTTAATGACTCAATATTGTCAACTACTATTGCCAATCGTTCTGCCATGGCTTCGCGGCCCATTTGTAAGGTGTAAGCTATATTTGCAAGGAAAACATTAGCATGGTTCTGATTACCTTCATTTTTTTCCTGTTGTTCTAAGAAATCTAACATCTTCTCAGCATAAGCTTGGAGCCTGTCTTCATTTTTTGCAGACAGCACAATGAGTTGGGTGCCTTGCTTGGCAAAATCAGTTTGCGGTAGCAAGTGGTCGTATTCTTCTAAAACAATGTGTGCATTGGCCCCTCCAAAACCAAACGAACTGATACCTGCGCGTCGGGGTATGGCTTGTCCTTTTGCATCTGTTAAAGCTTCCCAAGCACGGTTTTCTTTAACAATATAAAAGGGACTGTCTTGCAATTGAATATGGGGGTTCAGTTCTTCAAAGTGAAGAGTGGCAGGGAGTGTCTGATACTGCATTGAGAGTAGCACTTTAAACACACCTGCTATCCCCGCTGCGGTTTCCAAATGACCTATATTGGTTTTGACCGAACCGAGGCCACAATACGGCTCTGTCGGTAGAGATTGACCAGAACTTTTAGACTTAGACAACTGGGTAAAGGCATTTTTTAATCCATTGATTTCTATCGGATCGCCTAAGCTGGTACCTGTGCCATGTGCTTCTATATAACTGATTGTGCTGGGATCAATATCAGCGTTTTTATAGGCTTGAATTAACAATTGGGTTTGAGCATTAGGATTGGGTGCCGTGAGGGAGGTTGCCTGACCGCCATGATTTTCTGCCGTACTTTTGATAATCGCATAAATATGATCGCCATCTGCCTGCGCTTGACTTAAAGGTTTTAACAGAATAGCACCTACCCCTTCAGATCGAACATAGCCATTAGCTCGTTTATCAAACGTTTTGCATCGCCCGTCCTCACTGAGCATCCCCGCTTTACTGAAGGATAGCGTCAACGTGGGGCTAAGTAAGACATTGACCCCCCCGGCAATCGCCATATCGCAAGTGCCACTGGCAATCATTTCGACAGCACGATGGATGGCTATCAATGAACTGGAGCAAGCCGTGTCTATCGGTTCACTGGGACCGTGCAAATTGAGAAAATAGGAAACACGGTTGGCCAAAACAGCATGAGATATCCCAGTTGAAGTATGCGCTTCAATTTTTGTCCGATATTGTCTTAATAGTTCGTGGTAATCATTACTGGCAACGCCCACAAATAAGCCCGTATTGCTGCCTGATAAATCTGAGGCTTTATAACCCGCATCTTCGATGGTTTTCCAGACGGTTTCTAAGAAAAGTCTTTGTTGCGGATCCATCAACTCAGCTTCTTTCGGTGAGATGCCAAAAAACAAACTGTCAAATTGATCGATATGGGGCATAAATCCGCCCCATTTGGCCTTTGTCTTATTGGCAACGACGGACGAATCACCATAGTAAGCTTGCCAATCCCAACGCTCTATTGGCACTTCCGTAATCAAATCATCCCCAGCCTCTAAATGTTGCCAAAAACTTTCTAAATCATCCGATTGTGGCATGACACCACTCATCCCGATAATCGCTATTGGCATTTTGGTAGAAGGCATTAACCCTTTATTGGCCTGTACAAATTCCGTAAATCGGCTTTTGATTTCTTCTAGCGGCTCTGCCATAACACCTGTTATTGGTGTTTGTTGTAATGTTGGGGAGACTGTTTTTGAAGGCTCACTGTAGTAGTAATTCACTAAACGTTCTTGATACTCGTTATACAGAAATTGAGAAAGCGCCTCAATGGAAGTATATTCAAAGAATATCGTTGGTGCGATTTCCAATTGGTACTTTTTGTTAAGCTGATTAGCAAAATCTGTGAAATTAACGGAGTCAAAACCGTAATGATTGAAATACTTATTGAACTCAAAATTTTGAGGATTGATTTTAATAATTGCACAAGCCAAGGCCACGAGTTCTTGTTGGAACTTTTCTAGTAATTGTTTGTTGTCTTCAGTAGGGGAACTGAGTGATGAAAGCCTAGTGGGTTGTTGTGGTTGTACTTCAAATCCGAGAAATCCTGGTGTGCTTTCAAATTTGGCAGCATCACCTTCTATAACCATAAATTGACTAATATGCCATGCCAAGCCTTGCTGAAAAGCTTCTAAGCCTGTTGCAGTGGATAGGGCCTGTATCCCTAAATTTTTGGTAAGCCATTTTTCCGTTTGTTCAACTCCCATCCCTCCTTCTCGCCATAATGGCCAATTGATGGAAAGTGTTTGACCAAAACGTTGTTCTTGAGCGCGTAATCCTTCACGCCACTGTGCAAAGTTGTCCATAAAGCTATTAGCATAAGCATAATCACTTTGCCCGATATTGCCCATTGCCGCGACGATAGAAGAAAACAGCACGAAAAAATCCAGTTTATCGTTTTTTGTGGCTTCATCCAAATACACGCTGCCCAATATTTTAGGCGCTAACACCGCGGCCATGTTGTCCTGCGTTTTATTCAGGAGCAAGGCATCCCGAAGTACCCCGGCACTGTGAATAATCCCGTTGATTTGACCAAAGTGTGTTTTGGTTTGTGCAATCATCGTTTCAACATCGTCGCGCTGGCTCACATCAGCTTGGATATAAAGCACTTCTGCCCCTAAGGCCTTGATCGCTTGAATCTTGGCGGCTTTTTGTTCATTTAAAGTGGCTGAACGACCGGTCAGAACCAGTTTGGCTTGTACCTGCTTAGCCAAATACTCGGCAAAGATGAGCCCTAATCCCCCAGCACCGCCGGTCACTAAATACACGCCCTGTTCTTTCAACCGGGTTGTTGGTACGCTTTTCTGTACTGTTTCCCAAGCTTTCCAGCGTTTTACCCACCGTTGGGTGTGAGCATAGCGAATATCAAAACTGTCCGTGGCTTGAATTTCGGTCAAGACGCTATCGTTCATCTCAGATAAACTAGACAAGGCAACCGTTTTGTAGATGAACTTGGGATTTTCCAGTCGAATCGTTTTAGCAAACCCATTTAAGGCAGCATACTGCGGTTGGGGTGTATTATCGGGTTCTAAATAGAGGTATAACAGTTGGATAGGTGCTTTGGGGTGTTGTGCTAATAAAGCCTGACTGAGGTGAAAGACAGAATAGAGGCTTAAGTCAATTTGATTCGCCAACACTGTCGAATCGGTGACGAAAGGGGCCTGTGACCAAAAATGAATGATATGGCTTGGGAACTGATGCTGTTGTGCCAAACTGGCCAGTAATTGACGGTAATCGGCCGCTTGAGCCGGATTAATGGAATAGACTTGATTGCCCAAGGCTTGATAACGATCTGCTGGTTTAACCCAAATCACCTCACATCCCAAACGGGCTTGCAAGGCATGATATCGCGTTTCATCACGCTCAAACAGCAATACTTGAGAAATGCTCTGCGCTTGAGTCTGGATTGGGCTGATTTGGGGTTCCCACACGCTTTTGTAGTACATTTTGGCCGTGGTTTCGATTTTTCGGGGAACGCGAACCGAAAAGTCCTTTAGCTTGAGCAATACTTGCCCCCTGTCATCGACAAACCAGAGGTGAAATTTTTTAACGTTCAAATCACGGGATTCGGGTGTCAAGGTGACATAAGAAAAACATTGCTCTGGTAAGGGTTTTATCAAGCTGACCTCTGCCAATGCAAAAGGCAAAGGGGTACCCGATGTACTCGATCCCATTAATCCGATGACTGTCTGTAAGGCCCCATCCATTAAAGTAGGATGTAGCACAAAATCGTTAAAACCGCTTTGAAGTGAGGCCGGTAAGACTAGGCGAGATAAAGCTTCTGTGTCATTGCGATACAGGGCTTGAATGCTCTGGAAACCCGGCCCGTATGACAGGCCGACCGCTTGAAAAAGACGATAGCATTTTGCCTGATCCCAGCTTTCAGGACAACGATTTTGAATCGCTTCCAGATCAAGGTTTTCAGCATCAGTAGTGGCTTGACTTTGATAAGTCAACTGGCCTTGAGCATGAATCTGTCGTTGTTGATCATCATCAACAGTACTCACCTCAAATTCAACCTGTTGTGAGGCTTCGGTGGGATAAAAGCTGATGTGAACCCGTTGCGGGGTGTCTGATACCGTTATGGGTTGTACCCACACGATATCCTTGAGCGTCTGCACAGCCCTTTCACCTGCCATTCCGCCAGCAACCCAGGCCATTTCGAGGTAGGCCACGCCGGGGAAAGTCTTTTGTTGCCCAACAACATGATCGGCCAAAAAAAATTCATCCCCTTTCAAGGAGGTGGTATAGCGTTGTTCTTGAAGGGTTGATGTGTTGCTCTCTAAAAAAGGGTGGAGTTGGGAGCCACGCGCTTGGCTTGGCAGTCGTGTTGTGCTTTCTGGTAACCAATACCTTTCCCGCGCAAAAGGATAGGTGGGTAAACTAATACGTTGCGGTTTGTGGTGGGGAGATAATAATGTCCAGTCGATATCGACACCAGAAACCCACAGTTGGGCTAATTTGCTCAGTTTCTGGTCCTGAATAATGATTTTGAGAAAGGCGTCACCTTCTCTGCCATCCAGTAAGGGTTCTGCTTTATCAGCATTGGCATGGCCACGGTAAAACTGTTCTATTTCAGTTTGGCCTTGAGCGTATTGCGTCAGTTTGTCTTTGACTTCATCAAGGCTTGAGACGACCATTGCCAACCGTTCTTCCATGGCTTCGCGGCCCACCTGTAAGGTATAAGCCATGTTGCCAAGGGACAACGCGGTTGTGTGATTTGCCGCGCTGAAGACCGTTTTTTTTTTTCCAGATGTTTGAGTAGGCTTAGGATACAGATCACACAAATATTGTGTCACTGCGGCTATAGAGGGGTGTTCAGAAAATAAGGCTGTGGTGATATCAAGTTGATAGTGTTCATTGATTCGACGAGTCAATGCCGTCAAACCCACTGCATCTAAACCATATTCAGACAGTTCTTCCTCTAAGCCAATATCGATCTCACGGACTTGGAGAAGCTCACTTACCCAAGTTAATAAGTCTTGTTCTATTGTGATGCGTAAATTTTCAGGCTCTATCGTTCTTGCTGCCACCGTTTTTTGGGCAGTCACTCTTTTGGCAAACTGATTGTCTACAAAATCTATGATTTTTTTAGCATACGCTTGCAGCCTCTCTGGATTTTTAGCTGACAATACAATGATCTGTGGTGTATCTTCACACTCTGCAATATCGGCTTTTGAAGCATTATATTCTTCTAAAATGATATGGGCATTCGCACCGCCCGCCCCAAACGAATTGATGCCCACTCTTCTCGGATATTCTTTAAGCTGCCCATTTTCTGCTATTTTAGGCCGTTGCCAATAGGCCAATTTTTGTTGCACCACAAAGGGCGTTTTTTTAAAGTCGATATGGGGATTGGGAGGAGAAGAATGAATAGAAGGCACCAAGGTTCGGTGTTTTAATTGCAGTAAGACTTTGGTCAAACCTGCGACACCAGAGCCCGCAATCAAATGACCTATATTTGATTTAATTGAACCAATCGTACAAAACTGAAGATCATCAGTATATTGTGCAAAGGCTTCTGTAAGCCCTTCAATTTCAATGGGATCACCTGTTTTTGTGCCAGTACCATGGGTTTCAACATAACTGATAGTACGAGGATTAATCTGGGCTTTTTTCAGTGCCGTCGTGATAAGTTTTGACTGTAACTTGGGGTTAGGAACCGTATAACCGTTAGTTTTTCCATCGGCATTAATGGCAGTAGCTTTGATAAGCGCATAAATATGATCCCCATCTGCGACTGCTTGTGAGAAGGATTTTAATAAAACCGTTGCTACCCCTTCAGCATCGACAAAGCCACCTCTCCCATCTCCAAAAGGATGACAATCTTTGCCTGCCAATAACATGTTCTTTCGACAATAGAATAAAATTCTATGGGGATGCTGGGTTAGATTAATACCGCCCACAATAGCCGTTTTACATTCGTCACGGTGAAGACTTTCAACTGCCAAGTGAATGGCCGTTAAAGAAGAGGAACAGGCGGTATCAACGGATAGACTGGGCCCGTTAAAATCACAGAAATAAGAAATTCGGTTAGCAATATCATAGTTATCCGTATCAGGACAGTGTATATTGCCGTTTAAAGAGGCTTCCATTGCCAACCAGCTATAGGTATTGGTTGTCACACCGATAAAAACCCCTGTATTTCTGGATAAACTCGCCCGTGTATAGCCTGCATCTTCGAGAGTGGCCCAAGCACTTTCCAGCACAAGACGTTGTTGTGGATCCATTAATTCCGCTTGTCGCGGCGAAATATTGAAAAATAACGGATCAAATTTATCATAATCCTCAAGAAATCCGCCCCATTTTGTATAACTTTTATTGGGATCATTGCCATTTTCATCATAGTATTGTCTATAATCCCATCGTTCAGGAGGAACTTCTTTCGTGCAGCTTTCTCCTTTTATCAAATGTGCCCATAATTGATTGACATCACTTGACATCGGAAAACGTCCACTTAATCCTATGATGGCAATGTCTTTATGCTGATTTTCAAGAGGTGGGTGACTGATTGCTTTTTTAGCAACCGTCTTTTTATCGGCAGGGATTGGTTTTGGAGAAGTGGGGAAAATGGGTTTTGGGACGATTTTTTCAGGTGTTTTGTGAGCCGCTTTCTGATTGAGTCCAAATTGTTTTGCTAATTCTTGAGGAAAAGATTGAATAAAATACTTTGTTAATTGTTCTATCGTTGGATAGTCAGACAGCAATGTTGTGGATAAATGACCAAATACATTTTCTAAGTGATCTAAAATTTCTATATTGGCTAAAGAATCAATACCATATTCTGATATCAAATCAGCTTGATTATCTATATCATTAGCTTTGCAATGTAAAACTTTGGCAACAATGTCTTTCAAATCTTGAGTTGTTTTTTTCAATAACATGCAGGTATCTTGCTCTGAAAGGAAGACTTTATCAGAAGAAGGGGTGATTTGATTATCATGATCAGAACTATTGGAAACATTATCATCTTTTAAATTTGAATGTGTCATCTTTTTTTGCTCTTCATGGGTTGGAATAGTTTGTTGAGAGGCTTTTTGGACAACAAGAGGGGCCCTTAACTCATCTACTTGATGAGATGCAAAAGGAGAGATAAGAGGTTGACTTTCAGTGTGAGGGGGGGTAGGGGGGTACGCACTTGGCAGCCGATTGTTTTTTAAGCCTTCTAATGGCGACTTTGTGACCGATTTTTGGGATGCCAATTCATTTTCTGTCGTCAACCAAAAAGCCTTTCTATCAAAACCATACGTGGGTAAGGAAACTTTGTTAAAACTGCCTTCTGGAAAAAGGCGATCTGTTTTGAGATCAACACCGTACAACCATAAACTGAGTAGGGTTTTCTTAAATGTCTCTGTTTGGTTATCAGTGATAGCAATCTGATTCTGCGGCTCGGAAACAACTTGTTCTGGGGAAATACCGAAATCTAAATAAGCCCTGTTTTCGCTCATCGTAGGATAGGGCGATTCCAGAATCATCGCGCTTTTGAACCACTCAGTCACTTCATGATGGCCTTTGAACGGCAGGGCTTGTGTTTTGATGAAGGGGTTTTGTTGACTGATATCAAGCTTAGCCTGTCGCTCATTCAGTCGCGCAGCGAGGGCTGCCCAATCAGGTTGAGGTTGGAGAAACAGTGCTATGACATCCTCTTTAGGCATTACGCCTTTCATGAGCAAGTCTAATAAGGCTTGAAATTTTGGATCAGTTATCCGCTGTGAGCGGGTTAAATCCCATTTTTGATCCAATTGGCGAAGTGTACTTTTAATGATCAGCGTTAAAAGTATTTTCTCTTTTTGATAGGCATCGGGCTCACTGTGCAGTAATACATCATCTGTAAGCAGCGCATCTAGCGTTTTTCCCGTCTGTTGACGCAGTATCCGATCCCATTCTTCTAAGTATTTTTTAAAGGTAAATTGGTTATCCTTTAATAATTGCGCCCTTTCCACAAAATGATGTAGATCGGTGGTGGCGATGTTCAAGTTATCAACGAGAGCGTGCAGCGTGTTTTCATCAAAATGAACAGGCCTGATGGTTTGTTGGCTCACCGGATCATAAAAGGGGATTTGAGGTGCAGCTGCAAATTCAAGTTGTTGCACATCTTTTTGCGTACTGAGCACCGCTAAAGCGTCTTCTAGTTTTATCATGCCGCTGAGGGTGAGGCTCAGCCAAAGCCCAGATTGTTGACCCATTATCAGTCGCGGTGTGAAACCTAATGTTATCAAAGTGGACAAATAGGCATAATTCACCATAAACGAATACAGGGGGGGCATCAACCAGTCTGAACGGTAAAAGCCTTCTTTGATGACGCGAGGCACAACCTCTAAGTTGGATAAACAGTGTTCCACCTCTTCAAGATGCTGTTTAAATAGCGGTTCTTGATCTAAAAGCGGTTGCACTTCGGCAATGTTTTGCCAGGCTAAGTCGCCCACTCGTAAACACCACTCTTCTTCATTCTGAACCTTGGAAAATGAAGGCGTTTCTTTTTCTATCAAGGCTTTTAATGCGGCTTTATTCTCGACATAACCTCCATAACGATAAGCAAAATCGCTTCTTGTTGTCATCACCGTCGCGCTGATGTCGCGTAAGTGATATTCAGAAAACGCTTTGCTGTTGACAAACGCTTTCCATTGTTCAAGCGTTTTGTTTAAAGCATTGGCCGATTTGCCTGAGAGTATAAAGAGATATCCAGAAGTGTTTTCAGGGTTTGATAGGCTTGAAGGGGTAGCGGTTTCTGGTGAAAACGATTCTAACACGACATGAGCATTAGCACCGCCAAATCCAAAGGAACTGATACCTGCACGGTGGGGTAAATCTGCCTGTTGAGTGGGCCATTCCTGTAAATCGGTGGCAACGAGAAAGGGGGATTCGGCAAAGTTGATGACGGGATTTAAGGTATTGATATTTAAGGTAGGGGGGATTTGTTGATGGCGCATCATCAATAGCACTTTGATGATTCCTGCCATACCGGCAGCGGCTTCTAAATGGCCTATATTTGTTTTAACGGAGCCGATCTCACAAAAATGGCGTTCAGCGGTGTATTCCCGAAAAGCCCGCGTTAAGGCTTCGACTTCAATAGGATCCCCTAAGGATGTACCCGTGCCATGTGCTTCGACATAAGTCACGGTATCGGGGCTAATGCCCGCATCTTGGTAGGCTGCTAAAATCACATCCCGTTGTGCTTCGACACGGGGGGCCGTTATAGAAGGCGTTTGTCCGCCATGATTAACGGCACTTCCTTTGATCACACCATAAATCTGATTGCGAGCGCGTTGAGCCACCTTGAGAGGTTGTAATAGAACGACACCAACCCCTTCACCGGGCACATAACCATTTGCGTCTTTATCAAAGGTTTTACATTGGCCCTCTGGACTCAACATTCGTGATTTGGAAAAGGAGATATATTTCCAGGGCCGAAAGTCTAAACTGACTCCGGCGACAAGCGCATAATCGCATTCACCAGAAAGGAGCGCAGTTTTGGCATGGTGCAATGCAACCAAGGATGATGCACAGGCAGCATCAATGGAAAGGGAGGCCCCTCGAAGCCCAAAGGTGTATGAAATGCGGTTCGCTAAAATACAATCATACACGCCTAAGGCGGCGTAACTATCCGTGACAACGTCAGGCGAACACGCATCGACAAAAAAATCACGCGCCATGACACCAACATAAACGGCCGTTTTTTTCTCTTGAAGCGTTTTGAGGGCAACGCCCGAATCTTCCAAACAATGCCAAGTTTCTTCCAGCAGCAAGCGTTGCTGCGGATCCATATTTTTGGCTTCGCGTGGAGAAATCGAAAAAAAGCGATTATCAAATTGGTCAATATTGTCCAATAAACCACACCATTTACTGATGCTCTTATTCTGCTCATCAATCAATGGGGAATAGTATTGGTCAATATCCCAGCGTTCGGGGGGAATTTCTCGAATAGAATTAACCCCTTGCACTAAGTTCTGCCAAAATTCATGGTAATGGTTCGCGTCTGGAAAACGACAAGCCATTCCAATAATTGCTAACTCTTCGCTGCCCTTTTTTAAAGGCGGACTGTTGTCCGAGCAAGTGTTAGTTGATGGTGTTTTCACATCAGTTATCAGTTATCAGTTATCAGTTATCAGTTATCAGTTATCAGTTATCAGTTATCAGTTATCTAATTACCAATACCTACCTATCAAATCATAAAACTAAAAAGCAATCACTTACAACTTTTTTTGGCATTTGAAGTTGGTCTACCAAAAAAAGGAGCGCGTATTGTAAATCATCAAAATATATAACGCAAGAGTACAGCGGATTAACGGTATAAACGGATTAGTTATATTGGTAGTACCACACGTCGTAAATCTATCGGATAATGATTATAGCTAACTCATTGATTGTTATTGATATAAATAATCTGATGAATTTACGGCGCGTGGTAGTAGCCTTGAGTTAATCCGTTTATACCGTTAATCCGCTGTACTATGTTTGGTATGTATTTTGCAATTTTAATTATTGTTAATAATAAACGGCAATCCGCCGAGATTTACCAAACCTTGGCGGTTTTTTAACGATTTAAATATATTATTAAATTAAGAAAGAGGAAAGCATAATGACAAGCTTTGTGTTTCCAAACCAAACTTTCCAAAACGGTGGGATGCCCAATTGCCCATTTGACAAAATCCCAATCCCCCTTTCTCAAAGGGCGGCTCACACAGATAGGGAGCGCACAAGCATTGCCTCCGATTTCGTGGCCGAGCCTCATTTAGGAAAAGATAACATGTTACAGGCTACTACTGATAATGTGAGTTTTGCGACAGGCTTCAAATTCACTCACAATATTCAACAAGAAACCAAGCCCTTTGTGTTGGCTGAAGCGAAACACATTAATGTACAGCTAAAAAGCGCACCACACCAACGCACATCGAAAGGCATGACAGCCGCGTTTCTCGGTAATCAGGCCTTCAAAAAAGCGTATAACTTGAAATATGCTTATGTTTGTGGCGCGATGTCTAGCGGCATTACCTCAAAAGAACTGGTTGTCAAAATGGGCAAAGCGGGCTTAATGGGCTATTTTGGTACCAGCGGTGTTCAATTGTCTCAGATTGAACAAACCATTTGTGTTATCCAAAAAGCACTCAAACAGGGCCAAGCTTATGGCATGAATTTATTGTGCAATTTCACTAACCCTCAATTGGAAGCAGACACCATTGATTTGTTTTTGAAATACGGTGTTAGAAATATTGAAGCAGCGGGTTACTTACAAATCACGCCAGCTTTGGTTAAATATCGTTTAAAAGGATTAAAGCGAGAGACGAATGGCAAAATAACGGCCACAAATCAAATCATGGTTAGGGTATCTCGGCCCGAAGTCGCGCAAGCTTTTTTAAGTCCAGCCCCTGAAGAGATTGTAAACAGGCTTTTGGAAAAACAACAGATTTCCCGCGAAGCGGCGATTTTGGCAAAAGAAATGCCAATGGCCGATGATTTATGTGTGCAAGCAGATTCTGGTGGCCCTACGAGTCAGGGCATTCTGCCCGTTTTATTGCCCACGATGATCAAACTGCGCGATAACATGATGGCAAGATATCGTTACGCCAACACAGTGAGAGTCGGCGCGATGGGTGGCATTGGCACACCTGAAGCTGTCGCCGCTGCGTTTATTCTAAACGCCGATTTCATTATGACGCATTCAATTAATCAATGTACCGTTGAAGCCGGTACCAGTGACACAGTCAAGGATTTATTACAACAAGTGAATGTGCAAGATACTGGGTATGCGCCCGCCGGCGATGTGTTTGGATTAGGCGCGAAAATGCAAGTCGTGCAAAAAGGCCTATTTTTTGCCGCCAGAGCCAATAGATTGTATGAGCTTTACCATCACTACAATAGTTTGGATGACATTGACGACAAAACCAAAAGGCAACTCCAAGAAGACTATTTCAAACGTCCATTTGAAGAGGTTTATGCTCAAATCAAGGCAGAGTATGCTCAAAACAATCCACAAGAGATTGAAAAAGCAGAACATTATCCGAAATATAAAATAGCCTTGATTTTTAGAATGTATTTTACGCAAACCATGCGTTTAGCATTACAAGGCAATATTGAGCAAAAAGTGGATTATCAAATCCACTGTGGCCCCGCAATGGGCGCATTTAATCAATGGGTTAAAGGCACAGCCCTAGAAAATTGGCAAAATCGACATGTTGATGAAATCGCCGAAAAGCTGATGCTGGAAACCGCAGCATTATTAAATCAGCGTTTTCAGGAATTAACTTGTTAATTGTTAATTGTTAATTGTTAATTGTTAATTGTTAATTTAATTAATTGTTAACAAAAAATAATTCATTGGAGTGCAAAATTTATTTTGCTTTTATTTGTTTTTGAGCTACTGAATAGACTAAGGGCAACCTTGGCCGAATGCAAAATAACATGCATTCCAATTTGGGCCGAATGCAAAATAACATGCATTCCAATTTGGGCCGAATGCAAAATAACATGCACTCCAATTTGGGCCGAATGCAAAATAACATGCATTCCAATTCGGGCCGAATGCAAAATAACATGCATTCCAATTCGGGCCTTCGCAAAATAAATTTGGAACGAAAATAGGCCGAAAGCTACTAAACGCATTCATAATGCACCAATTCCCAACCCTTAAATACTAACATGATACTTTTCAAATTCACCCTTTTATTGGATTGAACCACTCGCGAGTCAGTGGCATATTGTTGCAATTGATTTTTGGCTTCTGTAATCTTGGCTTGTTTTAATTCTTCCGTGAACTCAGTGCGTTTCAGATATTTCAGTTCAATCAAATAACCATAGTTGATATCATCATATTTAGGAAAAAACGGTTCAAGGTATAAATCGACAAAGCCTTTGCCCATTTCTTCCTCAGTGCGTGTCGTGTAATAATCGGCCACATTCAAGTAAGCTAACAAGAAAGTTTGAATCACCTTCTCACCAGTCAGATAATCCCGAATAGAGGTTTGTTGTTCAACTTCACGGGCTAAAAATTCAAAAACCGGTTGCCATTCCCCATGATAAGCCATCTTCCGAATCAAGTCAGCCAATTGCCACAAATCTATACTGAATACATCGACATCTTCATATCCCTCACGTAGAAAACTATACATCAAGTTTCGCACCGTGCGATTAGGGATAATCAGTTTATTGTTATCCTTATAGCTTAACAAACCAAAGTAATACAACAGAGAAATAAAATTTTCTGGTTTTCTCAGCCGTTCAACCGGAAAACTCGTCACCACTTGAGAATAAACCTGTTCCGTCTTAATAATCTCGCTTAAATAGCTGAAATTACCATTTAGCCGCTTATCAAGCACAACGAGATGACGTAGTTTGCCATAATCGACTTTGACATTCTGATCAATCATCTGTTTAGGATAATGCCCTAATTCCAATAGGTTATGAACAAAGTACAGAACCATATCAGTATTAAAAATATTGCTGGTTGCTTCTTCTGAAAAACGGTAATGATCATACCACACGCTCATCAGGTTAAGCGTTTCTTTCAAATCTGGTAATGCCATCCCGTTATCCCGATAATAGTTTAACATCTCAATGACATCCGCTTCAGTCAATCCCAATAGTTCATTAAAATGGGGATGTAAGCTGATATTGCGCCCAATATTAAAGCCACTTGTGACATCATCCATCGTCACTGGTGAAACGCCAGTAATGAACATGCGACTGATACCACTATCCGCCTGATCAACGCCTCCCTTCAAAATACCAAAGAAAAACCGAAAGAAACCAGCACCATGCGTCAAGTCATGATAATGAGTTTGCCCCGCCGTGGTTAAAATGGTATTGGTGAAGTTATCGTATTCATCAATCAAGACATAAACTTTCAATCCCTTGAGGCCGACATAATTTAACAGAAATTCAAGTTGTTGGTGAGGCTCTTGATGACTCTCCATCATCTTGAAATACTTCTCATCAAGAAAAGCTTTATACTTTTCACCAAAAACGAAAAAGCTGTTTCTAACATGACCCTTAAATGAGGCCTCAACCTTATCAATATCAGAATCGACTTGAGAAAAGTTGAATTTCAGAATGAGATAAGCATTTTTCTCTTGCGTGGGATGTTCATGGATGTCTGTACCGGCAAACAGATGCTCAAATTCCTCCTGTCGATTTATATCGTAATAACATTCTAACATCGTCAATAGGGACGATTTACCAAATCGTCTTGGACGAATTAGAAAGAGAAATTTACCTGCCAATTCTAATTGTCGAATATAGCGGCTTTTATCCACATAGTAACAATGCTCTTCTACAATGTCTTTATAGCTAGATACGCCATACGGTATCATTTTCATGGTTTTTGAACCTCTCGTGTTTGACTTATAATTATTGACAACTACAAGGATTACTTATAAAAAAGGATTAGATTGCGCCAAGCTATATAGCATCCGCTTTGCTTAAATACACCCAAAAGTTGAGGCAAACAAAAACTGGGGCAAACACGCAGGTTTGCCCCTACAAATGATGTACTTTACGCAACCGAAAAATGCTAGAATTAGGGCGATTAAACAATCCTTGTCGTTATATCTTCCACCCAACGAGTATTCCGTTCCCTTTCCAATATTTCACAACGGGCCCGCATCAATACGGCAGTTGCATAAAACAATTTAAACGCCAGCGCCATGAGCAACAAAGGAATCAGCATAGAAAGATGAATCGTAGGGGCCTCAAATTTCGTAATCATTTGAGTCACCGTCGAACCTTGATGCAGCGTATTCCACCATTCCACAGAATAATGAATGATAGGAATATTCACAACGCCCACTAATGTTAACACGCCACTGGCACGCGCCGCTGTGCGTTTATCTTCAATCGCAGAATTGAGCGCAATCACGCCTAAATACAAAAACAGCAAAATGAGTTCAGAAGTCAAACGCGCATCCCATACCCACCAAGTACCCCACATCGGTTTTCCCCATAACGAACCTGTGGCTAAAGCTAAAAAAGTAAATGACGCGCCAATGGGGGCCGAACTGGCCGCTATCATTTCCGCCAATTTGATACGCCAAACCAATCCAATGCCCGCCGCTATTGCCATAACCATATAAACAAACATAGACATCCAGGCCGCCGGCACATGTACATACATGATCCGAACACTGTCTTTTTGTTGATAATCCGGCGGCGAAAAAAACAAACTGTAATACAATCCAACTAACATCAAAACAAAACAAGTCCAACCAAACCAAGGGATTAAACGCCCAGAGAGGGTGTAAAAATATTTAGGAGATGACAGTTTTTGAAAAAATGCCCACATAATCAGTTACAGTTACCCGTTATCAGTTATCAGTTATCAGTTATCAGTTATCAGTTATCAGATTAGCCACGGAATGACACAGAAAGCACGGAATATTTCCGTGTTTTTCCGTGTTTTTCCGTGGCAAAATAGAACCGAAGTCACTCACACAAGTCATTGATTTGTAAGACCACCACGGGTTTGTAGGGACTATCCATTATAATACTCAATGACTTGTTCCCACTGTTCGTCAGACAACACTTCACGCATATTGTCGCGACAATCCGTCTTGAGTTCTGCCAGTGCTTTCCGCTTTGCTAGCAATCCATCAAGTTTGGCCATCAGTTTCGCTTTAGAGGCCCCCTCAAGAGCGGCTTCATGAAGCGCTTTTTCACCCTGGGTAATCGCCTTAACCAATTGTTTTACAAGGGGTTTATGTTCTTTTCCCCACGCTTTTAAAGCCGCTTGCTGCTCTTCAGACAAATCCAACATCTCTCCATGCTTGGCTATCACAAGCATAAAATTGGGTAGCGGATGAGCATGTTTCACAGCAGCCATATCTATAGCTTGTGCGGAACCATTGGCGAGCATTAAAACTAATACACCACAAGACAATAATGTCTTTTTCATAGCGATTTTCTCCAAAAGTGGATTAAAAAAGTGACAACGAAAATATTTTACTACAATAATCAGCAAATTGAGTCTTATCCCCTATCAATTTTCATGAAAAAATTGAGGGTTAAATATCATAGACTTATACTCTGTGCAACTCTGTGGTACTCTGTGAACTCTGTGTTGAAGAAATTAAGGATAAAATTAACTTAAACTAATCCGCAAAGCCGACGCTGTTGCAAACGGGGCCAGTGTCAATGATAACATCAATAAGGCCCCCAAAAAATACAGTTGCCCGGCTACCCCAAAACCTCTAGCGGCCTCATTAACCGCACCGGCCGCAAAAATTAACACTGGAATATACAAGGGCAATACCAATAACGATAATAACACACCACCGCGTCGCAACCCCACCGTTAACGCTACCCCTATCGCCCCCACTAAACTGAGAATCGGTGTCCCCAAAGCTAAAGTGCCTATTAAGGTAATCATCGCTTGTTCAGGTAAAAACAGTAATACCCCTAACAACGGCGCTAACAAAATCAACGGTAAACCCGTGATTAACCAATGGGCCAAAACTTTTGCCAACACCAATAAGGGTAGAAAATGAGGCGACAAAGCCATTTGTTCTAAGGTGCCATCCTCAAAATCAGAACGAAATAAGCTATCAAGTGATAACATCGCAGCCAATAAAGCGGCAACCCAAATCACACCAGGCGCAATGCCTTGTAAATGTTTTGATTCAGGCGAAATGCCTAGCGGAAACAAGCTCACCACAATCACAAAGAATAACAAAGGGTTAGCTAATTCAGAACGATGACGATAAGCCAAAGTCAGATCGCGTTTTAATAATAAATAAAAAGTGGAAAAATCAGAGGCCATAATACTCGTGTTGTTTTTAACCTATCCAAAAAAAACGCGCTATAGTAACTTGAGTAGCAATTTTATGAAAGATTGTATTATAGCGTTTCCCGATTGAATGAAGTACAAATCTTTTTTGTTATAATTTGCTTTTGGAGTGCAAAATTTATTTTGCTTTTGGAGTGCAAAATTTATTTTGCTTTTGGAGTGCAAAATTTATTTTGCATTCGGCCTTTTTCGTTCCAAATTTATTTTGTAAAAGTGAAGTGTACGTCATGAGATCGGGAAACGCTATAGCCTTCCCATAGCGAATGATGACTCATCTATCATTTAATTGAATTTATAATTCGCAATTCACAATCGGTTATAATTCACCAAAAAGAGTGCATTTTCTATATAAATTAACGAGGGTATTTTGCCGCCATCATGAGCCAGTAATGAATTGTACTCTCAGCGGCCGCCTTGAAAACACAACATAACTGACAACAATGAATAACATGTCTTCCTTAAAAAAATATTACACACCATTAATCATATTAAGCTGTTTTATCCCCATTGTTGCAGCCGCAACATATGATTGTTGCGAACAACATAGCGGCATTTGTGGAGATCAATGCTGCGATAATACCCCCATTCCAAAACAGTGTGGCGATATTCAGATTATTAAATTACCGCCCCCAGCATCACCGACGGGGCAAACAGAAAATGATCCCCTCACACCGCCGCCAAAATGGTTATATGTTTGGACTGATCTCCATAGTGGTATGCGCCATCTCTCCAGCACTTTTCCACCTTGGTACAGAAATCTCCATTATCCCCAGCATTATCCGCGTGTATTAGTTTATGACGAATACAACCGTCTGATTGATGATACCGGTAAAGCATTGAGCGCCGCCGACGCGCAAAAACGCTTGGAACAAGCCCAAGCAAACCAACAAGAACAACAAGACTATGAACAAAACTTGAAAAAAGAAGCTGAAATAAAAGAAAAGCAGACACGTCTTGATAAATGGCTAAAAGAATGGAGTAAGACGCAAAAAGTCACAAAAGAAATGAGTCAGTTATTAGATGACTTGGCAAAGTTAGAAAAAGTCA
>Ga0233403_10000196_pt1 | contig 27969 bp, 23 predicted proteins | sample Na_oxic_1_MG_FD_179866 | JGI IMG/M metagenome (GOLD analysis project Ga0233403, IMG submission 179866) | Seawater microbial communities from Saanich Inlet, British Columbia, Canada - Na_oxic_1_MG | ecosystem: Environmental > Aquatic > Marine > Inlet | place: Canada: British Columbia | collected...
CCACCTACGATCTAAAATGCGAATGGTGGGCAACAAAAAGACGTTACCCACCCTACGATCTAAAATGCGAATGGTGGGCAACAAAAAGACGTTTCCGGCCCCCTACAATCTACCCAAAGCTTTAGCTTTGGGTTTTTAGCCAATACTTCAATTTTCCCAAATTTTACATCAATTTAGGAAAATCACTCGGCAATTTTTCCAGATAAATCTGTTGACTGGGAAAGGCAAATGCGGCTCCTTCTTCTTCGATGATTTTGATGAATTCCAGCATATTTTCTTCACGGATTTGCATCCATTTTTGCCATTTGATGGTTTTGGTGAAGTAATACAACAAAATATCAATGGAACTGTCATTGAATTCCACTAAATTCACTAAAGTGACTACCCGCGCTGGATCAGTTTCAATCTCAGGTTGATTTTGTAGATAGTCCTTAATACGTTGCAAAATACGGGTAATTTGCTCACGACTGGTACGGTATTCCAAATGGAGATGCATTTTAACCCGTCGATTGGTCATTTCACTCCAATTCATTACGGCTGAATTGACCAAGTTGGCATTGGGAACGGTAATAAGGGCTTTGGAAAAAGTTCGCACTTTGGTGGCTCGTGAACCAATTTCTTCTACATGCCCTTCCACATCAGGGGTCATGATCCAATCGCCGGGCTTAAACATTTTGTCAAAGACAATCGTCAAGGTCCCAAAAATGTTTGCCAAACTTTCTTTAGCTGCAAATGCTACCGCTGCACCGACAATCCCAAAACCGGTTAATAGGCCCAATACATTTATGCCCCATTCGTACAAAATGGCGGTTAAAGCCATGAGTATAAGAAGGATTTTAAATATCTGAATAAACAGGTTATTGAGAGATTGGGTTAATTCAGGGCCATAAATGGAAGTCACGTTCTCAATCAGAAAAGTGAACGGTTCAATACAACGATAGAGGGCCCAAAACAGTGTCAAGATAATGATGCTTCGGATAAAGGGCGTGATTATCGCATCCATTTCCAGCGACAAATCTAATACCGTTATGGCAACATAAAATCCTAGCACGATGAAAATTAACTTGAATGGGGCTTCAAGTGCCGTAAAAATTTTGTCATCCAATGTGCTTTCTGTTTGGCTGACAAAATTTCTGATCTGCTTAAGGACGATACGAGCGAATAAAGTACGGAATAACAGTACGACCAAAAAAATAAATGCGGCTAATAAAAGGTTAGTTAAAGGAATTCCCCATAGGGTTGTATTCCAATCCCATTGTTCAAACATCAGATTTTCTCCATGTTGTTATTTTATGAAAAAGAGCCAAAGCGAAGCTTTGAAAATATCACAAGTTGATTTTGAAAATTACTTACTCATGTTATGCACCGTGCTTCAACCAGAAAAATCCTCTTAACCCTAATATTTTTTAGAAGCACGATATCTCCCTCCCCCTAACCCCCTCCCGCTGGGAGGGGGGACCACTCGGTGGAATTTCCCTATTTGTTGGAAAAAATGATAAATAGTTATATTATATATTGTTTCTGGTTTTAGCTAACAAATAGAAAATTCCACGATGCGGTCCCCCCTCCCAGCGGGAGGGGGTTAGGGGGAGGGAGAGATCGTGGTTCTAAAAATACCTCAAGAAGAAGAATGCGTAACATGAGTTACTTAATCGCAAGAGGCTTTGCTGTCACAATTTCCTGAATGGCAACTCGAACAGCCGGCTTTCAAGGACATTTTTTCTGGGGCATATTTTGCAACCCAAATTTGGAATCCAGCCCAAATGGCACACAATACTGCTAAACATAGAATAGCAATTATATGAGTTAACATAGAATTTTAAGGATTAACGTCAAAAGCAAACTACAAGGATTGTTTATAAGAAGGGATTAAAATCAAAGTCAAAACACTATTTTTCTTTCTAAAAATACTATTTCTTGAAGAAATAGCATTTTTGATTCTTGCTTTGATTTTTCCTTAAGGTAAATGTGGTCGTTTTAAGTAGGTATGGGAAGACATTTCTTTTAGGCGGCTGAGGGTGCGTTGAAATTTGAGTGCATGACGTTGTCCATAGTAGAGTTGTTCTGGCGGTACTTCGGCTGAAATCATCAGTTTGACGTTGCGATCATAAAATTCATCGACTAAATTAACCAGGCGGAGAATATTGTCGGTTTCATCTTCTTCATTGATTGCCATGATGTTGCTGATGATGACGGAATTAAATTGACGAGCCAGTTCAATATAGTCAACAACTGAGCGGGGGATATCGCATAATGCTTGGAAATCAAACCAAACCACGCCATCCGTGCAACGTACACTTGGAATGATTCGTCCATTAATTTGAAGTTTAATATTGGTTTGCCCTTCATTATGGGCAATTTGTTTGAAGCTTTCAAATAATTTCTGATTGGCGGTTTCGTCCAAGGGATAGTGATAAATTTTGGTTTGTTCTAATGTGCGTAAACGGTAATCTATCCCACTATCTAGATTGATGATATTGGTATGTTGTTTGATTAAAGCAATCGCTGGTAAAAATAGCTCTCGTTGTAAGCCATCTTTATATAGGTTATCAGGAGCGATATTGGAGGTAACGACCAAAATCACTTGCTGCTCAAATAATGCTTTGAGTAAATTTTTGAGTAGCATCGCGTCAGTAATATCAGAGACAAATAATTCATCAAGACAGATAATTTTGACTTGTTTCGCTAGGCTTTTTGCGACAATCTTTAAGGGACTTTGTGTATGTTTGAGTGTTTTTAATTCCTGGTGAATTTGGCGCATAAAACGGTGAAAATGAAGGCGCATTTTCTGTTGAAAAGGTAGGCTATGATAGAAGTTATCAACCAAATAGGTTTTACCTCGCCCTACGCCTCCCCAAAGATAAATCCCTCGTGTTGGCATTTTTTGGGTTCGCCCTAATTTATCGCCTAGCACTGCCAACCAACTCTGATGTTTTTTGACGACTTCAATTAATTCATCATACAGTTGTTGGGTATGTTGCACGACCTGTTTTTGAGCAGCATCTTCAATTAAAACATTTTTTTGTAAATCTAGGTTGTAACGTTCAAGGGGTGTTGTCATGGTTGTGACTTGCTTTTAAACCAAAGCTTACGCCTTGGAGTCCATAATTGTGCTTTGGAGTCCAAAATTTATTTTGGCTGGAGTCCAAAGCTTTAGCTTTGGTGTTGGAGTCCAAAGCTTTAGCTTTGGTGTAATTCTTTATTTAAAACTTATTTTAAATGAGCTAGATTCCAAAATCAATTTTGATGCCAAATTTAGTTTCATTTGAATGCCAGTCCTTTATTCACATTAAAATTGTTTTATGATAAATTTAAAAAATATCAAAGCTAAAGCGTTGAACTCCAGCTTGGATTTTGGAGTCCAAAGCTTTAGCTTTGGAAATTAGCACATTTCATTAATCGGTGATGACTCATGTTAAGCTTAATAAACAATAACTTATTCAAAAAAATTGGCCTGATTATTCTATTTTCTCTCCAAACGGCCCTTGTTTATGGTGGTTCTTTGGACTATCAAAATCGAGGCGATAGATGGGAAGGCATTGCGCCAAATCCGGTTTCGGGCTTAGATATTGAGTTGCTTTCTGCGTTGGTGGATTACAATGAGGATTGGCAACCATTACCAACGGCTTGCAAATTGAAATTTTATTTGCCGAAATCGGTAGAGGTGGATTTAACGGTTCGAGAATTACGTTCAAAACATTTTTATAAAATGGATCGCGTACTTCCCAAATCTCGTTGGCAAACCGGTTTTAACCAATATCAATGGTCTACCGGTGATGTGATTGCGGCGTTGGATTTAAATATCCCGAAATTGGGTGTGGTTGCTCGTTTGACAAAAACGGCAAGTAGTGCAGAACGTGTTGCGCCGGTGGTTCTTTACCACTCAGTTATGCCCAAAACTGTTAATGGTTATTTGTTTGCGTTTAAAGTGGGTAGCGGTGCTAAACTAAAATATGCTATTTATCAAGGCAATAGCGAAAATCCCACAGCAACGGGTGATTTAGGCAAACAATCTGTTGGCGAGCCATTTGTTGTGTATTGGAATAGTGCCAAAGCCAAAGAAGGCTCTTATGAACTTATCATTGATGGACATTTTTTGGACAATTTTTTGCCCATTCATCAATCGGTGCGTTTTTACCACAAAGCTTCTCTTAAATAATAATGTTCCTCCCTAACTGGAGGTGAAAATTGTTAATTGTTAATTGTTAATTGTTAATTGTTAATTGTTAATGAAAAAAAACATCAATTTGTGGAATAGAAACCATTTTTGGTGCAATTAAAGAACCTAATTTTCACCACCAGTCAGGGACTCGGAAAAAAATAATCATCTGCTCGGAATCTTAAAGATTTCTCCCTTCGCTCAAAATGACAAATATCACTCATATTGCAGGACTACCCAAAATTTATTTTAGAGGCTTTGATAATTGATAACTGATAACTGATAACTGATAACTGATAACTGATAACTGATAACTGATAACTGATAACTGATAACTGATAACTGAATAACTGATAACTGATAACTGATAACTGAAAACATGCACATAGCAACTTTAACGACTTTTTTTATTTATCTTATTGTCCTGGTTGTGTTAGGCGTTGTTGCCTATCGACAAACGCATAATCTTGCGGATTATGTGTTAGGTGGACGGCGATTAAGTAGTGGCGTAGTAGCAATCAGTGCCGGTGCGTCGGATATGAGCGGTTGGCTTTTAATGGGTTTACCAGGGGCTGTATATGCCTATGGATTGAATCAAATTTGGATTGCTGTTGGTTTAATTATTGGTGCTTATTTAAGCTGGCTTTTGGTAGCGAGCCGGTTACGAGTTTACACTGAAAAAGCTAATAATTCTCTAACAATACCAGAATTTTTTCATCATCGTTTTCAGGATCGTTCTAATCTGTTACGCATCATTTCTGCGCTTATTATTCTAATATTTTTTACTTTTTATGTGTCATCAGGTTTAGTGAGTGGCGCGATTTTATTTGAAAATAGTTTTGGTATGAACTATACCACTGCTTTGTGGATCGGTGGCAGCATCATTATTATTTATACTTTTCTGGGCGGATTTTTGGCAGTCAGTTGGACAGATGTTTTGCAAGGATTGTTAATGCTATTAGCTTTAATTATTGTACCCATTGTGACTCTTTATGAAGTGGGTAGTTGGGAAACGATGACAAGTCGGGTGAGTCAGATTGATCCAGCTTTGTTAGATATTTTTCACGACATGTCGCTATTAAGCATTATTTCGCTTGCTGCTTGGGGACTTGGGTATTTTGGAATGCCTCATGTACTGGTTCGCTTTATGGCTATCAACTCTGAACAAGCTATTCCTCGCGCCCGTCGAATTGCTATGTTTTGGATGATTACTTCAACATTAGGTGCTGTCCTAACTGGTTTTTTTGGCATGGCCTATTTTGCGGGTAATCCATTGGATAATCCCGAAAAAGTATTTTTAGTCCTGACTCAAGTTTTGTTTAATCCTTGGGTAGCTGGTTTTCTGTTAGCGGCTATTTTATCTGCTATTATGAGTACCATTGATTCACAATTATTGGTATCATCCAGTGCGGTTACTGAAGATTTTTATCATTATATCCGCCCTAATGCCGGGCAAACGGAATTAGTTTGGGTTGGACGATTTGCAGTCTTGATTATCGCTCTTGTCGCGCTGATGTTGGCTTATAATCCTAAAAATACGATTATGGAATTAGTGGAATATGCGTGGGCTGGGTTTGGTAGTTCATTTGGTCCCCTCATTCTGTTTAGCCTATATTGGTCACGGATAACGCGCAATGGCGCTTTAGCGGGTATGATTGTTGGGGCAATAACAGTGGTTGTGTGGGAACGTTTAACGGCATTTGGCTTCATTCCTTTCTCACTGTATGAAATGGTACCAGCATTTACGCTCTCGTGTATTGTGATTGTGGTGGTGAGTTTGTTTGACAAAAGAGGGTTTCAAAACCTTGACAGTCATCTAAAATAAATTTTGAATTCCTAATTTGAAGAGGTTCCTACAAATGCTATTTCTTTAAGAAATAGTATTTGTGGTTTGCCTATTTATCATGGAACCCATATAGCAATCCTAATTGAAAAAAGGAGTGACGCGGAGCGTCACGGATGGATTCCAACGCTGGAGCGTTGGAACCAGAAAAAATAGTATTTGTGGTTTGCCTATTTATCATGGAACCCATATAAAGAGCATTGGGCTCCCACACCAAGCCCTCAAATAACTTATTGATTTGAATCAATCCTATTCAATGATGGTTCCTGTGTCTTAATCCGCAATCCGGTTTTTTTCAAAATCCGCGTACTATACAAAACTTCATGCCCCCGATTATCTTCACCTAGTAATTTTATAATTTGTTGAATTTGTTCTTCAACTTGCGCTTGCGTTTTTCCATGAACCATCGCAAAAAGATTATAAGGCCATTTTGGTAAATGACGAGGACGACGATAACAATGGCTGACAAAATCTAATTTTCCAATACGCTGCCCTAATTCATCTACTTTTTCATCTGCTACATTCCAAACGGTCATGCCGTTTGCTCGGTAGCCAAGGGCATAGTGATTGGGTACAGCACCGATCCGGCGGATAATACCATTTTTTAACATCTGTTTGAGACGGGCCATGACTTCTTCGACCGGTAAGCTAAGTTGCTCAGCAATAGTGTGGTAGGGGCGAGGTGTAAGAGGAAGGCCCGTTTGAGTGGCTTGAATAATGTGACGATCAGTAGCATCATGCGTTAGAGCGTTATAGCGTTTCATGCGTTTATTGCGTTTCATGCGTTTATTGCGTTTGTTGCGTTTATTGCGTTTGTTGCGTTGTGTTTATGTGTTATGGACGTTAAAATTTAGCCATGATGCTCAAAGAGCAAAGTAATTTTTGAAATTTCAGGAAGTCAAACCTCATTCCCTGAGTACAAAAAACTCCTAAACACAACAAACACAACAAACGCAATAAACACAACAAACGCAAAAACGCTATACTTCAAATTTGAGTCCGACATAATATTCGGCTTGTTTTGGCATATTGTAAACTTTCAATCCGGTTTGTACTTCAATTTCATTAATGACTTTCTCAATTCGTTCTGGTTTTTCAGTTGCTAGCACAAACCACATATTAAGTTCGTGATCACGGGCATAGTTATGGGCAACTTCAGGAAAGGTATTAACTTTTTCAGCAATTAGGTCAAACTCTGATTCTGGAACGTGCATAGCGGCTAAAGTTAATCCACCGCCTAAACGTTCTGCATGATACATGGGCCCAAAACGACTTAATATTCCGGTTTCCAATAATTGGCTGAGGCGTTTTCTCAGTTCATCTTCAGTGATAGCGAGTTTTTCAGCAACTTCTGCATAAGGGCGTTCACTGATGGGAAAACCACCTTGTAAATGATTAATAATTTTTTTGTCAATGGCATCCATCATTCATCATTCACCGTTCTAAAATAAGCAATGCACAGCCGATTACCTATCATCCATAATTGGTTATCAGCACAATCTGTGTGTCCACCCCAACCTGCAAAAGTTGACCCTGGGTCTGCGGTGGCAGTCAGATTAACATAAGTAGCCGTCTCAAAACGTTTAGCGCAGTAATTGCTATCGCATTTCATTCCAGTCGGATCATCTTTATAGCTAACTCTTGTACAATGGTTTGGCTGACAGTCAATACCTATCGGATCGCTGCTAACATGACCACTACCAGTACCATTAACTTCTACAAAAGCCATCATGGTATGCGGTAAAGGTTCTAATCCCAGTGACTTGTTTGAGGTTTGGGAACTCGCATCGTCAGAAATATTGGACGAAGGCATTTCATCACTATTGGTATTATCAGAAGGGTTAGATGAAGTTACTTCATCATCATTAGTTATGGTGATGGTTACCGGATTAGTGGTGCCTATACTCGCACTGCCAGTGGGATTGGATAAGGTGACTTGAAACGATTCATCGTTTTCAAATATGTCATCATTTGTGATGTTGATTGTTATGAATTGGCTGGTTGTTTCTCCATCGGCCCATGAAAGAGTACCACTTACCTGAGTATAATCGCTGTTTTGTGTGGCTGAATCATCGACGGTGGCGTAGTCCACAGAAATAGCACCATCACTACCGTTAGTGCGAGTCACTTCAATAGTCACTGAACCGGCATTTTCGTTGATATTTTTCGTTGCCGAAGAAAATTGTAAACGGCCTGATTCATAATCTGTAATGGTTAAAATAGCAGAATCTTGAGGACCCAAACAAGCATTATCAGTAGGTGGGTATAAATTCAAGGTAATGATTTCATCACCTTCAATTTCGCTATCATCAATGATATTTACTGTAAAAGTTTTAAGGGCCATATCTCCATCATCCCAAATCAGTGTACCGCTGACAGCAGTATAATCATTACCTTCTGTGGCAGTATTCTCAAGGGTGGTATAATCCACACTTACAGCACCATAACTGTTTCCGGTGCGGCTCACTTCAATGGTTATTGAGCCGCTATTTTCATTGATTTGGTAATTATTAGCGACAAATTGGAAAATACCTTGACGCGTTGCTTCTACTGCTAAAAGAGCATCAATTCGTGGAAAATATAGATTATTCCTAGAATCTAAGATATTTACGCCGGTTTGTTGCATAATGTTTTTAATACAATTTGGTGTTAGTGATGGATTAGCTTCTAACATCAACGCAGCCACACCAGCGGCTGTAGGTGAAGCTTGGGAAGTTCCCCAGGTTGTTTCTGTACCGCCATCCATTTTTGAAGAGGTAATCATTGCGCCGGGTGCAAGTAGATCAACTAAAATATTACTATTGCTAAAACAAACTATTTGATCTGCTGCTGTTGAAGTATCAATACAAGCAGCAACCTCAGGTTGAGGGTCTTTTTGACATTCCTTATTAGTTACCCAAGATTTAAAATCCACATTACTATCATAAGTGGCTCCTACGGCAATCGTGTTACTGAGGCAGGCTGGACGACCAATACGATTATAACATCCGCTATTACCTGAAGCTGCAAAAACAGTAACTCCTTGCGTGACCAGTAAATTCACAGCATCCGCATACGCTTGATTTGCCGTATCACAACTATTCTCATATAATGTGTCGATGGTTGTGCTGGCTAAACTTAGGTTAACAATTTGAATCGGTTGTGTTGTTATATTTTCAAGTAGCCAATCAAGACCTTTAATCGCATCAGAAACCGGACAACTGCCACTGGCATTACATACTTTAACGGCTACAATTTGGGCATCAGGTGCTGTACCTTTTGGTGCCACTGAACCCTTAGCTGTAATGATACCTGATACATGAGTCCCATGTTTTTGATCATCTTCAGCATTGTTACTTTCATTGGCGGTATTAGTCGGTGGACAAGCTCCCTCAGTAAAACAATGTTGTCCGACAATACTATCTGCTAAATCAGGATGATCGGTATCAATGCCGGTGTCTATCACAGCGACAGTAATCCCGTTTCCGGTGAAGGGCGTTGATGTCATTTGATGGACGGAATCAGCTTGAATCAGAGGAACACTTTCCGCCAATTGTATTGTATCAATGTCATCCAGGTTAACGGAAAATACTTGGGGATGATTGGCAAGTATGTCTAAAGCTGCTTGGGTAATCGTTCCAGCTAATGCGGGTACATGGCTATAACGATGTTTTAAGGTAAAACTGCCTGCTGGTAATTCATTCAGGACATATTCTTGAACTAACGTAACGGCATCAATACGCCCAACAATACAATCACGATTCGCTGATAAACGAGAAAGCGAGTCACAAGATGAGGTGCTGGGTGCATCAAGAGGCACTGGATCATATAAAGAGATGATAACTGGTGCTTGTCCAGTATTGGTAATTTTATCTTGCACTTGGGGATCAATATTAGCAGCCGATAATGGACCCCATAATTGGCTTATGAGAACAAAGGCGGTTAGATATTGAATGTTATTAGGTTTCATAATGTTTCCTCCAAACTTAATGTTTGGGCAAAAATAATAATTCCGTTCCTTAAAAAAGGTTCTTGGAAGTTGCCTTATTATTTTGGATGGTTTTGCCTATAGCAATCCTAATGAGTTATATAGACTTTCATTTTGAAAAAAGGAGTGACGCGGAGCGTCACATAAGGATTCCAACGCTGGAGCGTTGGAACCAGAAAATATACAAATTATTTAGAAGGAGTGACGCGGAGCGTCACATAAGGATTCCAACGCTGGAGCGTTGGAACCAGAAAATATACAAATTATTTAGGATAGCTATATAAAAAGTGTTTATTTTATTATTATTTTAGCAAAAATATTATGACAATATACGATTAGAAAAGATAAACGGTTGGTTTAGGAGGATTTTGGATTTAGGTGATTTCTAAGAAAAATTATACCACTGCCTTCGACATAATTCGACAAGCTCATCAACCGCTCAGGCAACGACTCCCCTGGTATATTTATTTCTGGAAATCGCCTTATTTGTCATCAAAATTCACGAAAAAAAAGGCCCCTTAGCATTAACGCTTTGGGGCCTTATTTGATTTCTTTTCTGATTACAATGGATTTTTTTGATATCTTATTGATTACCCTGGAGGGATTGAATGTAAATAGCCATCGGTAAAAAAATAACCCTTGATGAAACGGCAACCAATGAATGACACAAAACAATTCCACCTCAAATCGGTTTTTCAGTAAAACTTAGGCGATTTCTAGAAAAGAAAATACCGGGATCGTTGCCTGAGCGGTTGATGAGCTTGTCGAATTATGTCGAAGGCAATCTTTGCGGTTGCCTTCGACAACGGTATAATTTTTTCTGGAAATCACCTTAGATTTAATTTGAGGTTTATTCTGGGTGCTGGGAAATCAGGTTTTTTATTGGGTCAAAAATTGATTCTATTTTTGTTCTGTTCATCAAAAACAATTAGTTAGAGAAGTGTTTTTCATTAACAATTAACAATTAACAATTAACAATTAACAATTAACAATTTTCACCAGCCCAGGTTTATTCTATTTGTTCCAACCTTTTAAGCGTTAGTACATCATCCTCACCGTGTTGCAAGGTGGCTTGATACACGAAAGCAGAATCGGGTAAATCCATCACATTAATAAAAGGAATGTGTAAAGTTCTTTCTATATCTGCATAAAGTGCGTGACAGGGATTTTTTTCTACAGTGTCCACAAAAGCAAGACTATCCGGTTTTATTCTAAAGTTTAATTCGGCATCTGCTTGTAAAGTCACCGTGTACACAGCAGTTTTGTCTTCTTTAATGGGAGTACGATTAAAAGGATCGTATAAGGTGAGGAATGGAATAATTAATTCTTGCGTGTCTAAAAAATAGAGGGCTTGGGGATGGCAATTTTTTTTCTTGTTACCTACGCTCATGGTATGCCATGAGGTATCGGTCAAACTTTGAGTATCAATGACTTGTAAAATAATGGTATAAATGCCTTTTTCGCTAAAATTGAATTTAGTCTTTGATTCTGAAGCGGTTTGCCCATCAGAAGTTAACCAAATATAGCTATCAATAGTACCGTTTGGAGCTATTGAAAGTTTAGCATCTATAAATACGGTCAAAGGGTCAAAAGGATTTTTTAGCGCGGTAAAAGAGGCGGTAGGAAAAGTTTGAGTGGTTGATTGGGCTAAAGTACTCAAACTGATAAGTGCGATCCAAATTCCAAACAGCACTTTCAAGATACCGAGTTGCCAAGTATCATAAAGTTCATAGCTGAAAATATTCATAATATATGCTTATGAAGTTGCTTCAAGGAATAGGAATAAAAAAAAATCCCCTAGTCTTAAATTCCCTCTTTTTTGTTAAGGGAGACTAGGGAATTTTATGAACAATGTGGGTGATGTTCATCATACGTTTAGTTTCAATGACACGATTCCTTGATATCACTCACATCGGGCGACTGCCATCAATATTCCATTTTGAGAATAAGTACTGAACCATCAATTTTCAGGTATGATGAATTTTGGGTAGATTTGATGACTATTTCGGTGGGCAACAAAAAGACGTTACCGGCCCCCTACAAAATACCTGAAAATTTGTGCTTCATTACTTAATGAAGTCATCTATGGGTAAGCCAAACCTTCTACATCTTTTCTCATGGGGAAGTTCGTTGGTAATAACTTACAAAATACTCCATTTTTAGTGGGATCCTCAAGCGCAATGGCTGCAACGGCATTTTGCCCTTGAACACCATCTGGGCTATGCAAACCAACGGCTAACAGCTCATAATCTGGTAAATACTCCAGCCCTTCAATTTCAGTTTGGTTGATGCAGACAAAATCATAACCACAACCTTCAGGATTTATTGTGAAGATAGCCTGATCAATGGCAATATAGAATTTGCCTTGATTTTGTACCCAAGTCATGTCTTCGACAACCAAATCATTGAACTTGTTCTTGTCTGGTTCTGACGTAGGCTCATCCGCACTATATTCGCAAACCATATTAACCCCAATAGCAGGTTCGGTTCTTCCATCTCCACACATTCCTGAGCGAGGAAAAGGATTGGCCATCTGGAATAACCCTTGATGTTGCGCCCAACCCCAGAGTTCTTGCCAACCCAAATTGTTGTTAACACGGAAAGCAGCGGCATCAACTTCTACCAAGTCAGCATCTTCGGTACAAATATCACCGTAGAGATTAAGACTACCATCAGTCTTATGAACCTTGTAAAGACATCCAGTTTCGCATTCGGAATTATCCCTTTGATCATCGTTATCACCCGAAGTGGCCCACAAACAACTGGCGAACGGGCTATTCGTTGAATCTAGGCCTTCAAGATCATAGCCTTCATGCCGCCCATTGGTTAGATAATCAATAAACCTTGGATTACCTTCTGGAACAGTCAAATCCATGACAAAGAAGTCAGAATTATTCAGTCCTTGATCATCCACCCCAATGAAATTGAACTCAGGCAGTGGATCACAACCAGGAACCACCGAAGGTGCTTTAGAAGGTGCATTGATACGGCGGGTATTGGTTATCGCTTCTAAATCAAAGGGGTACGCATTACTACCATCAGCCACACAGTCTACACATGTGTCAGGTAGTGGATTGTGTGTCAAGCCTTTAAGTGCCTGTCCTATCTTCGCAATTTGGGCTTGCGCTTCTGTTTGAGTCATATTATCAGCTTGAGCAATACCAACACTACCTAACATCATCGTTGCCAGCGATGTGATAGCGATTGTTTTTAACGTTGAGAGTTTCATAATATATTCCTCCTTTTTTATCTCAATCTTTTTTATATTCAGTTAATAATTCATGTGATGCACAATCATTCTTAACGCTTATTGATTGACTCATAATTTTTTATTGTTTTTTTTGAGAGCTAAGGAATTATTGTCATTTCAATCGTGGGGAATTTTTAGGCCATTCTTAAATAAAATATTTTAAGAAATGGGCAGGTAAAAAATATTCTCTAACAAGAGTTATGCAATAATTATGCAACATTAATAAATTATTGTTTTAAAAGAGATATCAACCATAAGGTCGGTTGATAAACTGATTTTTTTTGTAAATTGCAATGCAATATGAAAAAAATTTGATGCAAAATGGGAAAAAGGGTTTTAAGTTTTTTATCCCATAAGTCCTTCATTTAATGAATTTATTAATGAATTTATTTTAGAAATCGCAATTCCGATCTCACTATAGTTTATTCATGTTTTTCATTAAGACTTAAATCCATTAATAAAATCCACGAGAAAATTCATTAAATTTACTGATGATTCTAAAAAAACTTTTAATAATTTAAGAACATACAGATGATATAATGAATAAATGATATTACATCAAAATTTAAATAAAAGCAACTAGAAATGACATAAAAAATACCAGTCTGCTCAAAATAATAAATAATTGATTTTAAAGGTATATATGTATTTTTTGTACAGAACAATAAATTAGAAATGGAAATCCAATAATATTTGAAACGAAACCTGATACTTATAGCGTTTTTGCGTTTAATGCGTTACAGCGTTATAGCATTTTTTTATTTAATTTATGAATAACTTAAACTAGATTAATTGTGCTTTATTTAATCGGGAATTACTATAAATCGAGATTTTAAGTCTTTATTAAAATTTCGGCATGGTTCAATTCAAGGTAATACTAAAGTTCAAAGCGAAGTTTGGAAATCACCTTAAAAAAATGAAACTTTTGGTACTCAAATTAATAAAAACCTAAAATTTGAATATCAAATTTAAGAACAAATATATTTCAATAATTATTATTTTCTAATTTTATTGTTTTCTAACTTTTATAGTCAATATATGCGCCAATCTAACTATTTTTAATAATTAATTGTTTTTAAATGAATTTTATAGATTTATACCTAATAATTTTATTGGCTATTCTTCGCATTTTGCGAAATATTTTCCATATTTTGGAATTTTTTCCAAAATATGGAAAATTGTCCGATTATTTCACCGATAAAAAATATGTCTTTTTTGGGATATGTCTTTTTTGGGATTTGGATAAGATTAGAATGATAAAAAGGAAAAAAGGTATTCATTCTAGGCAATGAGAATTCAATGGTTCGATAAGCACATCAATCGTCAACCTAAAAAACCTGGCAAGTTTAGAGCAGGAAATTATTTTTCTGAAAAATTAATAGATACAAAAACTTGATGTTCAAGTTTTTTATCAAAGATAATAATTACAAGGATTGCATGATCGCCATAATAAAACTTGGTATGGCAGGCATGGTTCAGCTTTATCATGATTTTGCTTTTTCACTGATAAAGATACAATGGAAGGTTCAGTTTTATCCTTGCTTACATGCAATCCTTGTAGTTTATTGGGAAATTTGAATATTGAGAAAAACGTAATTCACCATTCATCATTCATCATTCATCATTGCATTATGAGACGTTTCTTATTCCATAATTTCCGTATACTTTTTGCTTTAAGCCGTTGGACGCGACAGCATTTGACATCAGCCGGTTTGTTAGTATTTGGTAGCTTAATTGCGGCTGGGGTTTTTGGAATTGATACTCAAAAAACGTTGGCTTATCAGTTATTTTCGTTACTACTGGTCTTATTGCTCTTAGCTATTTTGAGTAGTCTTTTTTTTAAAATACGACTCACGGCACAACGCGATTTACCTAAATTTGCCACAGTAGGAGAAATATTACATTACCAAATACGAGTCCAAAATCATTCTCAAAAATTACAACGCAATTTAACTTTACAAGAAAATTTTAAATGGCATCCGCCCAGCTTTAAAACTTTTTTGCGTGTCAAAGAACCAGGGTATGAAAAACGTAATGGGTTTGATAATTATGTAGGTTATCCGCGTTGGCTCTGGTTAATGAATCTTAGCAAAGGAGCAGAAGTGACTGAATCTGATTTGCCACCACTTCCGCCCAAAAGTTCTAAAATAAATTTGGAACTCCATTCCAAGATAAATTTTGGACTCCAAACTCAGGAAGAGAAAAATGAGGGTGGTGAATTAGAAGTTAAAATGACACTCATGCCTTTGCGTCGAGGTTATGTGCATTTTACCCAGATGATTTTTGCGTGTCCTGATCCATTTGGACTGTTCAAAGCATTATATACATTTGAAAAAGCTGATAGATTGTTGATTTTGCCTAAACGTTATCTGGTTGGTGAAATAAGGTTAGCAGGCTCCAAAAAATATCAACGCGGTGGGGTACAATTAGCCATGTCCGTCGGTGATGCAGAAGAATTTATCTCTTTGCGTGATTATCGCCCTGGTGATCCGTTACGACATATCCATTGGAAAAGTTGGGCTAAGATTGGTAAACCGATTGTCAAAGAATTTCAGGATGAATTTTTTGTGCGTCATGCTTTGATTTTAGATACATTTACGGAACAAACTGTTAGCGAAGTCTTTGAATCTGCGGTATCAGTAGCGGCTTCGTTTGCTTGTGCGCCACGTAGCCATGAGGTGTTATTAGATTTAATGTTTGTTGGGACTCAAGCTTATCGTTTTACCAGCGGGCGTGGTTTAGCACAAACGGATAAACTGTTAGAGGTGTTGGCTTGTGTAGAAGCAGGTACTAAAACAAACTTTGAACAATTATATCCCTTAGTCCTGGAACATGTTGCTTCCCTGAGTGGTAGTATTTGTGTGTTATTAAATTGGGATGATGCGCGTCAACAATTAATACAATCATTAAAAAATGCTGGTATTCCTTTATTAGTGGTTGTCATCAGCCACACAGAATTAGAAATAGATGCCAAGAAATTTCCAGAAGTACATGTTTTGCTTTTGAACGACATTGCTGATGGTTTGAAAAAAATAACTTATAAAAACCTTCCTATATAGCGATTCCCAATCAGATTAGGCACAGATTAATTATTATTTATCAATATATTAATGATATTTTTTGTACTCTATAGCAATCCTAAATCATTTGTCATTTTAGTCATCATTTATTCTTTTAAGAATAAAAGGTATTCTCTACTATAGCTTTTCAGAAAAAGGTTTTGGCACAAATACCTGACAGGTTTTTAAAACCTGTCAGGTCTAATCGCTTTGATTTTTCTGAAAGTCTATATAACTGACTTAGGATTGCTATAGTTAATTGGGAACTGCTATAACGCTTTTGTAGAGGGTATAACCTTCATTTCAAGTTTTCGGATGATGAAAATAGACTAAATCGCCTTTCTAGCTGCCAGGTTTTTAAAACCTGGCAGGTATAAAATCCGAAATCTTGAACGTTTAGAGTATAAATGCCATCCCATTAAACTGAACCAGTACCGTGATTTTAAGATGGATTAAGTATCCACACCTCAATTCGCCCACGTTTTATTTTTTGTTGCCGTTTGAGTAAGTAGCTAAAATCTCTGACTCGAATTTCAGCTTTGTTTATTCCTTCAATGCTTTGCAGAAAAGCGGTGATATTTTCTTTTAGATATTCTGCTGCTTTTCGGTCGTAGTAATAACGAATGTCCCATTGTGATCTATAAACCTTTTGGGTGTAGGTTCTTCCGATGCGATCAACTTTATAGCCTTTCTCTCTGAGATAGTTAGCAAGTTGAGTCATGAAAGACTTATCTTGTTTTCGCGCATAGCTCAATGAGATGGTGTATTTGCTAAGTTCAAGTTGTGGGGTTTCTGGTAAAGGTAATGGTTTGGAGTCCTTTATTAATGCTAACGTATTTTTAATGCTTTGACGTTTTCTGGCCTCTTCGATAAGTTCTTTTTTAGCTGAACTTCCGGTGCGTTTTTCAACCGGTTTAATAATCGTTGGTTGGGGATTATTGTTGAACGATTGTGTTGAGGCAATAGCAGGCGGCATTGAGGTTTCGATGGTTTTTTTCACCGCTTTTTCAGCACTGTTCTCAATCGGTTCAATAATCGTTGGTTGGGGATTGTTGTTGAACGATTGTGTTGAGGCAATAGCAGGCGGCATTGAGGTTTCGATGGTTTTTTTCACCGCTTTTTCAGTGCTGTTCTCAATCGGTTCAATAATCGTTGGTTGGGGATTATTGTTGTACGAAGGTGTTGAGGCAATAGCAGGAGGCGGTATTGATGTTTCGATGGTTTTTTTCACCGCTTTTTCAGTGCTATTCTCAACCGGTTCAATAATCGTTGGTTGAGGATTATTGTTGAACGATTGTATTGAGGTGATAGCTGGTATCGATGTTTCGATTGGTTCTATCTTTTCAGTTTGTTTCTCAACCGGTTTAATAGGTTGGGGGTTATTGTTGAACAATGGTATCGTCGGTACCGGTTCAGTAACCGGTTCTATTGCTAAGTGTTCCTTTGTAACTTCTGGTGAAGTTTCTGTGTTTAAGGATAAGGGTGCTTGAGCCTCAGATGGGGCATTAACCGGGCTAGTGATTAACTGGTTATCTGCTACCGTCACTGGTGTTTTTTGAAAATAGCCCAATTCTCGTTGAGCTTCAACATATCCTTGGTCAGCCGCTTTGCGATACCATTTGATGGCTTGATTCTTATCCTTAAAAATCCCTTCTCCTCGATTGTAGGCAACGCCTAAGTTATATTGGGCGACAGCATAGCCTTGTTCCGCTGCTTTGCGATACCATTTGACGGCTTCTTTGTCATTTTGAGGAATGCCTTGACCTTTTCTATACAGGTTGCCCAAATTATTTTGGGACCGACTGTCTCCTTGTTCAGCGGCTTTGCGATACCAGCCAAAGGCGATTTCATGATCTTGAGGGACTCCTTCACCTCGACTATACATGATGCCTAAATTGTGTTGAGCGGTTGCAAATCCTTGTTCTGCAACTTTGCGATACCATTTAGCGGCTTCTTTTAAGTCGCGTGGCACATCTTGACCGGTATAATAAATCGTGCCAAGTTGAAATTGCGCGGCAATATCACCTTCTTCTGCCGCTTGCTGGAGTGATTCAATATCTCCGTTGGTACTGGAGACGTTTTGAAAGAGTACCAGCAAAGTTAAAAGTGTTAGAGATAGAGTTATTTTTTTCATCGTTAAATTTTTAATGTGATATTGGAGTCCAAAATTTATTTTGTACTCCTCCAAAATAAGGGATTAAGGCTTAGTTTCTATAAATACTATTTCTTAAAGGTCTTAAATAAATAGTATTTGTTGGTTGTGCGTCAATTATTTTTTGCTATGCTCCAAAATAAATTTTGGATTCCAATATCCAAAACTAAAATTCCATGTATCAAATTTCGATAATTTTATCACATTCTTACAAATGAACTTAGAAACGACACCATCCCCTGTAATGATTTGCGCTGATTTGACTATCAAACCTTTACAGAATCTGCTATTCCGTTTTGGTTTGCTCATTGTGGAAGTTGAGAAAAACCGTTTAATCCCTGGGAGTTTTTGGGGTGAGCCGGAAGCAGGGTTAATTGGTAATAGCGTTTATGTTCGTCCTGATACGCCGATTCATTCGGTGTTACATGAAGCTAGTCATTATATCTGTATGGATAAACAGCGACGTAGTACATTAAATACTAATGCTGGGGGCAATTATCAAGAAGAAAATGGTGTTTGTTATTTACAAATTTTATTAGCTGATTTTTTACCGGGAGTGGGAAAAACACGTTTATGGGCAGATATGGATACTTGGGGGTATAGTTTTCGTCTTGGTTCGAGCCGGGCATGGTTTGAGCGAGATGCCGAAGATGCTCGCCAATGGTTATTGGCTCATCAATTAATTGATAATAATGATCAACCGATTTGGCGAGTCCGTGAAGGGGAATAGTTAATTGTTAATTGTTAATTGTTAATTGTTAATTGTTAATTGTTAGGTATTTTCTTTTCTGGAAATCGCCTTAATTGTTAATTGTTAACGAAAAGCACAACAATTAACAATTAACAATTAACAATTAACAATTAACAATTATTGTGGTGTAAACCAAGCTAGTTTGTCGTGTAGTTTGACAACTTCACCGATAATGATGATGCTAGATAATTTGACATCTGCGGCTTCAACGATGTTCGGTAATGTTTGCAAGGTGCCAACAAAAACTCGGTGATCGGCTGTGGTTGCTTTTTGAACGAGGGCAACCGGTTTGTCTGATGCCATTCCATGTTGTATAAGTTCACGACAGATGATCGGTAAAGAACGTAAACCCATGTAAATAACAACGGTTTGATTGGGTTTAGCGAGTATGTCCCAATTTAAGTTTGTGCTATTATCTTTCAAATGCCCAGTGACAAAAATACAAGATTGGGCATAATCACGGTGTGTTAGTGGAATACCGGCATAAGCGGAAGCACCAATAGCGGCAGTAATACCAGGGACAACTTGAAAGGGTATCCCTTCGTCCATCAAAGTTTCGATTTCTTCGCCGCCTCTGCCAAATAAAAAAGGATCGCCGCCTTTTAAACGCAATACGCGCTTGCCTTGTTTGGCGAGTTTGATGAGTAATTGATTAATTTCGTCTTGAGGAACGGGATGATCGGTGGGTTCTTTGCCGACATAAATCTTTTCAGCGTCGCGCCGAACTAAATCTAATACCCCAGGTGAGACTAAACGATCATGGAGAACCACATCAGCTTGTTGCATTAAACGTAATGCACGAAAAGTCAATAAATCAGGATCGCCGGGTCCACCGCCAACAAGGTAGACTTCACCATATTTTTTGGGAGGAGAAGTGGCTGTTTTTTCAAGCAAGTCTTCTAAAGCTTTGGTAGCGGCTTGGGTATGTCCCGATAATAGCATTTCAGCAATGGGACCTTGTAAAATGGTTTCCCAAAAAGTACGACGTTCATTAAACGATAAATTTTGTTTGACTTTATCACGAAAGCTTGCTACAAAGTCTGCTAACCTTCCATAAGCGGCTGGTATCATCGTTTCTAAGCGACCCCGTAGAAGTCGTGCGAGTACCGGTGATGCGCCGCCTGTCGAAATGGCAATTTGGACAGGTGAGCGATCAATGATGGATGGCATAATAAAATTACACAATTGTGGTTGATCAACGACGTTGACTGGTGTACCTTGTTTTTGAGCTAAACTTGATACTTGTTGATTAATTGCTTTATCATTAGTAGCTGCAATGACTAAATGACAGTTTTGTAAATCAGTGGACCTAAAATCACCAACGCGGTGATTGATGCGTTCTTCATTTACCCATTGTGTTAATTGTGTAGTCAATTTTGGAGCAACCACAGTAACTTTGGCATGAGCGCGTAGTAACAACTCAACTTTACGAGTTGCTGTTGCGCCACCACCGACAACTAAACAAGCTTTATCACGAATATCTAAAAAAATCGGTAAAAAATTCATCTTTTTTAATTGGGAATTGAGGATTTGGAATTTGAAATTAGTATGTAAGTCAACATCTGGATTAATTTTATATTCGCCAAAAGCGAATAATTTTTTTTGCAAGACCTAAATTAATTATAAGTTATAATATTGATAGCGAGTTGATTACTGATTACTGATTACTGATTACTAGTTACCATTCCCAAACTTGAAAAATTTGTTTAAAATAAAATATTAGTATATAAAAATAGGTTTTATTACTGAAGTTTTAATATTCGTTTTTTTAACCATACTTTAAATAAGGAGAAAAAAATGGCTTTAGAGCATGATCAAGAACTGGATGCCAGTGGTCTCAATTGTCCCTTGCCTATTTTACGGGCGAAAAAAACGCTTAATGGGATGGAAAGTGGCAAAATCCTGAAAATTATTGCTACTGATCCAGGCTCAGTTAAGGATTTTGAGGCTTTTGCCAACCAAACCGGTAATGAACTCATGGAGTCATCGGAAGAAGGTGGCAAATTCATATTCTTGCTGAAAAAGAAATAATCCGTTGAATTTGAGGGGAACACTATGGATGAAAAAAAACTGGCGATTATTGCAACCAAGGGTAGCCTAGATTGGGCCTATCCGCCTTTTATTCTTGCTTCAACGGCGGCAGCATTGGGTTATGAAACGCAAATCTTTTTTACCTTTTATGGCTTAGAACTGTTGAAGAAAAAGCTGAATTTGCAAGTGACTTCGCTTGGTAATCCAGCGATGCCAATGCCAATGCCGATTCCGGTCATCATGCAAACCTTGCCAGGTATGCAAAGTATGATGTCTAGTATGATGAAGAAAAAGATGAAGAGCAAGGGTGTGGCAAGTATTGAAGAATTGCGTGATTTGTCTTTGGAAGCTGAGGTTAAAATGGTTGCTTGTCAAATGACAGTGGATTTGTTTGAGTACGATACCAGTGAATTCATTGATGGTATTGAATATGGTGGTGCAGCTACCTTTTTTGAATTTGCTGGCGAGTCTGATATTACTTTATATATTTAAGCGTTAATTCTTGATACTGTTAAAAAGGGTAGATTCAATTTATTGAGTCTACCCTTTTTTTTTGATCCAAAGCTAAAGCTTTGAACTCCAAAGCAAGCGTGTTTTTTTGGAGTCCTAAAGCTTTAGCTTTAGTTGGAGTCCTAAAGCTTTAGCTTTAGTTGGAGTCCTAAAGCTTTAGCTTTAGTTGGAGTCCTAAAGCTTTAGCTTTAGGAGGATTAAAGTCAAAACCCACTTTGATTGGTTTATACTCAATTCTTTTCGTTCAAGACATTGATTTTAATCACTTATTATAAACAATCCCTGTAGTTATTTAGGTAATAAAAGGCCCATGAGTCATTGCGATTTATGGGCCTTTTTTTGGTATCCCATCCTGAAAAAATCACTACCAAAATTGAAAAGATAAGCCTTTCAATTTTTGCTTCAAATGTTATCATTGCACCATCATTTTTGTGCAGTGCAATAGTATTTATCAATCTAAGAATACCAAAGCTAAAGCTTTGAACTCCAACTAAGAATACCAAAGCTAAATCTTTGAACTCCAACTTAAAAATAATTTTTGGATTCCAAAAACGCAAAGCTTCGCTTTGAACTCCAAATCCAAAATAAATTTTGGACTCCAAAAACGCAAAGCTTCGCTTTGAACACCAAATCCAAAATAAATTTTGGACTTCAGCAGAAATTGATAACTGATAACTGATAACTGATAACTGATAACTGAGGTAAAGCGTGGAAAATATTGTTATTGTGGCGGCTGCTAGAACAGCCGTTGGTAATTTTAATGGTACTCTAGCCAATATATCGGCTACCGTATTGGGTGCTAAAGTCATTGCATACTTATTAGAAAAAACCGGATTACAACCACATCAAATTGATGAAGTCATTTTGGGGCAAGTTTTAACCGCCGGTGCTGGACAAAATCCAGCCCGTCAAACCACATTGGAAGCCGGTTTACCCATTGAAGTGCCAGCAATGACAATTAACAAAGTCTGTGGCAGTGGCTTAAAAGCCGTTCATCTCGCAGCACAAGCCATTCGTTGTGAAGATGCTCAAATTATTATCGCTGGTGGACAAGAAAATATGAATTTAGCTCCCCACGTCTTACCAAAATCTCGACAAGGCGTGCGAATGGGTGACTGGACCATGCCCGATACTATGATGATTGATGGTTTGTGGGATGCTTTCAATGATTATCACATGGGCTGCACGGCTGAAAATATTGCCGAAAAATACAACATCAGTCGTGAAGAACAAGATCAATTTTCGGCTAATTCTCAACAAAAAACCGAAGCCGCACAAAAAGCCGGCTATTTTGACGAACAAATTGTGCCCATTGAAATTACCCAACGTAAAGGCGAACCCCTCGTTTTCAAACAAGATGAATTTCCGCGTCATGGCACAACACCAGAAACTTTAGCCAAATTGCGTGCCGCCTTCAAAAAAGAAGGGACAGTCACTGCCGGCAATGCCTCTGGCATTAATGATGGTGCAGCGGCTGTCATAGTCATGGCAGAAAGCAAAGCCAAAGCATTAGGACTGACACCAATGGCGCGAATCGTTTCTTATGCCAATGCCGGCGTTGATCCGAAAATTATGGGAACCGGTCCAATTCCAGCCACCCGCAAATGTTTAGAAAAAGCCGGTTGGGCCCCAAAAGACCTTGATTTAATTGAAGCGAATGAAGCTTTTGCCGCTCAAGCGATTTCAGTCAATCGTGAATTGGGTTGGGACTTATCTAAAGTCAATGTCAACGGTGGTGCTATTGCTTTAGGACACCCCATTGGCGCATCTGGCGCACGAATACTTGTTACCCTGCTACATGAAATGGTACGCCGTGATGCACATAAAGGCTTAGCAACCTTGTGTATTGGCGGAGGACAAGGCGTTGCTCTCGCCATAGAACGTTAATTTTGCAAATTGGGAATCGGGAATTGAGAATTGGTAATAGGTTATTCGGTTATCAAGAATCGGGAATTGCTTGCCATAGCGACGATTAGTAACTTCACTGTGTGACGAGCAATGATACGTTTCACTCAAAATATAACAAAAAACTTATCCACAGATTTACTCATTCCCGATTTCCCAATTCCCGATTTCCCAATTCCCGATTCCCAATTCCCAATTCCCAATTCCCAATTTACCGATGAACACCAGTGGTCCTCGAATCCTAAAAAAATATCCAAATCGCCGCCTCTATGACTCTGTTATCAGTCGCTACATCACATTAGAAGATGTTAAAAATTTAGTTAAACAACATGTTACCTTTCAAATTCAAGATGCTAAAACCGGAGAAGATATTACTCGTAGCATTTTGTTACAAATTATCCTTGAACAAGAAGAACAAGGAGAACCGATTTTTAGCACTGAAGTATTATCTCAATTGATAAGATGTTATGGCAACACATTGCAAGGTGTTGTCGCCAAATTTTTTGAAAACAGTCTCGTTTTATTAGCAAAACAACAACAAGATTTAGGCAAGAACGTGTATAATCCCATGTCATTTATGACAGAAATTGCAGCACAAAATCTTAATTTCTGGAAAGACTTACAAAAAAATTTTTTTACTCCCCCTTTACCCAAAAATCATTCTGAAAATGTCAAGAGTGAAGAGTGAAGGGTAAAAAATCAATAAGGACAACTTAGGTGATTTCCAAAAAAAATTATACCGTTGCCTTCGACAAGCTCAGGCAACTGCAAGAATTTGCCTTCGACAAGCTCAGGCAACGATCCCGGTATTTTCTTTTCTGGAAATCGCCTTAAAGAACAAAGTAGTCACTCATGTTACGCATTCTTCTTCTTGAAGTATTTTTTTAGAACCACGATCTCTCCCTCCCCCTAACCCCCTCCCGCTGGGAGGAGGGACTGCGCATTGGCATTTTCCTATTGGTTAGCAATAACAAAATAGATGACATAAATACAGATAATATATTGTTTTTACTATGATTTAATCATTTTCGTTTTAATCAAAAAATAGGAAAATACCGCCGAGCGGTCCCCCTTCCCAGCGGGAGGGGGTTAGGGGGAGGGAGAGATCGTGAACACAAAAATAACCTCAATTAGGAAAGATTTTTCTTGAAATACAAGAATCAAGCTTTTTGGAAGCATTGTGCGTAACATGAGGTAGTCAATAAAATAGGTGTTTTTGGAGATTCCACAAATACTATTTCTTTAAGAGATAGCATTTGTTTTACGTTGTAGTCAATAAAATACGTGTTTTTGGAAGTTCCACAAATACTATTTCTTTAAGAAATAGCATTTGTTTTACGTTAACATAAGGAGAATTAATGATGACAAATAGAGTGGCATTAGTCACCGGCGGTACTGGAGGAATCGGTACAGAAATTTGTAAAGCATTAGCTAACGACGGATGCCGTGTTGCCGCTTCTTGGCTAGCTGGCGTTGATGATGGTGAAGGTTGGCAAGCAAAACTCAAAGGAGAAGGTTTTGACTTCGCTATTGCCGAAGGTGACGTTTCTAAATTTGAAGCAGCTACCGCGATGGTTAAAGAAGTTGAAGCCAAATTGGGTCCAGTTGATATCTTAGTCAATTGTGCCGGCATTACCAAAGATGGCTTCATGCACAAAATGGAATCCAATCAATGGGATGCCGTTCTTCGCATCAACCTCGACAGCGTATTCAATGTCACTCGACAAGTCATAACGAGTATGAGAGACAAAGGCTTTGGACGAATTATCAATATTTCCTCAGTCAACGGTCAAAAAGGGCAAATTGGACAAACCAACTACTCCGCTGCCAAAGCCGGGATGCACGGATTTACCATGGCACTCGCCCAAGAATCCGCCCGTAAAGGCATTACTGTCAACACCATATCGCCAGGCTACATTGCCACCAGCATGGTTGCCGCAATGGGCGATAAAGTGGTGAACAAAATGATTGAACAAATTCCGGTTGGGCGTTTAGGCAAACCGGAAGAAATTGCAAGAATTGTCGCATTTTTAGCCGCAGAAGAATCTGGCTTTATCACCGGTGCCAATATCGCCATCAACGGCGGTATGCACATGGGCTAAAAGGAGAAAGGGGGCAGGGAGCAGGAGGGAGAGATCGTGAACAGAAATATAGCATGACAAATATTCCTCGAAAAAAGCTCAAACTGCACACCCTAGGTTTTTTGGGGGAAAAATCCAGGGTGAAGAATAATCTCCAAAATTTGCCACAGATTTAACACCTTACAGTTAATTTACTCCTACGAAATCTCCTACTGTAGGGGCGAACCGGTGTTCGTTCTCGCTTAACTTAATCGCAGTAGGATTAGGAGGAGTTTTTTGAAAAAGTTAAAATATTTTTGTTTACCTACATCACTTGAGTGAGGAATGACATTATGCAAAATGAAATGATTAAACAATGGACAGAACTCAACAAATCTGCAATGGACGCGATTAAAGAACTTGGCGAAATCAACGTCAATACCATGACTCGTTTGACACAACGTCAAATGGAAATGGTGAATTTGTACATGGAAGGCGGCTCCAAACAACTCGAAACATTAAGTGAAGCCAAAAATCCACAAGACGTTGTTGCTGCTCAATCTCATTTATTTACCGAACTCAACGAAAAATTGATGGACAATGCACGTCAAACGGTAAACGATTTGACTGAAGTGAAAGAAAAACTATCCGCTTGGGCAGAAAAAGGCATGGAAAAAGCTACTGTCAACGTATCTAAATCTAGCGAATAGCAAATAAAGAATGGCGAATAACAGATTAGTTATTTCGTGAATAGAGACAAAGGCAATCAATAATTTTATGTTTTGTAAATAGAGATTCCTACAAATAGCATTTCTTTAAAAAATACTATTTGGAGACAAGGCAGTCAATAAAATACGTGTGTTGAAATAGAAGTTTCACAAATGCTATTTCTTAAAAAAATAGTATTTGTTAAGAATGCAGTTATTTTCTGCCATGTCCCTTATTGATCGTGCGTATTACTTTTATAACGACTGTGTCTAATGAGACACAGTCTTTTTTTTGCTCTATTGATTTTCACAGTAAAAACTTTGGATGAAAAACCGAGTTTTATACTCAATGGTTTTCAAAAATAATATTTTTACTTTCTCCACATCCCTCCCCTCAACCCTACCCCCCCCTCAAATAGAAGAAAGCAAAGCGAGGGAATGTTCCGTCTCCCTTTGGAAAAGGACAAAGTTAGTATTAGAATTCAAAATGTAAGTATTAGGTATAGTTGTTTATAGATTTAGTTTAAAATTAATAATTATTTTAGTGCTTCATTGTGAATTTTTTTTAATAAGAATAAATTTTTTGCATGTCTACCTTACAACTCTTCGTTACTTGCTATTTGCTATTTGCGAATTTTTCAGATCGTTTAAAATAAACAAATTTTTCTAGCATACGCCACCAATTAGGACAACAACTTATGAGTGATAAAATAATTATTTTAGTAATAGATGATGAAATCATTTCTCGATATACCATAGAAGCACTCCTTGAATCAAATGATTGCACATTGGTATTTGCAGAAAATGGTAAGCAAGGAATAGAAAAAGCCGAAACCATGACACCGGACTTAATTTTGCTAGATGTCATGATGCCAGACATGAATGGTTTTCAAGTGTGTCGGCTTTTGCGTGCGGATTTACGTTTCAAAGATGTGCCAATCGTTATGGTTACCGGGTGGGATGATCCCATTGCTCGTTCACGTTGTCTTTCCATTGGTGCCACAGACATCATTTGTAAACCGTTTAATCGCAAAGATTTGCGTGCCATCATAAGCAAACTTCTCAAAGGGAATACCAAAATTGCAGTCCCTTGCCAATCAGAATCAACATAATATTTTCAATTTTCTCTTTAGATAACAGAAATTCAATCAATTATTCTTCTTACAATTCTTCTGCTTATAACCTCTCACCTTTTGGAAAAGACTGAGAGAGGGAAATAAGTGATTTAATTTTCATTCCTGGTTTCTTTTTGTCGAATGAATTGGAAAAAAAAATGACTGAAAAAAGCACTATTTTAATCGTCGATGACGAAACCGTTTCTCGCTACACCGTTGAAGTCTTACTCTCAGCTGAAGGTTACAACTTAGTTTTTGCCGAAAACGGAGAAGAAGCATTAAAAAAAGCAGCAGAATCAATCCCCGATTTAATGTTGCTTGATGTAATGATGCCGGGCATGGATGGATTTGAAGTCTGTCAACGTCTACGCACAAATCCCCGCTTAGCAGAATTACCCATTGTCATGGTAACAGCACTTGATGACCGCGACTCCCGCTTGCGTGGCATTGAAGCTGGGGC
>Ga0233403_10000197_pt1 | contig 27919 bp, 14 predicted proteins | sample Na_oxic_1_MG_FD_179866 | JGI IMG/M metagenome (GOLD analysis project Ga0233403, IMG submission 179866) | Seawater microbial communities from Saanich Inlet, British Columbia, Canada - Na_oxic_1_MG | ecosystem: Environmental > Aquatic > Marine > Inlet | place: Canada: British Columbia | collected...
CACGATCAGCTTTAAAGATGAAAACACGGGAGAAAAACAAGAATGGCATTATAAAGACGGCCTAACAACCTACCTGCTAGACAATCTAGGCGATATAGACAGCTTACCCGATACCCCATTTATAGGCCACTTTGAAGGCACAACAGAAGCGGTAGACTATGCCTTGATGTGGATTCCTGAAGGCGAACTCCTGACAGAAAGCTATGTCAACCTCATTCCCACCACACAAGGCGGTACGCACGTCAACGGCCTACGCAGTGGTTTATTAGAAGCGATGCGCGAATTTTGCGACTACCGCAACTTGCTACCACGCGGAGTCAAATTAGCCCCTGAAGATGTTTGGGAAAGATGCGCCTACATCCTATCCGTCAAATTAGAAGAACCCCAATTTTCTGGACAAACCAAAGAACGACTCTCCTCGCGTGCTTGCGCCGCCTTTGTCTCCGGCGTAGTGCGCGATGCCTTCGGCCATTGGCTCAATCAACACGTTGAAATAGGCGAAAAAATTGCCGAACTGGTGATAATGCATGCCCAAAAACGCCTTCGCGCCGATAAAAAAGTGGTACGCAAAAAAGCCACCACAGGCCCCACTTTACCCGGAAAATTGGCAGATTGTTCCCTACAAGATGTCAAGCGCACCGAACTCTTTTTAGTAGAAGGCGACAGTGCCGGCGGTTCCTGTAAACAAGCGCGTGATCGGACTTTTCAAGCCGTCATGCCCTTACGGGGCAAAATTCTCAACACTTGGGAAGTCGATACGAATCAAGTGCTTGCCTCACAAGAAGTCCATGACATTGCCGTCGCACTCGGTATCGATCCCGGTACTGACAATTTAGACGGCCTACGTTATGGCAAAGTCTGCATACTGGCCGATGCCGACTCAGACGGCGCACACATTGCCACCCTATTATGTGCCTTATTTGTCAAACACTTTCAAAAAATCGTCGCAGAAGGGCATGTTTATATTGCCACCCCCCCCCTTTATCGTATTGATATTGGCAATACCCTTTACTACGCCTTAAATGAGGAAGAAAAACAAGGCATTTTAGATCGCATAGCCGCTGAAAAAAAACGCGGACAAGTGAATGTCCAACGATTTAAAGGATTAGGTGAAATGAACCCTTTACAACTGCGCGAAACCACTATGGCTACCGAAACGCGGCGATTAATTCAACTCACACTAGAGGCGCCAGAAGAAACTGAAAGTATGATGAATATGCTGCTCGCGAAAAAACGGGCCAATGATCGGAAAACGTGGTTAGAAAGCAAAGGCAACTTAGCGGTTGTTTAACATCATAGTTTGCAGATCTACGTTCCTGTTATTTTGCTGGTAGGCCTTCCAAATTTATCTACCTGTGCGGTTAGAATTGCTGTTCGTTAAAACCAATAAATTCAATTAGTTATCCATGCTGTTCAAAGTAATCACGGGTAGCGCGAGTGAGTTTCACTCCAACGCAAAATAAATTTGGAACGAAAACGCAAATAAATTTGGAACGAAAGCAACGCAAAATAAATTTTGCGGTTTTTGGAGTGCAAAATTTATTTTGCTGCCTTTTTTTCGTTCAAAATTCATTTTGCTGCCTTTTTTTCGTTCAAAATTCATTTTGCGGCCCGCTTTTAGTGAATGTTATTTTGCGGATCGCCAAGATTGATAATGACCCTTTTTTTGGAAATGCGCCCCTTTGCGACAACCCCATACACAGGACACAAACGATCTCACTGCGCTGTTATATATTAAACAAGGCCTTAACTTGATGCGACTTGGCATGAAATTCAACACTTAAGAGGGACTTGCAAAACTCCAATGCTCAACCATAAATCAATAACTTACAACTACCTAATCGCATGTAAGTTATTGATTTATCGTTTATGCTCAATAGTTTTGCAAGAGACTCTTAATTAATAATGAATAACGATTTTAGTTTTTTTATCCCTTATAAGTAGGTACGCATAAATTTTTTAACATTTTCGCTATGCTGTATAAAGGTGATGAGAGTTTAATATATACTCGGCGCGGGAATAAACTTAACTTTTATTTTTTGGCAACCCCAGGTTGCCACCTGGGGCTATTCACATTTTCAGGCTAAAATTTCGCGGAACGAAATTTTAGCCTGAAAACCCCTTCGGGGTTGTGCGTTTTAATATTTTTATTATTTTGCACATAATGCTTGTGGGAAACTAAAAGTTAAAATTGTGCCCGCGTGCAGTATAGAACGCAGAGAAGACTGATTATCATGATTAACACTGATTAAAATCTTAAAAAAATCAGCGTGCTTCAGTTTTTGCGCGCAAAAACTATCGCGACGAAATCATGACAATCAGCATTTCACATTTTGCGAAGCTGGCCTTCGGCTTTTGCTCCAAAAGCGCGCAACTTTATTTCACGCGCGCAGTGAAGCGGAGCGAAATTTCAGCGTGAGCCGAAGGCCAGCTTAGAAAAATGTGAAATTCTGTTTTTGCATGAAACGCCGATCAAAATGTTAAAAAACTTATGTGTATCTACTCAGTTCAGCTATCGGTCTAGGCGGCCCCTTGTCCTTTTTATTTTTCTGTGTCATAATGCGCGCTCTCTTTTTTGGCTAAAGGGAATAGGTGTGTTTTTGCCACATTCATACATCGACTGAAAAGGCTTACGCCCAAATAGAGTGATCCCAAAAAATCCAATTTTTTTGACTTAATTCAAATTTTTAAGAAGCCAAAATTTTTTTGGACAACTATATGTGTTTTATTTAAATGATTGATTTAGTCCACCTTTTTTAAAAAAAATACTCTCATGGGCCCACAATGCCCCAAAATAGGTGTCAATACCTTATAACTAATAAGAAAATCAAGAGTCAATTTGTGTAGATAAAAGTAACACTTAAATAACTGTTTGAATTATGACAAGGCATTAATCTAATGAAAAAAACATTAATAATAATTGGTTCTCTCATCGTTGCTATCATTTGCTTTTATATCTACTCTATTTCACAACCCCCTGAAGGGCTTGAAATCAAGGGTGATTTAGATAATGTGGTTGCTTGGGTTTCATTGACAGCAGCAATACTTAGCCTATTAACAGCAATTCTCACACTTATTCTCCAAGTTAAGGAATTGAAAGCAAACAAAAATTAAAGCTGATTGTTAATAACGAATTTTGGGGCGAATTGGTAGCTTTGCCCTGGGGTGTGTCTGTTCAGGGATTTTGATAACTTTTTTTTCACCCCAGATTTGTAGGGTGGGTAAACGGGCGGCCATGAACTCAATATCAACCCAGATTTCACCGCCCGTTTGCCCACCATTGTTCCTTCAATATAAAAAAGGTTTTTAAAAGTCATAATTAAACAAAGGATAGATTAATGCAAGATATAGATCACTCAAAAAAATTAAGAGTTCAAGAAAATACTGCGTCTGTGCTAGGGTGGAAATCTTTGCTTCTTGTATTGGCAATAGTGATTGTTGCTGTGATAAGCTTATTTTTTATATTTAATAAAAATGTTGTTATAGAAGAAAGTGCTGATAAAACTCAGGTATATCAAAAACCCGAAGATGATATGGCATGGGGGGAGTGGTTTAAGAGCTTATTTGGAAAAGAGCAAGAGCACTTTAACAAAAGTTATGCAGTCGTTATCGGCATTGGTGACTATAATTCAGATTGGCCAGATTTAAATGCCCCTTCTAAGGATGTCCAACGTGTATATGACTATCTTACAAAAGAAGCTGGCTTTGATTACGTTGTAAAACTAATGGATAAAAAAGCGACAAAACAACGAATCGAAAAGCTTATGGTAGAAGATTTTCCGAATCAAGTTGGAAAAGATGACCGGTTTATTTTTTATTTTTCAGGGCATGGTACTCAAAGAAAAATTGGTAATGATTTATTACAAGGTTATCTCGTGCTTCAATCATCAAAAGATACCGCTTATGCTGATATGATTAGTATGAAAGAGATTAAGAGTTGGGATAGTTTGCTGGTATCAAAACAAACCTTGTTTATTCTTGATGCCTGTTTCAGTGGTGCAGCAGGTATTCAACTAAAATCACCACTGACAGATAAAAAATTAGAGCGTCTCTCCCAAGATGGACACCATCTGATCACAGCCGGAACCGAAGATGAACAATCAATAGCCAGCATCGAGAAATGGAATGGGAGTTTATTTACTGATGCCTTTCTTAGGGGAATTCGGGGAAATGCAGATTCAGCAACAAGAGATCATCCAGTTGATGGGATAATATCTCTGAAAGAGTTAATGATATATATTGAAGATACGATTGATAGAGAGATAGTTCATTCAGGCTATAAGAAGAAAATATCTCCTCAGATGTTTGAATTAAGAAATAGTCCAGGAGAATTTTTCTTTATCAGCGAGAAATTTAAAGATGGGGTAACTCAAAATCATTTAAATGAACCAGATGCTACCAATCCAAAAACAGATATGTCGATTAAAGGAAATATCTACTACACCGTAACTTTAATCATACCCTCAAAAATGGCAGGCGCAGATATCAGGGTTGATGGCAAACCTGCTAACATTCTTAAGCAATATGTCAATATTGCCACAATTCGTGTGAGGAAAAAGGATACAAACCATCAAATAACGCTACAAAAAGATGATATTTCCTGTTCTAAAGATTTTTTTATTCCGCAAGATATGAATGAATTAATAATAACATGTTAGCAAAGTTATAGTCCAATGAACGAATTCAAAATAAAAAAGTATCAGTATCTGTTTTTCAGTGTGTTTATCATTCTCTTTGCAGAATGTCTTGCTGTCAGTGTTACTACTGATAACAATATGACTGATAATGGTAAGAATACTGTTTCTCTATCGTGGTTTGTAAAAGAGAATGATCAAGAAGACGAGTTAACCGAAAAGTTGACTTTGTCATTTCAAGACGCACTTACTTCAGCCGACTGTTTTAGTGTGGTAGATAGACTTCATTATAATAAGCTTCGCCTTTATGAAAAAAATGAAAAAGAGATATCAGATATTGAAGGGATTCCAGCTAGCAATAGAGAAAAACAAGGAAAGAAAGCATCTGATATTGTAGTATTTGGACAACTACAGGATGCCAAGGATGTTGTAAAAGTGACTGTTCGTTTTAAATATTTAAATAGTAAAGTAATACTTTATTCTGAAAGTGTTTATCCTAATAAAAATACTTTGGAGGATATTAAAAGTATAGATCAAAAAATGGCAGAATTAGTAGGGAAAATATGTAAAATGAAGACTGTAGACGCAAATGCAAATGGCGTTTGTGAAAACATTAAAGGTTTGGCTTTTAAAGAAAAGTATCCAGGTGGCATTGCTCAATTTGAAAAGGAACTTACTATAAAAGCTGAAAAAGAGGCAATAAGAAGATTAGTTTCCGTTGAGCTTGACAAATTGAGGTTTTTCTCTTCTTTAGAAAGAGAGGATATTGTGGAGTCCTTGCGGCCATTATTACTATATGACGGTATAGATAGGAAAAAGAATGTACAAAAAACAATTTCGGAACGTTGCTTCAAATTGAGAAATCCTAATTTTAATAGAAAAGACATATTTGAACCCGTTTTTATTGGTAGGGTTTGTCATTTCAATTCCAATTTTCTAGAAAAACGTGTTAACCAATTGCAACAAAATTTTATTTTGACTTTAAAGGCTCAGTACAGAGGCAAAAAAAACAACATCAGTTCAATTCTTTCTATGCCTAATTTTAAAGGTATGAATTTTGAGGGTCTGAAAAATCGTTCATATGAACAACTCTCTCGATATGTGCATCAAGACAAAGCTCACTCTAATTCTTCTGCAATAGAAGAAATAGAAGAATTACAATGTATTGCTTTATATGTCTATCCTGTTGAGTTACATACAGAATCAACCCTTTTTACAAAATAAGAAAAAACTACAATGCGATTGCTTTATATGTCTATCCTGTTGAGTTATACTGTCCACCGTTATAATCTGCGTATTTGGTTAGTCACCTTTAGGTGACTTTAGCTTTTAGACAACTGCTTTAGCTGTTGGCTATTAAGTTTAAAAAAAGCGCAATTTATGACGGTGCTAAGTATATATACAGAATCAACTTATTATAGGAAAAATTGTTATGTTGAAAAAAATGTTTTTATTTGTGTTTTTGTTGTTTGTGTCAGGCTATGTTTATTCTGATTCAGATGATTTTTCTTGTGTAAAGTTTGGTGATCAGAAAACTAAGAAATGGTCTTATAGGGATGAGGATGCGGCAGGTAAAGATGCAACAATGCAAGAAGCCAAAAAAGAGGTGAAAGCCCTATTTAAAAATGAACTTAAGGATTTTGATTCCAAATTGGATAAAGTAAAAATAGTAGATGCGTTAACTCATTTGATAGAATACAACAGCGAGGAAACAGGGGATGGGGACTTTTACACTATCTGTGTACGCTTAGACAACGTACACCTTAAAAATCCACAATATAAATTCATATTTCAACCTAAAAAAATAGGCGAAGTTTGTTCTTTTAGCCAACAGGTTCGTGAAAAACTTAGTGATGAGATAAGACGTGATTTTGTTTCTGCCTTAACAGGTAAAAACATCCCGAAGTTTATTCTTTCTATGCTGAATGAAGCCAGCAATATAAAGCTGCTGTCGAAAAATGAATTATCTCAATATATATATGAACAAGAAATTCAATCGAAGCTTAAAAGTATAGAGGGTACAAAATGTATCTCTTTATTTGTATATCCTGTGGAATTATATACGCTTTCTTCATCAGAAAAATTTGGTCGTTCTGAACTTAGAGCAACAAAAGTTCACACTAAAGACGATGATGGCAAAGAGGGTGAACTCTATATTCTTGTTGTTGAGAAAGATTATCATTGGAAAATAGGTAAGCTAGATGTTATTATAAAAACTGATACCGATACTAATACTTCTAAGCCAGTAGATTTTGTGCGTTGGCTTGGCCATCCAGAATTTCAAAAAAAGGTTAACGAGCTAAAAGAAATTGTCAATATTGGTATGGCTTCTTGTGGAGGCACATTAACAGATGAAAATATAAGAGGAAAAGTACGTACTCGAAAACTGACAGAATGGATAAGCCGTGCTTTTAGACAGAACAAGAATTTGAAGGTTTATGGGCTCAACTTAGGAAAACATCGATATTCAGGCGCTGAATGTAAGCAACTTTCTGCTGAAATAAGAGATTCACAGAGAAGAATCTTATTGATTGGAATCACAAAAAATTCTGATCCTGAGCTAGACATTCAATCTGCTTTACAAAATGCTATGACAAAGATGGCTGTTGAGCAACCTGAAAACTTACCTATTAATCCAAGCGATTATCACCTTTTTGATCTCATCGAAAATTGATTGTGGCAAAGCAAATAAATAGAGTTTTTGCCACAGTTAAAATGGCTACCCCTCTTCCTCATCATCACCCTAGCTGTAGCGAGCGTAGACAACGTTCTACGCACGCACCCACCCTCAAATACACCTTAGTCTTATGTAAAATATAGGTACAGGAACAAAAAAAAGCAAAATAAATTTGGAACGAAAAGCAACCTGCAAAATAAATTTTGCACTCCAACCTGCAAAATAAATTTTGCACTCCAACCTGCAAAATAAATTTTGCACTCCAACCTGCAAAATAAATTTTGCACTCCAACCTGCAAAATAAATTTTGTACTCCAACCTGCAAAATAAATTTTGCACTCCAACCTGCAAAATAAATTTTGCACTCCAACCTGCAAAATAAATTTTGTACTCCAACCTGCAAAATAAATTTTGTACTCCAACCTGCAAAATAAATTTTGTACTCCAACCTGCAAAATAAATTTGGAACGAAAAGCAACCTGCAAAATAAATTTTGTACTCCAACCTGCAAAATAAATTTTGCACTCCTGTCTGCAAACTTAATAAGCATTTTAAAAGTATTGATAGAACGCTGATGACGCTGATGATCATGATCTACGCTGATTTTTTTTAAACTTATCTATTTTGATCTGCGTAAATCATGACAATCATGACAATCTGCGTTCTATCTTTTTACGACTAAAACTCTTCCCACCCATCATCCTGTTCTGAGGAAATAGACTGAAGCTGTTTTTGGGAGGGTTTCGGCAATTTTTTGAATGGTTTAGTAGGAGCTTGAGGATGGATAGCAGAATGTGTTTTTTTTGAATGCTGACGGGTTTGAAAAAAAGCGACATGCTTTTTGAGATTTTTTGCTTGTTCCTTCATGGATTCACTGGCTACAGCCGCTTCTTCAACTAAAGCGGCATTTTGCTGTGTGATTTCATCTAATTGTGTGATGGATTTATTGATTTGTTGAATACCGACTAATTGTTCTTTACTGGCCGCTGCAATATCAATAATAATGTCGCTCACTTTCTTCACAGCCATGACAATGTCATCCAAGGTTCTACCTGATTGATTCACTAAGTTTGTGCCTTCTTCTGTTTTTTGGACACTGTCTTGTATTAATCCCTTAATTTCTTTCGCGGCCGCCGCGCTACGTTGGGCTAGACTACGCACTTCGGTGGCAACAACCGCAAAACCACGGCCTTGTTCACCAGCACGAGCGGCTTCGACAGCTGCGTTTAAGGCTAACAAATTGGTTTGAAAAGCAATATCATCAATAACGCCAATAATATCAGCCACTTTTTTACTGCTGGCATTGATTTCCGTCATGGCCGCTACCGCCGTACCAACCACTTTTCCGCCTTCTTGGGCACGTTCACTGGCACTCAGTGCTAACTGAGTCGCTTGTTGTGCATTATCAGTATTTTGTTGTACCGTACCTGTCATTTGTTCCATACTGGCCGTGGTTTCTTCCAAAGAGGCCGCTTGTTCTTCAGTGCGTTGGCTCAAGTTCAAATTGCCTTGGGCCATTTCTTCTGCCGCGATACTAACCGAAGACGACGACTCAATAATCCTAGCCACAATACGCATAATATTACGGGTAATCAATATGATAACGGTTATCCCAAACAAAAAAGCGACAAAAGTGCCAAACAGGGTGATATTAATCACCCGGCTGCCCGTTTTATCAGCCTCTTGTTTTCTTTTTGCCAATAATGTTTTTTCAACTTCGATAAATTGAGTCAGTAACGCTCGCATTTCATCAGTGAGTTTTTTTCCTTTGCCCGTTTCAATAAAAGCCACGATATCTTTTAGCTGAGTCGTGTTTTTATTCATCTCCCTTCTGGCTTCAATCAGAGGAGTCGCGCCTGTTTCTACCCAGTCTTTCACCAATTTCCTGATTTGGCTAACCCGCTTGATATTATCATTATCACTGCCCTTGGTTAAATGCTGTTCCAGTTGTTGTAAATGGGTTTCTAATCCTTTTCGCCCTTTGTGATACAGCTTCAGGAAATTTTCTTTACCTGCAATCAGAAAACCACGCTGGCCTGTTTGTTGTTCCAACATAGCTTTAGCAATGCTGAGGATAAGAATCTCGGCCTCTTTATCCGTTTTTTTCTGCATTTGATCACGCAATTGATTCAAAACAGTCATGATTTGTTCACGGAGACGTTTACCAACACCTTGAGCTAAAACGTCCTGAATATAATCAGCATCCTTCGTTCCAGCAACGATTTCTCTTCTCAGGGCAATCGACACTTCGGCAATGTCATGATGCCATTTCTCGGCCAGTTGATAAACCTGCTTTAACACTTCAAGTTGTTTTGGGTTATCACTGACCGATTTTTGGGCTTGAATCATCACTGCTTCAAACTGTTTTTTCCCCTCATGGTAAGGGCCTAGAAATTCATCTTTGCCGGTAATCAAAAAACCCCGTTCTCCGGTTTCCATGTCTATCAAAGACTTTTGTAAGAATGTGCCTTGTTCAATGACAGCATGAGTGTGTGTCACCCATTCAGAGTTTAAAAGAAGTGAGTTAATACTTTGATACACTACCCCAGCAATCAGAACCATGAGCACTAATACGACACCATTGCCTAACAAAAGTAGTGTCCGAAATTTTTTATCTTGAAACATGTTAGCTCCTTTTATGCGTATATTCTTTATTTAATAAGTCATTATTTATCGGTACTTTCGCTTTTTCGAGTCATTCGTAAGTTATTGATTTTATGTTATGACGATTCTAAAAATCATTTGAATCAGTTTTATTCATTGTAATTCTGATGCAAGTCTATAATATTATCGTAATAATACAAATATCACAACAAATATAAGTGATTGAATTTCTTATAGACTTTGATAACGCTTTGAATTTTATATGAAAAATATAACTTATTGAATATTAAGCTATTTAAATTAACAAGGCACTCAAAAATAAGCGAAAGAACAGATTTATAATACCCATTTGGCATTGAAATCCATTTGGTACTCAAAATCATCAATAAATCTTGTACTCAGTTGTCATGAAACAATTGGTATCAAATAATCAATGTCAGGTGAGCTGTCCACCTTTTTCAGTTATCAGTTATCAATTTATCCTTATCAAAAACCTTGTCTATTTGTTATGTCGGCCAGGCCAATGGATTATTCAAAGTCTATGTACAGGACAAATTTCCACGCAAAAACTTTTGCGTGGAAAACATAATGATTTGATTTTTATATTAAAATAAATGTAGGGGGGGATTGCTCGTAGAGAGGCCGGGCATCTCTACGAGCAATCCCACCATCTATAGCTTCCTCGAAATTTGTTTGGATAATTATGTTAGTATTATCAACTGTTCTAACAAAATTATGCGAGTATTAATACCCATTTTGAGTTGAAATTCATTTTATAAAGCACCATAACACGGGCGTTTTTGTCCCGTTATAAGATAGGATTCAATTCAAAATACTATAAAAAACAATCAGTTAAAGTTAAAGTGGAGCAGAACTATTAACGGCGCAAACCTTTAACATTTAAGCCAACAGCTAAAGCAGTTGTCTAAAAGCTCAAGTCACCTAAAGGTGACTAACCCAATATATCCATAGCATTTAAAAGGTATTTACAAAAAGCGCTTGTGTGACGGTTGGCAGTATATACTGCCCACCGTTATATTATAATTTGCGCTTTGGTTGTTAGTCACCACCACCTGACTTGAGCTTTTAGACAACGGCTGATGCTGTTGGCTTAAAAAATCAATAATAGCGACCTATGACGATGCTAAGTTATATATAGTAAATGTATGCGATTTTTATAATTTATCAAGGAACTTGCAAAACGCCAATCAATAGGCTTTGGAAAATGGGCACTCTCTATTGGATAAATAAGAATTGTCAATTTGAATCAATTCAAAAATAATATATAAAACAATCACTTAATTATTGCTTACTTTTCGATATGAATTATTCCCCATTTTCTATTCTCTATTCTTCATGTTAAATGAATTTTGCGAGAGGCTCAGAGTCAAAAAAAATTTTTTTATTTTCAAGCGCCTCATCAAGCAGAAAATTTGAATTTAAAAAGAAAGCTGATAAGCGCCCGTTTTGAAAAAATGTTGCATTCTCATTCCTTAATGGATAAATTAAATTTTGAAACTTTTTCATGCCCTTCGTGATCAAAGAAATCATGAAAAATGAACGGCATATGCCCTTAATGTAAATTAAATAACTTAAAAAATGAAAAATGAACTGACACGGATAAAATGACTTTTTGGTGGGTAAAGCCACCCTACATTGACATCGCTGGGCAACAAAAAGACGTTGTCCACCCTACATACTGCTAAATGGTGGGCTTTACAAAGCCCAGCCTACTTATGATAACTGATAACTGATAACTGATAACTGATAACTGATAACTGATAACTGATAACTGAAAAGACATTATGATTTTTTCTAACTTGATCAAGCCTAAATGGCAACATCGTAATCCCGATGTCCGTCAATTAGAGGTCAAAAACCTAGACGATCCCGCGATTTTAAACGAGGTAGCCCAAAACGATGAGGCCGCTTCTGTACGACGAACCGCAGTCTTGAAACTCACTGAGTTAAGCCTGTTAGATCAAATCGCACAACAAGACTCAGACAAAGCAGTACAAGAAAGCGCCGAAGAACGCATTAAACAATTGCTTTGTTGTCAAAAAAACGATTGCCCAACCTTGGATACCCGCTTGGCTTGGATCAACAAGAGCAATCATACAGAAATCATAGCGCATGTTGCAGAATCAGGACCAGAAATGGCACTGAGAATGGCCGCTATTGATAAACTTGAACGTGAAGGGTTATTAGGCGATATTGCCATTAATGATCAGGTGATTGAAGTGCGTTTGGCTGCTATCGAAAAACTGAGCCAAAAATCGACCTTAGAGCGCGTGTTTAAGGCCAGTCGCAACAATAATAAACGGGTGAGTCGGCGAGCGCGTGAGAAGCTGGATGAAATGCTTGAACATCAGGAACGTCCAGCACGAGTGCATACCGAGTGTGAAACCATTTGTGCTAAGTTAGAATCTTTAGAACATCGATTAACTTCAGGCATCAAGGCACAGGGTAGTTCTAAATCTTTAAACACAGAAACGGCCGAGTTAAAACGTTTACAAGAACGCTGGAAGGCTATCGCGCCATACGCCGATTCTCAATGTCAAACACGTTTTGTCAAAGTACAACAAGCCGTTATGGCGGCTTTGGAAAACTCTCAACAAGTACTTGATGAGGCACAACAGCGTGAACTCGCTTTGGCCCCCCTACGGGCGGCTAAACAAAGCTTATGTGAACAAATGGATGCCTTGTTGATAGACTTGAAAAAACGTCAACGTCTTGGTGATCAGGATCAAGAAGAGTTTGACCAACGTCTTGAAGCCGTGAAAAGTGAGTGGGCAGAAATTCAACCGATTGATGAGCCTGATGAAGAACTGAATTGGCAGAAACGTTTTGAGCGTTCCCATCAGTCTGTGCAAAAACGATATCAAATTTGGCAAGATTATCACCGTATAGCGAGCGCCTTGGAAGCTTTATGTACGGAGGCGGAAACGAAGCTGAATGACAACGTCGTCCTCACTGCTGAACATTTAACAAAGCTACAAGCGCGTTGGAAAGAGGTGTCGCAACCGACTAAACCATTGAGCCTCATCAGCGAATTAAACAGCCGCTTTGAGAAAACTTTAGCCGCCCTTAAAACGCACTTACAAGAACAAACTAAACAGCGTACTCAGGCGGTACAAGAATTCAAAAAACTGTTGACTGATATAGAAACAGCATTGGAACAGGGTGAATTGAAAACCGTTATTCCATTGGAAAAAACCGCCCGCCAGTTGTTCACCAACCTCGTTGGTTTATCCAAGGATCGTAAGAAAACGTTGGAAAAGCGTTTACAGGATAGCCGCGATAAAATCAAGAAATGGCGAGATTGGCAAGGTTGGGGGAATAAACTGGAACGGGAAAAATTATGCCAGCAAGTGGAAAGCTTGCTTGAAACCGAACATGAGGATCCAAATGAATTGGTTCGTCTGACTGAAGAAGCCCAAACGGCCTGGAAACGACTTGGCGCGAGCGGTTATGTACCCGTTTTTTGGGAACGCTTTAATCAAACTTGCCAGAATGCATATCAACGCTATCGAGAACATTTATGCGAACAAATAGAAGCCTTATTGGAAGGTGAACACGAACTTGAAGAGGCTGCGAAAACGATTCGCAAGGCACAGGCGACTTGGAAACAGATGGGTTCTCAAGGCCATTCACAAGCACTTTGGGAACGCTTTAATCAAGCCTGCCAGACGGCTTATGAACCTTGTCGAACGCATTTCCATATCAAATCCATAGAACGGGAACGCAACTTTTCAGAAAAACAAGCCCTTTGTGATCGTTTAGTTCAGTTTGCAGAAGAGACGGATTGGGAAAATCCTAATTGGAAGGAAGTTTCTCATTTTGTCCGTGATATGGATAAAACCTGGAGAAACATTGGTACGACCGACAGAAAACTCAAAAAACTCGTGCAGCGACGCTTTCAAGCGGCTATGCAAGTTTTGGAAATCCACTTAAATGATGAACGTCAACATAATTGTCGCACTCGGGTCAAGTTGTTAGGTCAGGTTGATGAATTGGCACTTCACCTGAAAACATTTATGGCTACCCACCAAGATGCCATGGGTGATGCAAAAGCAAAAAAAGTCGTTGATGCTAAAATCACAGAAGCCATTAATCTGGTTAAAAAATTGCAGGAGCAATGGGTTGTAACGATTCCTGGGAATCGCCGTATTGAACGCGAATTTTGGCAAACGTTCCGTAGTGCGTGTGATGAAGTGTTTAACTATCGTAAACAACAACAAGACGCGCTCAAAAAGGAGATCCAAAGCTATTTGGAATCTAAAATTGACTTGTGCAAACAAGTCGAAGCGTTGGCGCATTTAGAAGGTGATGCGATCAAAACGGCTCCGAGTCAAGTCAAAACGCTCAAGCAAGAATGGAAGAAAATTAAGCTTGACGGGAATAAGAGTCAGGCTGGGCCCCTTCGCAAAAAAGCGAAGGCAACAGAAGCAGTGGCAGATCGTTTTGAGAAAGCCTGTAGACTGGTTGATAGAGCCTATCAGGCCCGATTAGTTGCAGAACGACGCGAGCAATTAGATCGACTTAAACAAAAATCGGATTTTTGTGTCGAACTTGAGCAAGCTGATACGCTTGCTAGGCAAGAAGCTCAGGATGATCCAGAATGGCTAAATGTTGTTAAAGCCGCTTGGGAACAATTGCCAAAACTAGACGATGCTGATTTAGAAACGGCAATAGAGCAACGTTTTCAAAAAGCGTACCGTGCCATCGAAATGGGGGAGTCAAGCCTCAGTGAAGAGGCTTTGAATAACAAGGAAACGCTCTGCATTCGTATAGAAATCTTGCTCGGGATAGACTCGCCTCCTGAGGGTGCTCAAGCACGGTTAGCTTATCAAGTTTCTCGTTTATCAGCTGCGATGGGTGGTGAGGAAAGAAAAATCGTGGATAAACAGACAGAAGTCGAGGAGATAGAACGCAATTGGTATTTAATCGCTGCTCCAAGCGATCAGACTGCGCGTTTAGAAAAACGGTTTCGTCAAGTTTGTGAGATGTTTTATTCACAAGCTCACCATTAACTCGTGTTTGTAGGGGCGAACCGACGTGTTCGCCCACAACATAACTACAAGGATTAGATATATACTTAGCACTGTCATAAGGTCGCTATTATTGACATCTAACGGCCAACAGCTAAAGCAGTTGTCTAAAAGCTCAAGTCACCTAAAGGTGACTAACAGAAAAAGCGCAAATTATAACGGTGAACAGTATAACAAAGGATAAACCCTGAACAACTACAAGGATTAGATATAACAAAGGATAAACCCTGAACGATTAGATATAACAAAGGATAAACCCTAACTACAATAAAGAAATATTTTTATGAAAATCGATTGGTTGATCATAGGGGCTGGTTTTACGGGTAGCGTTTTAGCGGAAAGGATTGCGAGTCAACTTGGACAAAAAGTTTTGCTAGTTGAACAACGTTCTCATATCGCTGGCAATTGCTACGATTATTATAACGAGCAAGGCATTCTCGTTCATCAATATGGCCCCCATATTTTTCACACGAATGCCCAATATGTTTGGGATTATTTAGCCCAATTTACACCTTGGCGCAGTTACTACCATCACGTCTTAGGCTCACTTGATGGCAAACTGGTGCCCATCCCCTTTAATCTCAATTCCCTGTATGCCCTTTTTCCGCCTCATTATGCGGAACAACTGGCCCAAAAACTGATTGAAACCTACGGTTTTAATGTCAAAGTACCGATTTTAAAAATCCGTGAAAGTGCAAATAGCCCTGATTTAGAATTTCTAGCGAACTATATTTATGAAAAAGTCTTTCACGGTTACACGCTAAAACAATGGGATTTAAAACCGGAAGAATTGAATGCCTCAGTAACTGATCGTGTGCCGATTTATATCAGTCGTGATGATCGTTATTTTCAGGATCAATTCCAAGGCTTACCCCAATACGGTTACACTAACCTCTTTCGCAATTTGTTAAATAACCCTAATATTAAGGTGTTATTGAATACCCGTTATCAAGAAGTGATTGAAGAGATTCAATATCAAAAGCTGATTTTTACAGGGCCAATAGATGAGTTTTTTGAACATATGCATGGCAATTTGCCCTACCGTAGTCTGGATTTCAAGTTTATTCATACCGAACAAGAACAGCATCAACCGGTAGGCACGATCAACTATCCCAATGAATACACCTATACCCGTACAACCGAGTTCAAACATCTCACTGGGCAACGAGCGTATGGTAGTACTTATATAGAAGAATATCCGCAAGCTTATCGTCACGGAGAAAATATACCCTACTATCCCATTCCCAAAGAAGAATACCGTGCGTTGTCTCAAAAATATCAAAAAGAAGCTGAAAAACTTCAAGGGCGAGTCTTATTTGCCGGGCGATTAGCAGACTATCAGTATTACAACATGGATCAAGCAGTCGCACGCGCATTGAATGTGTTTGAAAAAGAAATTTTGTCATCCCTGTAGGGTGGGTAAGCGGGCGACAATGAACTCAATATTATACCCGGATTTCACCGCCCGCTTGCCCACCATGCCGAACTGTCCGCCGTCATAGATTTGCTGTTAGTCACCTTTAGGTGACTTGAGCTTTTAGACAACTGCTTTAGCTGTTGGTTTTTGATGGCTTTTGATGGCTGGGTGGTCTTTCTATTTCCGCTTTACTGCACTAGGCATATCAAGTCACCCTTAACTTTTTTCTGAATTTTTTCTGCGCCCTGAGGAGTCTGCCAGTCAAGGAAGCCGCTTCTCCAAAAAAATGTTGAGGCCAATCTGGTACGCTGCCATCTATTTGGATATCTAGCGGTAGTACGCTAGGTTTATCTCGTTCAGTATCAATAAAGAAAATACGACATTTGTTTTCCAATTGCCCTGTTTCGTCTTCAACATAAAGCACTCTTATTGCATCAACGATGTGTTCGCTATGCGTTTCTATCAAAACCTGTTTACCAGCACACACCATTGCCACCAAAAAATCTGATAGACGTACTTGTAGTGCGGGATTAAGGTGCAATTCTGGTTGTTCAACGACCAGTGTTTGACCTGGTTTAGCGAGTAATCCTTTCACAAGAATCGGTAAAGGTAAAACTTGAGAATAGCCAAACCCGGAATCTATTAAAGGGTAGTTGTGAGTCTCCGTCACTGATTTGATTTTAACTTCCACATACAAATCACTTTTGGCAGACACTTCTATTTCAGTGCTGTCCTCACTGGGTTCATGACCGGTTCTGAGGTAATACAACCAAAAATTGAGCGCGTCTTTTAAAATTTCTTCTCCAGCTTGATTCGGCTGACGAGGAGGGCAATTCCAAACTTTGGAATAATACACGCTCCAATCGACCAATAAAAACGGGATAGATTTTCCAGTCGGATCATCAGTCTCAATGTTGGGAGAACCCACATAATGTCGTTTTCCCGGTGAACGCAATGGCCCCAAGTAATGAATATCTGAAAGGGCTTTGTCTAAATCTGATGTGGCATCTCTAATAATGGGCGGTAAGGGAGCTGTCAAACCAAAAGGCAAAATACCTTTTAATGATGTTTTGAAATGCAATGTTTCCTGATTCGGTTCTTTATCATCAACACTTTTAAATGCCTCAAGCCGCTCCAAAAAGTTTCTGGGAATAATAATGTCATACTTTGGCTCATTGGGTTCCCCTGACTCAGAAACAACCACTTCCCACGACAGCAACAAATTCTCATCTACGCTGATTTCATAAACAGCCTTTTTAAGTGCTGCTGGTGAACTAGAAATCATGATGGTTTCAGTTTCATTTTTGAGAGTTTCAGGTGATATGCCAAAAATAAAACGAGTTTTTAGCCGATATAACACAGATTGCTCATCTGCTTTTGAAGATAAATTGTCGTTATTGATGCCACAAAGAAATTGATAGCTAGAATAGGGCATTTTATCTTCTATAGTGATAGCAATGAATAAGTCACTTCGAGTCTCATTATGAGAAACCAAAGAAGAATAGTTTCCTAAATCAACTTGTTGTCCCACCAATTCAAGTCTGCCTTGGCGTTCATAACGCGGTTCTCGAATCTCTTGACACTGTTTAAGCAAAAGCAACGTTTTAAGAATTGTAGATTTACCAGAATTATTCGTGCCACAAAAGACACTCAGAGCGGGTAAAGAAAAATGCCAACTGGAACCCTCAAATAGCCTAACATTTTCAAGTTCAATATCTATAATCATAGTTTATGTGTTTTCATTTCAAAAAACGGTAACAATACTAAAAAAAAGCTTGTTTTTCAGCATGTTGCTGTTTTATCGCCCTCAATACTTAGCAACAGCATACGCTTGCTCTGCCAAGAGTGTTCCCTCGTCAAATCCACCTATACTATTTGTCGGTTGGCGTACAAAGTTTAGTTTGTTGGTTGGCGTATAGGATTTTTCATTTGGGTTAAATACAAAAAAGAGCTCGTAGGGGGGCGCATTTATAAAAAAAGGGGCATCAACATAAATCTTGAAGGCCTGATTTTCAAACCAAATTTATTTTGCGCTTGATTTTCAAACCAAATTTATTTTGCAAAGACTCGTAGGGTGGGTTAGCGATGCGGCAATGAACTCAATATTATACCCAGATTTCACCGCCCGCTTGCCCACCATGCCTAACTCCGACCAAAAAACTAACTAAATTAATCAGCGTAAATCATGACAATCAGTGCAATCAGCGTTCTATAGCGTTTCCCGATTGAATGAAGTACAAATTTTTCGTTCCAAATTTATTTTTCGGGGCTATTGGAGTGCAAAATTTATTTTGCGAAGGCCTATTGGAGTGCAAAATTTATTTTGCGAAGGCCTATTGGAGTGCAAAATTTGCATAAGTCTGGGGTGTTAAATCTGATGTGGTTTGACGCTCTAACCTAACTCATTGATTTTTAATACATTGGCTTCTATGGACTCTCATTTTTGAAGGATTATAATGTTTAAGCACGGGTTCATTTTGGTGTAAATGACTTATCAATCAGTCTGTTAAAAACATGCTGTCAAAACTCAGTAATCCCTTGTTTTTTTATCGTCTATCGTTTCGGCCACAATTTCCGCTTCGGCATAACCGTTGGATGTGGCTTTACCAAGCCCACGCACATGTTGGCGTAGGGTATCTATTTGGAACAAAGTATCATCATCCCTTTCAGTTGGCCACTTGGGTGGCTTTGTGAATGCCACAACCCAAAGTGTAGTGGGCCCAAAAGGTTCTTGCACGGGTAGTTGATAAGGTAAACCATCTTCAGGTAGTATGAATAATTCGCTTGCCTTCACTTCCTTCTTAGCATCTAGGCTCTCGGGATATAACAAAGTGACGTGCTTGTTAACATCTGACACGAAGACGTAAATATAAGCCGATTGATTGGTGCGGATAAAAAGACGTAAATTTTGTTCCTTCTCATAAATGACATGATGTACACCATGCGATGTGGAGATTTCTACCTTTAATTCACCTTGGGAAATCGGCGGATTAATCGGGTGAGCGGCATCGGCTTGGGTAAGAATCTCTTTAGCCAGTACGCTTTTGGGAAATTCTACTGTGGTATTGGCAATGAGTTCAGCACGGTTATTGGTTAGCGTTATCTCTACATTAACCTGCTCTTCATTGATTCGCACTTTGCCCTTGAGTTCACTGTCAGCCTTGAGTAAATCGGCAATGAGAGTCATGCCTTTCTTTGACATATCGCGCCTAGCTCGCTGACGTAAGGAGACTAGACTAACTGAACCCAATTTCATCACAGGGCTTAACGGTTTCAAGCGACTGCTTTTTGCTAATGCGTCACGCAATACACTATCAAATACATCTACATGTTCTTTCTGTTCGCCTAACACAAATAAAGTGAGCGGGTTAATATAGATATCTTGCGATGTTTTAATACTCTCTTCTAGTTTTTGTACTAGCAATTTTGCCCAATCCGTACTGTTTTTAGGTTCTTCTTTTTTAGGTTCTTCTTTCACATCAGGTGACGAAATGGGGGGGATAGTTGTTATTTGATCAGTACCATTGAAAAAACGTTGATAAATGAATCCACCTATCAAACCACTTACCAAACTCAGCAGCACTATTGCTAAAACGGGAAAGGGTTTTACTGGTATAGGTGGTTTTTGGATAGCCTTCATAAATTCATCGGCTGTTTGAAAACGATCATCGGGTTCTTTTGCGAGGGCTTTTTGTACTACCTTATCTAAATTGGCTGAAATTTTTTTATTGACGTTTGACGGTTTTTTAGGCGTTTTTTTCACTATTTCTTCTTTATTTTCAAAGGGTTTACACCCAGTGAGTAATTCATAAAGCACAATGCCTACAGAAAAGATATCGGTACGGTGGTCAACTTTGCCCGGCGATAATATTTGCTCAGGTGACATATAACGTATACTGCCTAGTTGAGTGTTTATCTCTGTCAGAGGCGGGCGTGACGACTTAGTGTGTTCAGGTTTTGTCAGCTTGGCAATCCCAAAATCGGTGAGTTTCACCTTTCCAGTGTTCGTCAGCATGATATTAGCGGGCTTAATATCACGATGGATAACGCCATGTTGATGAGCAAAGTCTAATGCTTTTAGTACCTCTAATACAATATTAATGGTTTTATCAAGAGTGAAGGGTGTATTTTCTTTGACTTCCAATTCTTTGCCATCAATAAATTCCATTGCAATAAAGGCTAATTCGTCATTGTCATCCTTACCGTATTCGTACACGGTGACAATGCGCGGTGATTCTGTAAGACGCGCAACAGCTTCTGCTTCTTGTTCAAAACGTAAACGCATTGTCGTGTCAGAAGAAGTGTTTTTAGCAATAGTTTTCAGGGCAACAGGGCGATGTAGCTGTTCATCATACCCTTTGTATACAGTGCCCATGCCACCTTGTCCAAGCACACCTTCAAGAGAATATTTACCCAGTTTTTTCACTTCAGGGCGACGCTCACCCCGCTTTAAGGCTTGGTATAGTTCTGAATCTGTTTGCCTAGTAATGTAAGTGGGATCATCAGCGTTTAAACTGCCCCCAACTTGATATTGATAATCTGAATGTTGGTTTGTGGTATTCATGGCAATTTTCAATTTCGGTTACGAAAATAGAGGCGATAAAGATTACATAGAGGTACTACTGTATGGGCGCATTCCCAAAAAAAGGGTATTTATCAATCTTGGCGATCCGCAAAATGAATTTTGCATAAAAAGGCAGCAAAATGAATTTGGACGAAAAAAAGGCAGCAAAATGACAGAGGAACGAAAAGCGGGCTGCAAAATTTAAGAAAGCAAAATGACCCTTTTTTTGGGAATGCGCCCCTACTGTATCGTTATTTTGAAATTTGACAAAGCCTATACGCTTAATCGCTTTATCTATTTCTTTTATGGGCAGAGGTTTATTTGCAGCGATTACTTGTTTGAAAGCTGTTTTGTGGCGAGGCGACTTTTAGAGAAGGATTAAAAAGCTGATTTGCCTATTGGCAGTTTGCCCATGTCGTGATGGGTATCAGTAGGGTTCGGAATAAGTACCTTCGCCAAAAGTTTTCTAATATTATAAACGAATAATAATGTAGGGTGAGTAACGTCTTCTTAAAGCCCACCTTAACCTTAAATGCTGGGATCGAGGCTGCCAGTTACATGCCCCCTACAAAATGAAAATTTGTGCTTCAGTACTTAACAGTTTAGCAAGAATTGAAATGGGTATTTTTTTCATAATGACTCTTCTTCACTTTAAGTAAAGTGATGCGATGCTCAACTTTAATATTTAAGTCATTGATTTATAAAAGGTAGAGTGGATTAAGTCAAACGTATTCATCAAAATCTTGAAAAAGTTAAGCACCCACCTAGCCAACAGCTAAAGCAGTTGTCTAAAAGCTTAAGTCACCTAAAGGTGACTAACAAAACACGAAAATTATAACAGTGGACAGTATAAGTCAATTTGCGCTTTTGGCTTAAAAATCTCGCTAGAGATAGGTTTAGTCACCACCACCATTCTTTTCGCTTTTAGACAACTTTTGAAAGCTGTTGGCTTAATAATAAGTATATCCCCGCACTTTTAATCGCACCCTACTGTCACTCCTGTAAGGCGTTGGTTATCGTTTCGGCAAGTGTGCGATTTCCCCTTTCGATGATATTAGGGAAATAAGTACTGAACCATAAATTTTCAGGTATTTTAATATCTATAATGCCTGTAGAGACGCTTTCGCGAAGCGTCTCTAGTGCAGTAAAGCGGAAATGATCAGACCACCCAGCCAACAGCGTTTCACATTTCACGCGTGAAATAAAGTTTTTGCGCGCAAAAACTGTTGGCTGATGGGGTCTTTCTATTTTCGCTCTCCTGTACTAGTGCAGTAAAGCGGAAATCCTAAGACCACCTAGCCAACAGCCAACAGCCAACAGCCAACAGCTTTTCACGCCAAAGATTTTGCGCGCAAAATCTTTGGCGTGAAAGCAGTTGTCTAAAAGCTTAAGTCACCTAAAGGTGACTACATCCGCACAATCGTATTTTATCAGATTTTTATAACAGAATGGTAAATATACTATTCACAATTATAATTTGCGCTTTTTTGGAAGTACAAATCCATTTAAAGCTGCTCGTTTTAGCAAAAACGGGCTGCATGTTAGTCACCTTTAGGTGACTTGAGCTTTTAGACAACTGCTTTAGCTGTTGGCTGAGTGACTTGAGCTTTTAGACAACTGCTTTAGCGTAGCCCACCTTCGGTTCACGCTTTCACGCTAAAGTTTCGCAGAATGAATGTTATTTAATCCATTCTTACAAGGGTAACACGTCTATTCTTTTTCCGTCCCAGATGCGTTCTGTTGGTGGCTATCGGTTTCGCCTCACCCCATCCTACAATTTCCAATCGATCCGCCGGGAGATTAAAATTCTTCACTAGCACATTTTTCACCGTATTGGCCCGTATACGAGATAAGTTTTTATTATAGCCGGCTCTTCCCCGACTATCAGTATGCCCATCAATGCGTATCCGACTATTTTGAAGTCCCGGGGTATGGAAAACATCCTCTATTGCCTTGGCCATTTCTTCACACTGCCGCCACATATGCTTCGTCACCTTGGCAGAATTGGTGGCAAACTTGATCTGAACTTCTATTACTTTTGGGGGGCCAAAACTTTTTGTGGGAGCCAAAGCCGCAAAGATTTCTGAAGAAGGAACAACGTTGTTGTTTTGGGCCTCATCCAAACGCTTAGTGTAATGTTGGACGTACTGTTGAAATGCCGGATCACCACTTTCTTCTTGCTTAGTCAAGAAGTTTTGAAAAGCCTCCTCCGCACCTTGATAATCCTCCCGTTTCATCAACACATCACCTAACCCGGCATAAGCGGGCGCGAAGTTAGGATCGGCCTTGATGGCTTCGCGGTAAAACCATTGGGCATATGACAATTTGCCCTCTTTTTCCCGAAGTTTGGCGAGTTGAGTGAGTATGTACGGATGGTTAGGGCACAAGCCTTTCGCTTGTGTTAGCAAGTGGCTTTGTTGTGCCATGTCCACTTTTAGGGAACGATTATAAAGCCTATTTGCCTGTTCACAGTCGTTAGCCCATAACGAGACTGGTGTTGCCAATAAAGTAAAGGATATGACTTTAGCGAGATTGTGTTGCGTTTTCATAGTTTACTCCGCCATAATGTTTGTGCAAATATAGATAGATAATCCTAAATGATTTGTGGAATGGCTATGACAAATTTAAAACCTCACAAGCCGAGTTTTTCCCTGATTCAAATAGGATCACTATAGGTGTACTATTTTATCTGTAACTGATTTTGATAAAAAGAATTTCACCAATAGGCAAAATGCTTTTAACAAACACTATTCTATCAATGGATAGTATCTGTCATAGTTTTAGCCACTCAAAGCGATTTGTTCCATTTTATCTGTTATGTAAGTCATAAAGAGATGAGATAAGTGATTGATTTTATTATTATATTTTTTTAATAATTCGTCGTGTGGGTAGCGTCTTTTTGTGCCTGCCCCATTTTTTCTATATTAATAACTGATGTTACGCAGCCTTATTCTTATATCGGTTATACAATCGCACGAAACATCACATCTTGATGCAGATATTCTTACAAAATGAATGGGCTATCGACTGATTGAAGTGGGCGGCTCAAATCCAGCACCAATCCAGCAGCAATTGTTGTTTGTGTTATTGAAGGAACGGAAGTTGAGTGCGTAACATCAGTTAATAATATAAGCTCAAAAAATTAATGGTGGGCTACGGTATATTAACAATATTAATAAGCTCAAAAAATTAATGGTGGGCAGCCACGCAGGGAGCCCTTTGATGATTGAGCCTTTCATAAAGAGGGTATCCAATGCCCAAGCATTAAAAAAACTCTTTGTGCATCAGATAAACATTAACGATGCAATTAGGATCAAACCTGACAGGTTTTGAAAACCTGTCAGGTTTACAGAACATCTATATAAGTAGGTACGCAAAAGTTTATTAACATTTTGTAAAAGGCAGGTGGGCTGCAAAAACAGAGCCCTACAGAAAATACAGAAAATGTTAAAAGATTTATGCGTACCTACGATTAGTAAGAGTTCTGAAAACTTCGGAAAAGTCTGTAAGTCATTGATTTTTGGTTAGGCTTATGTTTGTAAGTCATTGAAAGTATTGGATGCAAAAAAGTTCTCCGAAGTTTTCAATAAGAGTTTATAACCAGTTGCCAATCAATAAAAACATTGCCCAATAATGAGGATGCGAGTACGTTGAATCTTGCCTTTGTAAAAACTGCAGTTGTGCTTTCTGCAACGCTTGCGCCTTGGACAATGCGGAATTTTTCAAGTGTCGATAAAATGCGGTTACCACTTGTGCCATCGCAAAATCATTAACTGACCACAAACTTGCCAACGCACTACGTGCGCCCGCTTGAAGGCTAACCCCTGCCAATCCTAACGCTGCTTGCTCATCTCCCATAGCCGTTTGACAAGCACTCAAGGTTAGCAATTCCACCGGTTTATCACGAAATTCGCTGATACCCACAAGCTTTCGCAAACAGTTTGTATTCAGACGGCCTTCAGAAGTCAATAAAAAAGTTCTGTTAGGATCACTATCGAAATGACCATGGGTGGCGAAATGTACAATAGAATAAGGGATCTTTTTGAGTTTTGTTTCCACATTAGCAATCACAAAATCTTCATTGAGTAACACATCACCGCCTATCAAAGCTTGGATATTTTTTAATTCTTGCTCAATATAGGGCAGTGCTTCAAAATCCAATTCATCAGATACTTTTTTTGATAAACCAATGAGCAAGGCTTTAATCTGATCACGTTGGAGTGGCTGAGTCGGATCGGTTAATTTGAGGCTAGGCGTTACTGCAATGGCATAATCTTCAACAAGATATCGTTTGCCGTTATGTAAAGCAGCAAAAGGAATGGTACGTAAAATACCATTTGGCACAATGACGAGCGTGTCTATGTCATAATCAGATAACGTCTGGCCTATTGGTTTGATAAACCATTGGTACAGTTGCTGGGCATGGGGTAATAAACTCTTAATATCACTAGCCGCTTCAAGTTTGCCCCGGAACAGTCTAGCCTCGTACCTTAATTGTTCGTCGCTCATCAGATCGACGCTCAACTGTTGGATACCTTCGCGTGTACTGACTAACAACTCAATGCGATCCGGCAAGAGAATGGGATAAAATACCGCTGTGTTGGACGGTAAGGTTTTCTCTATATCGGTCACTTTTTCCTGTAATTGGACAATACATTCATCTTGAAAGTGGTTCTGTAACTCAGCAGCGTTAAGTAACTCAATGTTATCTCTCGCGGCTTTCAGCCAGTTTTGTTTTTTTGTCTTTGTCTTGGCATCAGTGGCTTTTTGAAGTAATAAATCAGCTAACTCAAAATAAGCTTGTCCCTCGCCTTCACGAAAAGGTTGCAAAACACGGTAACCCTGTTGCACCTGACGCATGTCTTGTAAGTATTCTATTGCCCGTTGATAGGCGGCAATGGCTGAGTCAATTTTATTTTGTTTTTTGAACACACGTCCCAATTGCCATTCCCATTGGTACAATAACTCAGGATAGGGGCGTTTGTGCTGCGCGTAGAAAATGGCTTTCCGAGTCAGTCGAATCGCCTCATCATAGCGTTTTGCATCGGCATAGAGTTGAGCAATATAGCCGGTGGCATAAGCGATGCTCCGATCATCTTGCAGGGTTTGAGCAATTTGCCGTGCTTGTGTCAGAACCTGGTAACTTTGAAAACGGAACTGTTTTATTTGTTTTGGGGAAAAATGTGATGTTTGTGCAGAAACAGATGGTTTATATTCAAGAGGTATTTCTTTAAGGGAAATACCACCACGAGTATTGAACAGTAGGTTGACATTAGGGATAATTTGTTCGCTTTTTTCCCTTTTTGGTACCTTTGGGAGTGATTGCAAATCACGTATCAATTGTGCAATATTAATCAGTCCAAAGGCTTTCTCCTGCGAATCAGGCAAGGCTTTGACGTGTTTTAGTGCCGTCTGAATCGCAGCTTCTGCTTTTTTGTCACCACTTTTTATCTTGGCCTGAACAATGTTAAGCCAAACGCTAGCTGTTAGCGTATTACTCCTAGCTGATTTGTCAAGGCTTTGCTCATACTTTTCTCTCGCTTTAGCCGTCGCAAGGCATTGTAAGGCGTTATCTGTGAGTATCCTGTCCTTGATAGGCAGATTTAACTCAATGCAGTGCGGATATTTCTCTTGTTTCTTTTCATTGTGAATGTCTTGTAATTCCTGATCTGTGAAAGTGAGCCTTTTACCCACGCTTGGTTCCCGCGCCCCGCCACCAGTTTGGTCTCGCTTGAGATGTTGTTGATATTTGTCTAGGGTTTTTTTCAAAGCGTTTTTTAAATCCCGCCGTGCCATCCACAAATTACCTTGTTTATTTAATATATTAGCCAATAACAGTGGATTATTCGTTTCACGGGCTTTAGTCTCCGCTTGGTTAAGATAAGTCTCAGCCTTTTGCCACTTGCCAGTGGCGATGTAGATGTCACCCAAGTGACTGAGCACATTAGCATAGCGCACGGGATCATTAATTGGGTCGGCACGGGATTGAGCTTCTTTTAAAATGTTTAAGGCTTGGCGCGATAATCCCAAATTTTTGTAAGCTGTGGCTAAAAGCACAGCGATGTCTATGTATTGGGCTTGGTTATCATAAGTCAATTGAGCCCGCGCAGCCTTCCAATGTTGTACGGCCTGCTCAAAATGGCCTTGTTGGAAAGCCTCTAGGCCCTCGTCAATCAAACCAGCGTATGCCCTATTCGGCAGTAATAAAGTCAATATGATGAATAATTGGCCCATTTTTTTCATAACAAATACTCCTTAAAAAAGTAATGCCTTCACTAACGGTTACACAGAATAAAGGGTTATTAATGAGATATTGATTAAATTTCAACCACTTATCGTATTTTTGAAGCCATTCAAACCCTTTTTTCATTAGAGTCGTTGCAAAATAACTTAAATCTTTGAAATTAAATGATATAACAAACCGCTTTTGAAAGCTAAGTCATTGATTTAGTCAACTGAAGATTCTCAGTTTTATTTTATAAGTCTATTTAGATATTGAGTTGCAAAATATCAACATCACAAAAATTTTTCAACCCCCCGTCATCGACTTACAAACAAACTCAATTCGATATGCCATCAAGATCAAGCTCGCAAACTAAAGTTGGAACGTAAAGTTGGGCGCATTTCTAAAAAAGGATCATCAAGATAAATATTGAAGGCCCGATTTTAGGGGCGCATTCCCAAAAAAAGGATCATTATCAATTTTGGCGATCCGCAAAATTAATATTCACTAAAAGCGGGCCGCAAAATGCCGCAAAATGAATTTGGAACTCAAAAAAGGCCGCAAAATCAATTTGGCACGAAAAAAATGCCGCAAAATGAATTTGGAATGAAAAAAAGGCCGCAAAATGAATTTGGAACTAAAAAAAGGCCGAAAAATGAATTTTGCACTCCAATTGCAAAATAAATTTTGCACTCCAATTGCAAAAATAAATTTTGCACTCCAATTGCAAAATAAATTTTGCACTCCAA
>Ga0233403_10000200_pt1 | contig 27715 bp, 21 predicted proteins | sample Na_oxic_1_MG_FD_179866 | JGI IMG/M metagenome (GOLD analysis project Ga0233403, IMG submission 179866) | Seawater microbial communities from Saanich Inlet, British Columbia, Canada - Na_oxic_1_MG | ecosystem: Environmental > Aquatic > Marine > Inlet | place: Canada: British Columbia | collected...
CCAGGTTTCACCACTGGCTCTTAACATTCAACCCCTATCGGGGTTGTCCCAGGTTTCACCTGGGGTGAAAGCAAGAGGCGAGTGGGGTTATTCTTTTAACAATATCAACCCCGTAGGGGTTGAACGTTAAGAGCAAGAGGTGAAACCTGGGGTTTTGCAAGAGCCTCCTAATTCAATGTTTTTGACTTCGGACCAAGTTGGAACTCATAAAACCGCTCGATAATCGCATTGTTATTAATAGCTTATTATAATATCAGTCATTTCTAATGACGAACATTGAGTTAATTTGTTTTTTGAGTTGAAATGACACACAAAGGCCGTTTATTTTCTGGAAATAGCCTAAATATTCGCAAAACTTGATACCAATCAATCCGTATCGATGAATCAACCATTGTAGTTATAACCAGACTGCTCTAAAAAAATATTCGCAAAACTTGACAACTAGCAATCCTTTTTTATACTGAACGTACTTCAAATCCGTGAAAATGTAATGATAAACCGGTGAGGCTCTTGCAAAACCCCAGGTTTCACCTCTTGCTCTTAACGTTCAACCCCTACGGGGTTGATATTGTTAAAAGAATAACCCCACTCGCCTCTTGCTTTCACCCAGGTGAAACCTGGACAACCCCGATAGGGGTTGAATTTTAAGAGCAACTGGTGAAACCTGGGGAAACTTTCAAAAAGAGTTTTGCAAGAGGCTCCGGTATCAAAAGATATTGCCAAATTGGGTACTTATTGATAGTTCGGTATGACTTCCATAAAATTTCTTAAAAAAATAGTTTTTTTAGATTAATTGAAAACCACTTTTTCAGATTCTAGGAAAAAAATATGACCCATTCAGAATTGGACAACTCCGAAGATGAAAATCCGGTGACTGAAACCAACCAAGAAGTGACGAAAACTTGGCGAATCAAAACACCCCCTAATTATTATTCTGAATACCTTGATGCCGAAGGTAAGCCGCTGACTCAAGAAGCCTTGGCAGCCAAGATTGCCCCAACCTTAGCCCAAAAGGATGCCAGAATTCAGGAATTAGAACAACATTGGCACAATACCAAACACAAATCCAAAAAGAAAGCCAAATTGGGATTGGACAAAGCTAAACGCGCCAGAGAATTTTTTATCTGGCAAGAACAGCAGAAACTTGATAAAGTGATAAACTACTTACAAAAATATGCCCAAAGCTGATTTTTCAACAAGAGAAAACCGAGTTAACTTTGAAAAAATCGGATTTCTTGAACTTTGAGAAAAGGCGCGGATATTTTTCTATTCACTATTGATTAAATAGTGCGATAGATTCATCAAACTTTGAAAAAGTCATCATTATGAAACAACACCAATTATTTTTATATGCCTTAGATCCCACCCATATGGCAACAGGTAGCCATCGTTTAGGGCAGAAAGCGGACGATACGGTTGTCCGTGATACCAGCACCGGTTTGCCAATCATCCCCGGGCATTCAATTCAGGCTGCCACTCGTTCCGCCGCCGTTCATTCATTAATCGATCTCGAAGAACGAAACAAAGCGATGTCGTATGCACGTCGTCACATTATCAAAAAATCAACAAAACCAGGCGGTTACAAACCTGGGGAAGATCCGCTCGCGAAATATTTTGGCCAAACACGATCCTATAGGAAAGGTTTGACTCAAATGGGTATGATCTATTTTCGTGATGCAGAAATTATCGCTTTTCCAGTGCCCACCTGGTTTGGCCCCCGTTGGGTTACAACAGCAAGTTTACTGCATAAAGCCGGTTGTGACAAGGTACCAGAAACACCGGAGATGACTGATATTTTAGTACAATCCCAATCAATCAGCGGTTCCAGAGTTGCCCCCCAGATCAATTTAGGTTGGTTGTTATTGAATACCAAAGAAGCTGAGATTCCTTGGCCTGGTGAATTGACAGCAGAACTGAAACCCCATTTGGTGCTGGTACATGAAGAGTTATTTACGCCCCTTGTTAATTCCCATTTAGAAACACGCACCTCGACAGCTATTGATTTTGAAACGGGTATGATGTCAGAAGGAAAAGAAACCCTATTGACTTATGAAGCAACCCCACGCGGCACCGTATATCTTGGGCTGGTTGAATTTGATAATGAGCGCTCTCCAGAACTCTATCCGCCGGCATTTGATTTGGTGAATCGTTCTTTAAAATTCGCCGGGCAATTAGGCTTGGGTGCTATGAATCAGACCGGTTTTGGGCGAATGCAACCCACTTTAGTAGAGAAAAGTCATGATTAATTTAGAAGCGTTAACCGCGCAATCCGCCGAACGTATGGGAACCTACAAGGCGAAAAAGGTAGTCACCCAATCTTTAATCGTAGTGACTCAGCAAGGCTTATTTGCCTTTGGCTTATTTTTAGCCACACGCGAATCGCCGAAGGATATCCGCTCGGCTGAAAAAATTCATCGTGCGGTAGCGGAATTACTCAACCAAGCTGGCTTGTCCGAGGACAAAAAATCGCCGCTGTCACCGAATTATTATGGCCATTTGACCAAAACCCGCGAAGGTGAAGATGATGTCCTCGCTTTACAGCGCATTTTGCTGACCAAAAAAGTCATCGAAATGGCTTTAAGTTACACACGCCACTATACCAAAGTGCAGGAACAGAAAGAATTGGAGCTTTCTGTTGAGGAGTAAACCTTGGTAACGGAGGTTTCTTTATGGGACTGGTCAGTCAATAACTTTTTAGCCTAACAGGGACCGGCAAAACTCCGACCGTGCAACTATAAATCAATAACTTACAATCATTATCTCATCGTAAGTTATTGTTTTTCTGTAATGGATTTCAGGCGAAAGTTTAGCAAAGCCAAACCGTAGCCTGAAAAAGAGTTTTGCAAGAGGCCCCCCAAAAAAGTTAAATTCAACAAACGGTTATTTTCGGACAACTCTATTCTGTCAATATCAATTCTATTTTTTGATTCTGAGCAATTGAATCTTTGAACATAAATCCTATTTTTGAAAAATAGGATTTATTAGACTTGATGTTCTAGTTTGTTCTTAACTCATTGATATTTTCCAGTGCTTGTCCTACGTTATAGCGAAGGATTCCAACAACAATGCGTAACATGAGTTAAGTATATGATAAAGATAAATTGATGAAAGTCTCACTCACCAGCCTATTTGTTAATCAATCGAATTTATTCTGCTTGAGTTATTTAACGATACAACTCGATCACTTCAATTTTACCGTCGTTTTGGATGACTTCAATCGAATCATCATTGATTTTCCGCAACAAAGCTCCTCCCGGCAACGTGCTTTTTGAGCCATATTGACTCGTTTTGTTATTTTCCAACAGCATGGCATAGCGTTGGCTGCCTTTTTTGATCAGCCCAACCAATTTCCAAGTTGGTTTGATTTGCTGTGGACTATTCACTTGCTTTGAGGAAAGTAATATTTGATGACTCTCCGTTTCCCAAGGGCTGAGTTGCAATAATTTGGCATGTCGTGCTGACGGGTTAGCTGCTTGCAACTCGGTTGGTAATTTCCAAATGTCGTCTTCGGAAACCGCTATTTGCTCCGCCTTCGGTATCTGAATCTCCTGATTGGCTAACAACCCAGTCAATCCAGCCAGCAAAATTAATAAAATAATGACACGTATCATCTGGTTAATGGTTAATGGTTAATGGTTCTGGAGTACCAAACTTTAGCCAGGCGCTTTAAAGTAAGCACTCACGATAAGCGTGAACCTGGGTGTATTTGAGTGACGGATTTCTAAGCGTTCAGTAACAATCAATAATGGCTGTTCGGCAATGGCTAACAGTAGCCGGCTTAAGCTTTGCTGGGTGAAAGGGGCATCTATTCTGGCCGTTACTTTCCATACCTCTGGGTAATTAGGCATTTCTAAAGCCGAGTCCATAATTCTTAAATAAGCCCCTTCGATCATTTGAACACGTTTCATCTCCGTATTCAGCCATTCTTGAAAGGTAGCTTGGGCTAAGCCTTTGGTGTTGGCTTGCCAGAATTTGACCTCTAGTTGGTTACGCAACGCATTCGCTTGCGTGGCTCGCTCCAGCCATTGAGTTTGGTTGATAATGGTTTGCAACTGATTGAGTTGGTTTAACGCATTTTTATGTTCCAGCTGTAATTTCACCTGGTAATCGTTGAGCAGTATGACGACATAGCCTATCAATATCGCTGCAATTAACCATAGCCCGGCACGGAGGCGGGGATTTTGGCGTAATTCGATGGTCAATGAAGATAAAGTTTTAGACATATTATCCGGTACTTGAATAGATTGATTGCTGGTGCAAGGTACGCCGGGAACGAAGGAGTCGTTACCTATCGATCTGCAAACTGATCACAATTTGATTGGACTTGCGCCCGGTTTCCGCTTTAACCTCGCTGAATAAAGGTATCGCTTGAAAAGTGGTGACATAAAAAGTATGGTCAACCCGATTCGTTTCAATAGTCACACGTAATTCTCCCGTTTGATAATCCCATTCTATCAGTTTCGCCTTGCCGCGGGGCAGTTTTTCGGCGACTTGTGTCATCAGTTCCAATTGTGACGGATAGGGGACTAAAGCACGTATTTGTTCAACTTGTTGTTTATCAGCGACTGCTTGATTGCGAGCATTCAAGATAGGAACAATATTTTCAGTTAATTGATCAATTTGGGCTTGCAATGGTTGAATAGCTTGTTGCCATTTCCAGACACTCACCATTTGCCAACTCACTACCACACTCACAATCGCAGCACCCAATGTGATCCAGATTCGTTCTTGATAGAATCGAAATCGACTAAAATGCTTTTTGCTTCGCCCCCAGGGACGCTTGAGCAACGGTTCCTCAATCGGACTGGGTACACCATCAGTTGCCGGCAAACTATGGGCACGTTGAAAGTTAGCCCATTGAATTTCGTCGGGAATTGTTGCCCACCAACTACTGCCGATGAGTACGCCGTCTTTCCAGATTTGTCCTTCAAAACCTTCCATACATTGGAGCAGTTGTAGGGTATTTTGGTAAGGACGTTGTTGTAATAGGGTTTCCGGCAAACAAGAGGCTTTTTTAAGGCCGGTTTCCATCAGCAAAGTTTGTTGTTGTTGATTATCCCAAATCCAAACCTGTGCTTGCTTGCCCTGCCAGACGATGTAACTGGCGTAATCTTTAAATGGACTGAATTGTTCAATTTTAAGCTGCAACACACTGTCTCGACGAGCGGCTGGAATATCAGTCAACGAAAAGAGGCGATAGTAACAAAGGCTGCGGCAGATAACCCAGTCACTGCGCCTTTTGGTTTTGGGAGTAACAACTTCATCGCGTTTTTGTAGATAGCGTTGGGGTGAAAAGCGTTGTTTGGGCATGATGAGCAGTTCTTTCCGTATAAATGGGTAGTAATTCAAATTCCAAACTCGATTCAATTTGCCAAGGTGCCCGTTCCTCAACATTGGGCATCAATTCCAGATGAAACTGGCGCATACGTCGCGCACCGGCGTACCAAAGTGTCAGACGTAAATACTTAGATGGAAAAAAATTCTCATCCTGTGGATCGATATTTAAATAGACACCAGTGGCTTGGAAGACTCCCTTAACAGTAGAAAATGGTAATCTTTCGCGCATTTTTATAATGTGTTCCGCATTATCAGCGCTTAAATGGTAAGCCGCCTGTAATACCAATGATGGGGCAGTATTAATATTCGGGCGTGCCGCAAAATACAGATGTGTCAACTGCCGGAATTGATCATTTTTCCATAAACCGGTTTGTTCCGTCCAATCAAGTATCTGGGCGGTTTCCATTTGATGGAATAAATAATGATTGCTGGGCGGGGGCATCTGGCGCCGCTCATAATGATAAGATTCAGCACCGTTGATTCTATGCAAATCATCCAAATCAATATAGTCTTTCAGTTTAGCAATTAACTGAGCGCGGAGTTTCTCTTCCACACCGAATAAGCCCAGTAACCGAGTAAGAGTGGGTTCCGTTTCGATATTAATGTTAATCAATCCACCCTCATCTTGTAACGCAAAAAAGGCTTTGCCGTGCCCAAAGTAAGGACGATCATCTAAGGCAATTTCAGTACCATAGGCTACCAGAGTCTCATCATAAACCTTTTTAGAGGAGTCGGTTGTATCGAGTTCATCAGGAACCGTAACACCCCCAAAGCTGAAAGGCTGAGTCATTAATAGATAAATGAGATTGGCTTGAGTACTCTGCATATCAATTTCGCCTTGTATATCAGCCAGCCGAGATTGGGCAATCGTCAACGTGCGCTGAGTCCACAACGAGAAAAAACTGGCAGCCAGGGTGATCATCGCTAATACCCATAGCGTCGTGACTAAAATAAAACCGGTTGGCTTGTTCATGAACTGTTAACCAGATAGATTATAGATGAATTTGAAAAAGTTTTACCAATCGGATTGAACGACAAGGATTGTTTGCTTATGAAAGGATTATAATTTTTTTGGCATTATCCCGATCCAATCCCTTTTTATCAACAATCCTTGCAGTTAAACAGTCCTGATAATTAATTATTGCCTTTTTCTACACGCAAGTCAATCACTTGCTCACCATTAAACACGACCATCCCATTTTCTAGCCGATAGCCAAAGAAGACTCGTATTTGGCCGTCAACCAGTCCGCCTTGGTAGATTTCTACCGGCACTGACGCTGCCAGTGTCATGTCTTTAATGGCGGCCACCAGTTTCTCCGGATCGCCATCCCATAGTTGTGGGATTTTTTGGTTGTCCAGCATAAAGAACAGTTCACCAGTTGATTCGGCCTCTGCCGGGGTTAATCCCGCGACCACCAGAATATCGGCCTTTTGGTCAACATGAGCGGCATCCACGTCAATTTGCCCCAAAATATTGACCAGTTGGTTTGGTGAAATGGTCAGGGTACTCTGATAGTCTTGCTCATTGACTGACGCACCACCTTTGAAGGCGGTCGTCAGTGACGGACAGTCGTCATTTGGACAGAAGACGGTGGTACCAAAGCCTAAACTGGACAACTCGTTGTCCAATCCGATTCGTACCTGAATCGGTTGCTCGCCGTTGAAGACGATCTGGCCGTTGTGTTGGAGACGGTAACCAAAGTAGATCAACAGGTGCGCTTTCTGGGTACTTAACACACCTTGGTACAGAGCCACCGGTTGGTTTTCGACCAACGTCACGTCTTGATAAGCGGCTACCAGTGCCGCGAGGTTGATATCGTCATCTTTCAAAAAAGCCCATTCGAGCATATGTTGCTCTGAATCAACCATTAAGAACTGATCCGTCTGGGACTCTTCTAGCGGCTGCGAATAGATAACGACCAACAAATCGGCCGGTTGGCCAACATGGGCTGCCTCTACCTCCATATCGCCTCGAACCAACACTCGTTGAGACGGTGAGATTGACAAGGTGGCCTGATAATCAGGGGCAATCTCTTTGGTACTGCCGCCTCTGAACTGAGTAGTTACCGAACACGTTTCGTCCGGACAACCAATCGTGAAGCCTTGCCCTAACGGGGCTAATGGATCGCCTTCATTGTCTACAATCACGAACTGTGCTTGTGCAGGGTTGCCCAATTCGGCTTCGCCAGTCGCCTCAAAGAGTTTTAGATGGACGGTTTCGGCGGGTTCAAGCTCGTCGTCGTCCTTCAGCGTCAGGCTGATCGGCTTGGGTTCGCTGTCTCCATCAGCCCAGGTTAAGATGCCATTGGCATTGGTGTAGTCACTGCCAACCGTTGCACTCCCTTCAGCTGTTGCCAAGTATTCCACCGACACGGAACCAGAACTTCCACCGCTGCGAGTCACTATAATATTATCTAATTCGCCCTCGGTTTCCTTGACGAGATAGGTTGGAGCCGAAAACTGTAGCGAACCGGCCGGTGAAACCGGTGCAGCCGTGTCATTGTCGATGATGGACAACGTGGCCGCCGTTTGGTTACCCAAAGCCGCACCACCAATCGGATTGCTCAGCGTGAATTTGACCGTTTCGGATTCTTCAACTTGTTCATCATCAATCAGCGTCACTGTCAGAGACTTTGGCTCCGTATCGCCATTCGCCCAAGCTAATGTCCCGTTGGTACCCGTATAGTCACTGTTGGAAGTCGCGGTACTTTCACCAGTAGTTAAGTATTGCACGGTGACAGAACCCTCACTACCACCGGTCCGAGTGACGGTGATGTTGGTCAATTCACCCTCTGATTCTTCAGCCGTGTAGGTGGCCGCCGCAAATTGCAGTACGCCCGGCTGAGTGGCCGGGGTTTCTGGCTCCGGCGTTATCACTTCCGGCGGTGTCACAGGCGTTGACGTATCATTATCGGCCAGAGTCACGGTGGCATGAATTGGGCTACCCAACGTAGCGCCACCGGTCGGGGTTCCGAGAACCAACGTAATCAGTTCGGTTCCTTCAACTTGGGTATCATCAATTAGCTTTATAATCAATGACTTATCGGTCATATCAGCAGAATCCCAAGTCAACGTGCCTTGGTTGCCGGTATAGTCACTGTCTACCGTGGCCGTGCTCGATTCGGCAGCGTTGTATTCCACGGTGACTTCTCCATCGCTACCGCCGCTGCGAATGACGGTGATATTCAGTTCACCGTCCGATTCATTGGCTGTGTAAGTCGCTTCGCCAAATTGTAGGACACCCGCATTCAGAATCGGTGGGGCGGTATCATTATCTATGATGGACAGCGTTGCTTGAGCCGGACTACCCAACGTGGCTCCAGTTGGGTTGCTCAGCGTAAATTGAATCGTTTCTGTTGACTGTTCCGAATCGGTATCATCAATCACGGTGATTGGTAACGGTTTCGGTTCGCTGTCACCGGCCGGCCAGGTTAACGTGCCACTCGCACCGGTATAGTCACTGTCAGCGGTCGCGCTGCTTTCTGGCATTGCCAAGTATTGCACCGTAGCTGATCCATCACTTCCATCCAGACGAGTCACGGTAAGGCTCAAATCGCCGTCGCCTTCACCGGCGGTATAAGTTGCTTCGGTAAATTGCAACGTGCCGGGGTTTTGTGGCACATCATTGTCAGTGATGGATAAGGTTGCTTGAGCTGGGGTACCCAACGTGGCACCACCGGTCGGATTGGCCAGCGTTAACTTAATGATCTCGGTGTTCTCAACTTCTGGATCATCTATTAATGTCAGGTTCAAGGTTTTCTCCCCAGTCTCTCCATCAGCCCAGTTTAGGCGGCCGCTGGATTCTCGGTAGTCACTGCCTTCTAAAGCGGTACTTTCAGAGGTTCCCAAATATTCGACTGAGACAAAACCATCACTTCCGCCTACGCGAGTCACGGTGATGAGTTCAGCGAGCAAGCCATCTTCTTCTTTGGCGGTATAAGTGGTGGCCGCAAATTGCAGTACACCCGGTTCTGGCGGTGGGGGAGGCGGTTCTGCTTCATTCTCTACAATGGTCACCGACAACGGGTTTATGGTTCCTAGCGAGGATCCGCCGGTCGGATTGGACAGGGTCACGGTGAAGGTTTCGTTGCCTTCATAGTCCGAATCATCGGTGATGGGCAGATTGATCGGTTTCGCTCTTTCATCGTTGTTGTCCCAAGTCAAGGTGCCGCTTTGAGCGGTATAGTCGCTCCCAGCCGTTGCGGTCTCATTGGCAGTGGCATAGTCCACCGAAACGATACCATCGCTGCCTCCCACCCGTTTGACGAGCATATTGACTGTGCCTTGAGCTTCTCCAACCCGGGTCGAGCCTATCGCAAATTGCAGTTGTCCATAATTCAGAATCGGGTTGGTTGGTGTGAGTGCGACGGTGGTGTCGATAGAACCGGTGCGAGTATCCACCTGAAATTGTTGTGGTTCATATCCATCGGCCGTCACATTGACCGTGTATTGGCCACTTTCTATTTGTGTTAGTGCACGGTTTTGATCTTGAACATGAGCGTCCGGTGTGACTTGAGTGTCCGCTCGGTAATAATCAATTTGAACGTTAGACACCAGTTGCGAGTCGGTATGATTTTCGACGCTCAGGTTGACATGGGAAGGCGGCTTATTGGTGTTATTGGTCGTGAATGAAAACACCGAACGGCTCTCGGTTTTCGCACCAAACGGATCAACCGCTTCGACGATCCAATAATAAGTCGTCTTGTCTTTGAGGCCCAACGTGCCGTCCTTCATCACCGCAGTTTCGTCAAGGAAAGTCATCGCATTGGTCAGTTCTTCCTGTTTGTAAACCACCGTACCAAAGTCTTCGTCTTCGGACAGAATCAGGTTGTAAGTCACCGCCTGATTGTCGTCCGGATCAGTCGTGGTTTTCCAATTAAACAGTACAACCGTTTTCTGTTCGCTGTCGTGGGTTGGTAACACCACATCAAACGCATTAGGTGGCGTATTACCTGCTTGATCCTTGTAAATCACCGATCGTTTTATCGGCGAAATCTCTTTGGTTTGAGTATCGCGCACGAAGTAAAACGCTTCGTATTTGCCCGGCTCGGTGAAATCTCCAAAGTAGGTGGCACAACGATTGGTTTGGCCGTCGCAACCCAGAAATTCCCGCTGTAAGTCCGGGATTTCCAGTTGTTCGCTTTGTTCGGTGCCGGCCGAACGGAGTTGAACGGACGGTGGCCGAATATCGACTATGGCCGAACTGACGCGGTTGGCATCATTGACATTAGCCATCAACGTGGCCGCGTCTTCGTCCGCCGTTAAATACACCGTGTCGCTGACACTCAGAATCTCGGCCGGGTTGCCAGCCGCGTTGGTGTCGTAGTTAAGGCCTACTCCTAATAACACTTCGGCGGCTTGGAGTCCATCGCCGTCAGTGGCGAGACTGTTGCTGCCTTTGCCATCGCCATTGTCGTCGAGCAGCGGGTGTTGGGCCGCGTTGTCGTTAAAACGATTAGTGCTGTTGGCCGAACTGTCGCCGCGCCGAGTCAACAGTTCGGTGCGTTCTGTGGCCCATTCAAACGCCGCCTTAACATTGTCACTACGGCCTAAGCGGCCAAAGAATTCTTCCATGAAATACTCGCCGCTACGAATCCCATCCGGTTCTTCAGGCCCTTTGTACGATTCTTCCGACGCGGTTGCACTGGTCACGATAATGCGACCTTCCCCAGAAACATCGGGAATAAAGCTGCCAGAGTAACAGGAGCCTAGAATCACTAGGCGCGGTTTGGCTAACACATTGGGCGACTGACCTTCTTCTAGGTTATCCATCCAACCGGCTAATTCGGTCGGTTTAATCACGTCGTCAAACGCATCATTGTTACCGTTATAGATGTGAAAACTCCCATCGCTGCCACCGTGATCGATCATGATCACATAGAATGGTGCCGGGTTGCTGGACAGACGATCTTTCAGCTCGGTAAAGGCCGCTTCAATGTCCGATTTGAGCGGTAAGCCATCCACACCGTCTTGGGCGATGTTGTAGTTAAAGTACTTGAGGTTGTCGTCTTCAAAGCCCCGTTCTTTGAGCTTTTGGTAAATGCGATGAATGGTTTTGTTATGAGCCTCCAAACCTTCTTCATTGGCAATTTTGCCTTGTACCAGAATCGCATAGCCGGCCGACGATCCGACCAGCACCGCTTGTGGTACCGATTCGGACTCGGCCAGAAAACGGGTGGCGGCAAAAGTGGCTTTCCAGCCAAAGGCGCCTTCTTGCATTGGATTGAATAATTCCAGCAACGACAAGTCTTTGAACGCAAATTGGCCGGTATTGGTGTTGGTCGTCGTGGTTTGAGTCACCTGAGTTTGGCCATCGGGCGCGGTAATGGTTAGGACAATGTCATGACCCGATAAATCTTCACCGGTTTCTGGAAAAATGCTGAGTTTACCAACAATTGACACCGTCTCGCTCTGGAGAATGGTGGCCGCACTGGTTTCTAGGGAAAGTCCGGTAAACTGTTCTGGCATATCAGTCACCGTGATGCTGGCGGTTTCCGTTTCGGGACTTAACGCATAAGGGTCAAGTTCCGTATCGGTTATATCAACCGTACCACCGTTATCACCACCACCGGTGATTTGTTCCCACGCACGGAAAGTAATCCCGTTCTCGACGATACCATTGAAATTCATAGCCGGTAGAAAGCGAATGCGGTTATCAGACGCATCAAGTAGCAAGCGGGCCGATGTTTCAGACGGGGTACCAAAAGCCGTCCAAGTTGTGCCATTGTCTATGGAATATTCCCAACGGCCGTTGGTATTATCCACCGCAATGACAGCAATGCCTTCCACTGCATCATAATCACCATCCGCAATTGGATCGTTATTGGCACCGGTGGCTAACAGTTCAGCTATCAAAGTCCCAGTATTTTCAGCCGGTTCGATATCTTCGTCAATCGCCGTCAGGTGAGGAACATCACTGTTATCTAATGCGATGGGGCTAGGTACGACCTTAAAAACATAAGTACTTATCTCGCCTATGAAGGGACTATTAGCACCAGTGGCATTGCTTAGGGCGATTTCCATCTGGTCATCAGTTGCAAACGCGCGAAGGAAGTAAGTTCCACGCGGTAATGGCATTTCACGTGATTGAGCAATGATAGCTTGACCACTGTTGTTATCAGTTAGGGTGGCGTTTAACCACTTGCTGTTTCCGTGTACGCTGTTGAGCTGATAATAAATTTTGGCGATGTCATCCGTTGTTTGAAATGAAACCACAGCCGGTGTCAACAGGGAAGTCTTATTGTCAGGCAATGGATTTATCTCGACTGGCAATGGGTTAGAATGAGTAACTTGTGAAGGTGTTATCACCGTCACGTTGTCGCTATCGGGATTCACGACATAAACCCGGTGATTATCGGGATGAATCACGAGGGCGGTTGGATCGAAGACTGTTGGAGAGCCTTCCACTGCCACGGTGGTGGTCTTTAGGGTGTCGGGATCAATCACGGTCACGTTGTTACCATTCAAATGCGCGACGTAGATTTGGTGGTTTGTGGGATGAATCGCGAGGGCGGTTGGATAGTTTCCCACGGCCACGGCGGTGGTCTTTAGGGTGTCGGCATCGATCACCGTCACGTTGTGACTCCATTCATTCGCGACGTAGATTTGGTGGTTTGAGGGATGAATCGCGAGGGCTGTTGGATAGTCTTCCACGGTCACGGTGGTGGTCTTTAGGGTGTTGGCATCCATCACGGTCACGTTGTTACTCCATTTATTCGCAACGTAGATTTGGTGATTTGAGGGATGAATCACGAGGGCTGTTGGAGAATCTCCCACGGGCACGGTAGTGGTCTTTAGGGTGTCGGCATCAATTATCGTCACGTTGTCACTCTCAGAATTCGCGACGTAGATTTGGTGGTTTGAGGGATGAATCGCGATGGCTATTGGAGAGTCTCCCACGACCACTGTGGCGGTCTTCAGGGTGTTGGCATCAATCACGGTCACGTTGTCACTCTCAGAATTCGCGACGTAGATTTGGTGGTTTGAGGGATGAATCGCGAGGGCTATTGGAGAGTCTCCCACGGCCACTGCGGCGGTATTCAGAGTGTTGGCATCAATCACGGTCACGTTGTCACTTTCAGAATTCGCGACGTAGATTTGGTGGTTTGAGGGATGGATCGCGAGGGCAGAGGGTTTGTCTCCCACGGGAACAAAGGTGGTCTGATTGGTGTCCGCCTCAATCACCGTCACGTTGTCGCTCTCAGAATTCGCGACGTAGATTTGGTGGTTTGAGGGATGAATCGCGATGGCAGAGGGTTTGTCTCCCACAGCTACGGTGGTAGCGGTCTTTGGGGGGTCGGCATCAATCACTGCCACGTTGTTACTGAACGAATTCGCGACGTAGATTTGGTGGCCTGAGGGATCAACCGCGAATGCGGCTGGAAATGTTCCTGTGGCCCCCACGTTGGTGGTCTGTAAGGTATCCGCATCAATAACCATCACGTAATCCCCATTCGCGACGTAGATTTGGTTGTTTGAGGAATGAATCGCGAGGGCTCTTGGAGGGCCTATCATGGACACGGTGGTGGTCTGTAGGGTATCCGCATCAATCACCGTCACGTTATTACTAAAAAGATTCGCGACGTAGATTTGGTTGTTTGAGGGATGAACCGCGAGGGCTGTTGGAGAGTTTCCCACGGCTACGGTGTTGGTCTTCAGGGTGTCGACCTCAATCACTGTCACGTTGTGACTAAAATAATTCGCGACGTAGATTTGATGGTTTGAGGGATGAATCGCAAGGGCTTTTGGAGAGTCTCCCACGGCCACGGTGGTGGTAATCTGTAAGGTATTGATATCAATCACCATCACGTTGTCACTGCCAAAATTCGCAACGTAGAGCAGGTTGTTTGAGGGATGAATCGCTAGGGCTGTTGGATAGTCTCCCACGGCCACGGTGGTGGTCTTCAGGGTGTCGGCATCAATCACCGTCACGTTGTCACTCTCAGAATTCGCAACGTAGATTTGGTGGTTTGAGGGATGAATCGCGATAGCCATTGGAGAGTCTTCCACGTCCACGGTGGTGGTCTGCAGAGTGTCGCCATCAATCACCGTCACGTTGTCACTGTTTATATTCACCACGTAAATTTTGTTCGTTGGCAGATCAATGGCAAGGGCTGTTGGAAAATCTCCCACGGCCACAGTGTGAGTCTTTAGGGTGTCGCCATCAATCACTGTCACGCTGTCACTGCGTGCGTTTGCCACATAGGTTTTATTAGTTTGGTGATTGAACGCAATAGCCACCGGGCCTTGTTCAACATCCACCACCTTCGATAGGTACGGTCTAGTCATATTGAGAACAGTCAGGTCAAAAGCCGCTAATGTTGCTGTTGCTATACCGTCTGATACGCTGATTTCAATGTTGTTGAGGGTGCCATCGCCAATGAAGGGTGTGCCAATCAAAGTACCAGTACTGGAGTCGATAAAGGCCCAATCTGGTTTGTTGGTGATAGAAAAAGTCAGCGTATCACCGTCGGGGTCATTGGCAGTCGGTGTGAAATTGTAAGTCCAACCGACTTTTACCGTCGTCATTGGTGTTCCAGCAATGGTGGGTGGCGCATTCTCGACAACCGTTAGTTCAAAAGGTGTTAATGTCACCGTTTTAGAATTGTTGGACACGCTGATTTCAATAGCCGTTGTGGTGCCACCAAGATGGCTATCTTCAGGTGTGCCAGCTAATTCGCCAGTATTGGTATCAAAAGTGGCCCAAGCGGGTTTTTTATTAATGGAAAATACCAACGAACCGCCGTTACTACCATACACCGTTGGCGTGAAACTATAGAGAAAGCCTACGCCTGCCCTAGTTGCAGGGTTTCCAGCGATGAACAACGAGGTATCGTTAATGTCGAAAATCATCGATTCGCCCATTGTGGGGATGGAAGCACCGCCAGAAACGATCACAGTTCCATCAGCATCCTCAAGGGAATATCCCCCAGGGCTAAAGATACCATTGCCAACACTATCAGCAATAGTGAAGGTATAACCTGTTCCTATTGGCAAGTTGATCACTTCCCTATGAGTTGTGTTGTTCTTGTATTGGCTGCCGTAGGCTAACAGGTTTTTTTCTGAATCAGTCAGGAACCAACTTGTATCACTGCCGTAGTCATCGGTGGTGAGGTTCAGTGTCACCGGGCCGACATAAGCTGACGCGGCTGGTGCCAAGAACAGCAACGCACTGAGAGTGAGTATAGCGTATGGGCGATAAAAAGCCGCCCAGTCAGGTAATATCGGAATCGCACCGATGTTGGTGCGTTTTTGTTTCTGAGTCATTGTTGTGCTCTCCAGTTGGTTGTTGAGTATATACTCACTCATGAAAAATGACAAATCTCTAGTGCTCCTGATACGCGAACCGAAGGTCAGCGAAGCTAAATATTTCGCGAGAAATCAAACCCATTCGTTGACGATATACAATATTGGCATCATTTTTGCTGTTCGCGCGTTTATTTATTAATTAGTGTGCTTCAAACTGTCAATATTTAGCGTCGCTCTCTTATTGGTCAAGGATTTTTGAGTTTTATACCTGACACTGTCAAGTCTATTAATATAAGTACAATATTTGGTAGTGGTGCAATATGGATGATGGAGTCAGGGGGTGCATTTTTATCGATTGGCTATAACCAACCTTCCAACCCCCAATGGATTGAATAGGCCAATAGCCCCTGTTGAAACCTGGGGGATTAAAAAATATCACCCACATTTCAGGACTACCGAAAAAACCAGAGTCACCAATCAGTACGATAGTCATATCGTTCATCATTATGATCAGTCAGTTTGACTATCCAACTAAACGGAGTTTGTCGGCGTTGTCCTAATAGCAAAATGGCTCGCGGAATTTGTGGCGGCTCTAAGCCAAAAGTCGGCGGCCATTGTCCATGCCATTGTCCATCAACAGCCAGGTAACGAAAGTGACCGAAGTCACCAATCCAATGGGCAACGTCCCATTGTTGACCTTGGCTATTTTGATAGCGCAACGTCGTCACTCCGTCAGCGTATTGAAGTTGCCAGACGAAGGATGCCGGTATTCCGGTCATTTTATCCAATGCCGCCAAAGTTAATCCGCTGAATTGGCTATATTCCCCGTTGAAAATGTGTTCGCCATCACGGTAATCGGTCACAATAGCCGCCGTCGTACTCCGAAACCAGTATTCTTGAAGTGCGCCCTGTTGAGAGTTTTCTAGTTGGGCAAGAAACCCTGAGCGTAAATGCAAAACATGGGAAAACCCTTGCAAAAGCAGAATGCTAATCAGCCCGACTAAAACTAAAACGACTAGCATTTCTAGTAGAGTAAAACCATTTGAATGTTTGTACCACATATACTCATGAAAAATTAAAAATGTTTTTGCTAGGAAAGTTCATTTTTCAACGCATCACGAATTTATCAACAAGTTCTGTATTCCTTTAAAACGGATCATAATGCTGGCGAACTTGTTTAAAGCCAATTTGACGCAAAGTAAAACGCGCCAGCAATTCCTTATCCGAAAGTACTTCGACTTCGGTGTCATATAAACCGAATTGATAGAGACCTTTACCATCTTTCGGTAATAAGGCGGCTTCGGCTTCCCAACGGAACGTATAAATTCCGATTTTTTCCTCACCTCGCGGCTTTTCGAGTGGATTAATGGTCTCTATAAATGCCAAAGCATTGCGGATAGCTTCATCGCGTTGCTGTGTTTGTTGGACATGTTGAAGAGTGATCAGGTTGGTATTGATCCAACTTAATAAAGCCATACCGGTGGTGGCAATCAATATCAACGCGACGATGGCTTCTAGTAAGCTAAAACCTTGTTGATTCATAGAATTTGTTAATGCGAATTAAGAGTTAAAAGCCAACAAAAACATGGCGGCAGTAAGTCTTCCAAAAACATGTACCATTAACCCTTTATAAGCTCGAACTTTAGATGCGACTTGAATACCCGTTTTTTCCGGAATCCAATTAAAAAAAGATTCAATGGGCAGGCATACGCGACTAACCGAAGTTGATAATAATTTTTCAAAAAGAAACAAGGTTTCTTGACCTTTTGCTTTTTTGACTGGTGTTAAAATATCAACCTCTTGCTCTTTAAGAATTTCTCGTTCAAGAGCATCAATATAGGCTTGATCTGCATACACCTCTCCACCTTGAAAATAGGGTGTAATTTGCCTAAAAGCCAACAAATCAGGGTTTGATGCCGGAGTTAATCCGATATACTGGGAACCTATCCCACTATTCGTAAGTTATTGATTTAAAATTCAATCTATCACCAAAGTTTCAATAAGTTTCCTTTATTTTTTAGACATTTAGCGATTTATGTCATGAGTTATTTCAGTGAAAAAATGAATAGTGGGATAGGTTCGGGGAAGGGGCCAAGTTCCAGTGCGTTTCAACCCTAAAATATGGACTTTTACACCATGATAATAAAACGCTTTTGAACCACAATATCCTTTATTGGCAAACTCCAACGCCACTTTCGCTTTTGAGCTTCTTTTTGAAGAAGCTATAATAATCGGCATAGAATCAATTAAACGGATATTTTTTAAACAATTGTCGGAAAGGAAAATGTTCTTGAATTTCTAACATCAGCGGTACAAAAGCATCTGCTAGGCGGTTTAATCTCATAACATAAGCCGGATAAGATGGCAAATCGGGAAACCAATCCCGTAGGTGGTTATTAGTGTAATTATATATTCCCTTAATATCAGTACGTTTTTGCATGATACCCCAAAGAAAAATGACCATCACCTCTGTATCAGTCAAATCAAAAGAAGAGTTATTACTTAATCTTCCACATAGATATGGTATTTTTTCTTCGACATTTTGATTAACAAATAGAAAAAGAGTTATTAAACGAATTTCCCAAGACATAATATTATCCTTTTAGGTTAAAGTCAAAAATTTCTCTTTGGTATTATATCAAACTTAATATTGTTATGATGTTATAAAAAATTCAACCCTTAATTCGCATTGTTATTGTATTTGAGATATGACCGGTTTTAAAAACCGGTCAGTCGAAAAAACTTTTATTAAGTATCTTTCAGATATTTCCAATTTCCAATGTCATTTGACATGGCAGAAAGGCGGTTCTAATTGTATTTTCAAAAATTCTCGTCCTTGATAAATAAGCTCAACTTCTCCGCCACCACAAACCCCATTGGCAAAAAAACGAATCGGTTTTTCAGTGTTGACTTGCCAACCTTTGGGCAGTTCTAGTGGTAATTTCTCTTCTGGGGAGAGTGCGGATTGTTCGGCTGGATAGTTAATCAATTCAAAATCACGTCCCTGTTGAAAAGCTAAATACCCTAAGCTGCCCAAACGCGCCAATACTTCGTCACGTTCATAAGCCGTTTGTACACTGTTATACATAGTTGTCAAACGGGGCACCGCCAGTCCGGCTAATAAACTGAAAATGACGAGTACAACAACAATTTCTATTAAAGTATAGCCCAGTTGATGGTGGTATTTTTTCATAGGCTGCACAAACCTTCAGCAACAATAAAATTTTTCATTCTGATATGAAACAAAATGCTATAAAATTATCCTAACTACCGGATAACAAATTGAACTGCACTGATTGTTTTTATTAACGGTATCTGTTTTAATTTGGGGCGATGAAAATCAGATTCTTTTGTTTGATCCCGTTTTTGTTCCGGCTTAAAAAACCAGATTTTAGGCTGAAGTTTCAAAAAACTTGAACCTAAAAACTTATTGATTAGCTTTTGATTAACCATTAACCATTAACCATTAACCATTAACCATTTTCACCGCTTTTGTTGGGTGCCAAGAAAATTATCAAAGACCTTTATAGTAGGCCACTTATCGCCTTCAATAACAATGATCACATCAATTATGAACAATATTTTTTTAGTTGGACTGATGGGCGTGGGCAAAACGACGATTGGTCGCCACATCGCTGAAATTCTTACCATGAATTTTATAGACAGTGATCAGGAAATTGAAAAACATGCTGGCGTTTCAATTCCGACGATTTTTGAATATGAAGGCGAAGCCGGTTTTCGTCTGCGAGAACAAGGTATTATTGCACAATTAACCGAACTTCATAACATCGTCCTGTCCACCGGCGGCGGAGTTGTCCTCAATGCCGACAATCGTAAACATTTACAAAATCGTGGATATGTGATTTATTTACATGCCAGTGTGGACGAATTATTAGAACGCACCGCTCATAGCCAAAATCGTCCCTTATTACAAACCCCAAACCCCGGTAAAAAACTAGAAACACTTCTGTCACAACGACATCCGCTCTACACCGAAGTCGCCAATGTCACAATAGAAACCGGACAAAAAAGCATAGCTGAAGTTGTCCAAATCGTTCTCAACCAGCTTCAGCTTGGACGGCAATAACTACAAGGATTACATTTTAGAATGGATTTTTAACATTTTTTCCTCCAGAGCGTACCTTGCACGAGCGCGGGTGATTGGTACGCCGGTAAAATATTTTTTTTAAGAAAGGATTTTTAATATTTTTTCAATCTGTTGGAGTTCAAACGCAAGCAACGGATAAATCCATTTTTAGGCTTCGCGATCCGAAGGTTTGGAAAGAGGTTGTACTAAAGATAAGGTAATATGATAGAAATAAAATGGTTAACAACTTTTGTCCGATAGTTAGAAAAATCCGTTATAAAATGTAATTTTTGTAGTCCTATGTTTGATAAAATATCAAAAACTAACAAGAGAACAATATGAAAACCTTACAAGTTGATTTGGGCAGCCGTAGTTACCCGATTTATATTGGACAAGCCTTATTAGGACAAGCGGCTTTAATAAAAGAACATGTCAAAGGGCGGCAAGTATTAGTGGTGACTAATAAAAAAGTCGCCGGCTTATATCTGAAAGAAACGCTCGCTACCTTCGCCGATTTTCAGACTGATAAAATAATTCTACCGGACGGCGAAAAATACAAAAACCTTAACGAGTTAAATAAAATTTTCGATGCCTTACTCCGTCACCATTTTGATCGCCAAACCACATTAGTTGCGCTAGGCGGTGGTGTAATTGGCGACATGACGGGCTTTGCTGCCGCTTGCTATCAGCGCGGCGTCCCCTTTATTCAGATACCAACCACGTTGCTTGCCCAAGTAGACTCTTCAGTCGGCGGCAAAACTGGTGTCAATCATAAACGGGGTAAAAACATGATAGGTGCCTTTCATCAGCCCCAAAGTGTGCTGATAGACACCAATACGTTGCAAACCTTGGACAACCGACAATTCAGTGCCGGCCTTGCCGAAGTGATTAAATATGGACTTATCAATGACATAGAATTTTTTGACTGGCTAGAAAATAATGCTGATGCCTTATTAGCACGCGACGCGCAAGCACTCAGTTTCGCAATAGCACGCTCCTGTCAAGACAAAGCGACTCTGGTCGCCGAAGATGAGCGTGAAAATGGCCGACGCGCCCTGCTCAATTTAGGTCACACCTTTGGTCATGCTATTGAAACCGGACTCGGCTATGGAAAATACTTGCACGGCGAAGCGATAGCGATTGGAATGTGTTTAGCAGCGCAATTTTCAGCGCGACTGGGCTGGATTAGCGAAGCCGACGTGTCACGCATAACCGCACTGATAGACAAAATGGCCCTACCTACCCGTTTTCCGAAACGTCTGACGGTTAAGAAAATGTTAGCATTGATGCAAGTAGACAAAAAAGTGCGTGATGGAAAAATTCGTTTAGTCCTATTACAAAACCTCGGCAACGCGATCATTACCGATCAATATGACTCACAATTATTGACACAAACTCTAACAGAGGCCGATTGAAGTCCAGTGCTTTCGCTTTGGACAAGCTCCACAAGGGATTGCCCCTACACCAATGATCGTAGGGGTAATCCGTTATGGTTGCCCGACACGATATGGCAGTGAACCCCTACCGGGGTTGGAAGTGAAAAAAGAATAAAATCACGTTGAATCATACCCATCATCAACAACTTAAATTTTTAAATTAAAATTTATGGAAACAGAACTATCAAATATAGAATTTTCCGCTTATCGCCCTAATGAACCATTCACTGCACAGAAAAGTTGTCGGTACTACCTAACACCAGAATTGAGTCAACGGATTAACCTAGTTCGCCATCTGATACAAAACAGCGAACAACTTCTATTAGTGTTAGCAGAAACCGGGTGCGGCAAAACTGCTTTTTTAAATCAGCTCAAAAAAATCGCCGAAAAAAAGAATGAGCATTGGTGGATATACACCCTCAACAGCAGTCCGGCTTTATCCCCGGAAACCTTAATGTCTGGAATCTTAGCCGCCTTCAATGTCCGTCAAGATGGTAAACCCGCTCAAGTTTTGCAAGAAAGTTTACGCAGCCACATCGCCGCTACCCGTTATAACGGCCAATTGCCGGTGTTATTCGTCGATGATGCCCACAAGCTGCCATTAGCGACCCTAAAATTTGTGATTGAATTAGCCATGCAAGGAGAACCACTCACCCGTATGCGAGTCATTCTATTTTGTGAACCACAAATGACCAGCATTTTGGCAGCCCCAGAATTTGAAATTGTCCAAAAAAACATGACCCATACCCTAGATATACCGCCTTTTTCCACCGCCCAAGTGCGCGACTATCTCCAATTCTGTTTACAAGGCAGCAAATACCATACGACTCATCCTTTTAGCAGCGATGTCATCAAAAAAATTTCTACCGAATCAGAAGGGGTGCCCGGAGAAGTTAACCTATATGCCCAACAAATACTACATCAATTTGTCGAGCAACGCCCCAAGCGAATACTACCCGATTCACTCTCCCACTCCAAACTCCTCTGGGGCATACCCATAGTATTACTGTTGTTCGGTATCGGCTTATGGGTTTATTGGGAATCCCAAAAGCCACTAGAAGAACTGTTAAATTCACATCCCCAGGAAACGCAACTATTAGAGCCATCATCCTCTTTATATGAACAAGTACCAGACACATCAAAGGAAGCAGCAACCCAACCGGCACTGTCTGACTTATCAGGAGCCGCACACTCGGTTGAATCGCCGCCGAAGACTGGAAACGTCCAACAAACACCGAAGGTTGATCCATTAAATGAAATCAACGGAGAAAACTGGCTACGTCGCCAAAACCCGAATGCTTACACACTGCAAATCCTTGGCTCCCGCGATCTACTCGCGTTAAAACAATTTCTGACTCAACACAGCCTCAATGACATGGCAATGTATAAAACCATTTATAATGATAAAGACTGGTATGTGTTAGTTTATGGAGTATATTCTAATCGCGCTCAAGCCAGCGCTGCATTACAAGCCTTACCAAAACCGTTACAACAAAACAAGCCCTGGATACGCACCCTAGCCAGCGTACAAAAACATCTGAACGACCAGTAAAACTGAAGTTTATTCATTTAGGCAAAGCCGATTTAACCGGTGAAAGAGCTAGGCAGATGTCTGTTGATGAAATCAAAGCGTTGTCAGAAGTTCAACAAAAATTCACGGACGCGAAAAAACAATTGATTGATTATCAGCAGCGTCTGAAAAACAAATACTCGGACGATTTGCATTTTATCTAGGAAAAAAGGAATCAGAAAAGTGAAATTTACCTCAATTAATTGCGCCAATATCACTTGATGGGAAAATTGTAATTGTTGAAAATACCAAACCTTTAGCAAGGATCGTTCCCCCTCAATCTGACGAGAACAATCGGTCGCATTTAAAAAAAAACTATCCAAACTCAAAAAGATAGAAGGTTTTTTTAATGGCGCTCCACAAGACATTATACATATAGATTGGTCTAAAGAATGGAACAAGTCACTTTTATCCTGAGAAGGATTGCCCCGCGACGCGGGGCTAAAAATTTTTTGGTTTTATGCAGTAAACATTGATATTCGTTATCATTTATTTAACCAAGCACTTGGAAAGTGTATCCGTTGTACTACCATGAAAATCCGTCAAATAGACATTAAAGACTACAATCAATTCAAAAACCTAACCCTTGACTTGACTTATCCGAAAGGACATCAAAAACAAGGACAACCTTTGGATAAGGTATGTTTTCTGGGGCAAAGTGGCACTGGAAAAACCAGTTTACTGAATGTGATCAGAGCCGCTTTGACAGCAAATCTGACTCAAGAACATGATCACATCTTGCAAGGCACTCTAACGAAAGAATACCCGATGCCGATAACCAGTCAGATTCTGATAACGGCTGATTTTAAAAAAGTCAAAAGCCGAATTGAAATCAGAACCGAAGGGGAGATGGTTTGGCAATGGCAATCGCTACCATTGGCGATGACAGCCAAACAATTTATGGAAACTTTTTACCAAGATAAAAATAAACTGATCGCCTTTCCAGCCGAACTCATCACTAACCTGAATCAGATTCTACAAGAAAAACCGGTTTCTCCGGTTTCTTATTTAAAAACAACGGCAGAAATGGAACAACGTTCTAAAGCCTCGAACATTTTTGATTTTGAAACTGACAATGTGTTAGATATCTGGAATGAAATTTTAACCGACATCAATGCGTATAAAATTAAAGAACTGAAATACAGTCAGCAAATTACCAAAGCGCTTGGTATTAGTGCTGAGGAAGGAGAGCGTGCTTTTAAAAATTATCAGCACTGGAAAGCAGAAAACCCGAATCCGCTGGAACAATTAGCCCAACAATTGAATCTGATCTTGAATAAATTTTCGTTGACCGTCAAAACCTCATTTGATTTTGAATCGATGGAGGACTTAAAATTCATTGAAATTGAATCACTGGACGGTACCGAAATTCCCTACAGTGGCTGGAGTACCGGCACCAAACAAGTCATTTTAACCATGACACCACTTTTAAAATTAAACACGGACGATAGCATTATCTTGCTGGATGAACCGGAACGTTCGTTATACCCAGACATTCAAACAGAAATTATCAACTATTACACCCAATTAGCCCCAAACGCGCAATTCTTCTTTGCGACACATTCGCCGATTATCGCGTCCGCCTTTGAACCTTGGGAAATAGTCGAATTAAAATTCAATACTGAAGGCACGGTTTATCAAGAAAAGTACTATCAGGGCGAAAGACAAGTCGATAATTATTTGATTGATCCGCGTTATTTACGGTGGGATGTGATATTGATGCGTGTTTTTGATTTAGCCGTAGAGGGTAATGAAAAATTCCGCAATCAAGCTCTGACTCAAGCGGCGCGATTAGAAGCGCTCTTATCAAAACTGAAAGCCGAAAACCGACTAGAGACGGAAGAAGGTCAAAAAACTTGGGCGGCTTATCAAGCACTCGCAACCAAACTGGCTTGGAGACTAGATGCGTATGAGGAAGATTGATAAAAGTCAAATTCTTAGCACAGCCTATCAATCGTGGCTGAGACAATTAGATAAAAAGACACATCCGAAATATTCTGCCGCCCATAAATACTATAAAGATGTGTTAGTCAGCCTACTTTTTTGCCAACAAGGATTATGTGCCTATACAGAAATTCTGATTGCTGAAAAAGAACGATGTCGCCCTGATAACTTTGATGATGCTGGTAGATACATCGAACGAGAAAAACCAGAGTCGAGTTTTTCAGCCCAATTAGATCATTTTGACAGTTGCCTCAAAGAAAAATACGGTTGGCGTTGGGAGAATTTTTTTGCCATTTCCGATAAAATCAACACTGAAAAAGGTACTCAAGCCGTCGATGAGATTCTGAAACCCGATTCGCCAGACTATGATCCTTATAAGTTCTTGAGCTATAATGACAAAAGACATCTTTTTCATGCCAATATCGATATTGAAGACGAAAGGTTGGTTGAAAGAATTGAACAAATGATCGTCGTATTGGGTTTAAACCAAGGAACTATCAAAGACAATCGAAGGGCGTACTTGGAACCTAAGAAAAAGAGCCTTTCTTTGGGTAAAGAAATAGAACCGGTTTATCAATTTGTCACCGCTTTTGAAATGATTCAAAAACAGTTGCTTAACAGACGGTCGTTTAGAGACTCGGAGGGTTTAGCATAGCGGCTTCGATTCGCTACGCTCTACCCACCCTACGGAGGTACATATACTCCGCACGGTCATCTTTTCGGATTTTTTGGGGTAGTGGATGGTAGTGCAGCATCGCTGAAAGATTGTCGTATTTTTTAACGGACTCGTGCTTAGCAATCCCACCCGACAAGACAATGCGGCCTATCGTAACGAATAACTGACGGATTTTCTAAAAGTAGTACAACGGATACTCGAAACAAACGGATAAAAAAACCTTTTTAAAATCATCAGGTTCTCAAAAATTGTTATTCCTCAAATCCGTTTGTTTCGAGTATCCGTTGTACTTGGAGGCGACACGATATGGCAGTGAGCCTACAAGACTGTCCAGTTTTTAAAACCGGTCTGGTATTAAACCAAAAAATCCGAAAAATTGAACGTTTGGAGTATATATAATCAATCTTGATATAATAAAATTATCCTAGCTTTGCTATATTAAATAAAATGATTTTGAAACTGATATTGATAAATCAATAAGTTAATCTCAAATTGTCCAAAGTTAAGGCAAACTCAATAAGTCAGTTTCCTTTTTCTGTATCGCAGTAAGAAGTGCAGATTTGGCGCCCTGAAATTCGTCGATATGCGGAAATACCCCCTGAACATTAATATATTTTATGCGGTTATCCGAACGTGAGCGAATCTTTATATCCAAGTCAATAGATCGTGGCCGTAGATTAGTGCTGCCACGGATTGGCGGACCGGAAGTGACCGTCAACAGTCCTTCAAGAACATACTCGGCCTCATCACGCTGATCCGTTATTTGAAACCCCTGTTTCTGATAGAGTTCAGCTAACGGTTGAATTGAAAAGTGCCTTCCTTTATTGTTCTCGCGCAGCGACAGAAAAATGGTTTTTTTATCAGTCGTTGAATCACGAGGCGGTTCTGGTGGCCTAGTCGAAGTTTCAGGTGGTTTCGGCTTGACCTCTGATACATTAGCAGTCTTCAGAAAAAATACAAAATCGCCTCTGGATAACTCATAATCTGGTATTTTTCCATATTGTGGTATTTGTCGAGGCCAACTTTCAGGCACTCTTTGATGAAGATACAAACCGAGTTCAGTTCCTAAAATATGCCCATCCTGATTCAGATCTCCCCAGCCATATTTTAAGGCATCGACAAATGCCGGCGTAAAAACACTTTTAGCTGGTACTTTATTACCGGCACGACCGGCGGTGATGAATTGCCGTACCGGTAATTTGATCGCATCTTTTACCGGAGGAGAAATTGGTAAGCTTCTAGACTTAAAAACTGTTCCTGAAAAACAACTATCAAACAAAAATAAAGCATGTTTGGCTTCAATCTTACGTGCCCAAGCCAGTATGTCTGTCATACTCACTGCCTTGTTCAAAAAACCCAATTCGTCTTGCTCCGGATCCGGTGCATCGGCCGGCACGATATAGCCTTTTTTGTTGTTATCGCGACTATGCCCATGCCCGGAAAAGAAAAACAGCAGACGGTTGTTGCTAATATAACCGTATTTCGCGACAAAATCCTCGAACAAGTTTTTCAGTTGACGGCTGTTCGGGTTAAAGTGCAGGAAGACCTTGAAATCCTGTTCCTCCAGCACCGCTTTGACTTGCTCCAATTCTCCGTGCACGCTCCCCAAATCAGACCATCCCGCCGTGTAATCGCTCACTCCAATTAGCAAGGCATAACTGTTGTCACGGTACTGCTTCTTGTACAGCTTGTCTTTATCCGGTTTAAAGCTGATCACTCTCCCTTTTTCTTCGGAAGACCGGGATTTTTGTTCTGTATTATCTTCCACTGAAGGAGAGTCTATAGGTGTCGGTTTGTCCGGCGGGGTGGGCTCGGTATCGACAACCAGCGGAGAGCATCCGCCCAAAAAGAGAGAAAAACAAAGACTCGATAACAGTCCCTTACGATACCAGCACTGAATTCGGTTCATATTCATTCTCATATTCATTTGTCGCTCTCTCACCCAGCTTACTGTTTGATCAGCATGTATTCAACGCGCCGGTTCTTCGCTCGACCTTCAGGAGTCTCATTAGAGTCTCGCGGTCTGTTCTCGCCATAACCTATGCTGGTCATGCGAACCGCTGACACCCCCCCCCGGCTGATCATGTATTGCAAGACACTCTTAGCACGGTTGCGGGACAACTGCTCGTTGTGTTCTTCCGTCCCCTTTGAATCAGTATGCCCAATTATGACGATTCGGTATTCAGGGAAGTTTAGAAACGTCTCAGACAACATATTCAGAACCGAATAGCTGGAGGGTTTAAGAGTAGCACGGTTAAAGTCAAACCCAACCATTGATTCTTCCAATATCAGGTCTATTTGTTGACGACTGCCTGACATCTGTTCGGTGAGCTGACTAATCGACTTTCTTGCTTCTTTAGTGACCCGAACGTGACTGAGTGTATCCACTAATTTATGAGCCAATTCGTTTGCGAGTT
>Ga0233403_10000201_pt1 | contig 27686 bp, 30 predicted proteins | sample Na_oxic_1_MG_FD_179866 | JGI IMG/M metagenome (GOLD analysis project Ga0233403, IMG submission 179866) | Seawater microbial communities from Saanich Inlet, British Columbia, Canada - Na_oxic_1_MG | ecosystem: Environmental > Aquatic > Marine > Inlet | place: Canada: British Columbia | collected...
GGGCCAAGCCGGCTATCTTGATCACGCTTTGGCAAGTGCTAATTTGACATCCAAAGTAACCGGTGTAACCGAATGGCATATTAATGCTGATGAACCCAAAGTCATTGATTATAATGAAGAATCAAAACTATCACGCACTATGGGTGTGTTTGTGGAAATCGCCGGTAGCGGTGCCGGTAGCGTCAAAACTGAGTCAACCGGCATTAACTGTGCCCCGGAACATTGCCGGAAAGTTAGTTATAAAGATGATCCTACTGGTAGGAAGTGTGATCCCAATTATTGCGCTCACCGTTTTGACACTGCCACTTATGTCAAACTCACTGCCACTGCTGCTAATGGTTCAGAATTTCTTGGTTGGGGAGGACATAGGGATTGTGTCGATGACAAATTATGGATGATCGACAATAAATTGTGTATTGCATATTTTATAGTAGTTAGTGACTGAGCATGGTATAAACCTGACCCACCCGGTGTAACCTCCGTTTTATGTAGACAATACTAATGTAGGGTGGGCAAAGTCTTTTCTTGCCCACCATTTAAGCTTATTAGTGAATATTTTTATGATATGGAGTTGAGTGCAAAATGAAAATAGTAAAAGTCATTCATGGATTCCCGCCCGATTATATGGCGGGTTCTGAAATTTATTCCTACCACTTAGTGAAGGCACTTCGATCCCAAGGCGAAGACGTTTCGGTTTTCACCAGTGTTGAAAACGCTTTTGATCCGGAATATAAAGTCTATGATGAACGCTATCAGGATATTCCGGTCAGGCGGGTGAATAAATTTCGTCGCGATTACCAATATCAAGACAAATTTTATGACTGCAAAATGGACAATTTGTTCAAAGCTTACTTAGATGAATTAAAACCGGATTTAGTTCATTTTGGTCATTTATCGCATTTATCCACCCAATTGATACCCATCACAAAATCGGAATATGGATTGCCAATTGTTTTTACTATCCATGATTTTTGGATGTTTTGCGTTAAAGGACAACTTATCAATCATGATGGCAAAATTTGTCAATGCCCATCAGTGACTCGTTGTTTGGCTTGTTCGCCTTATCATCCCACAAAATCAGAAGTAGAGAAAACATTACAACGTATGCAGTCTGTGATTGATTTGGTAGATATTTTTCTATCACCTTCTTATACCTTACGTGACTTTTATATCAAGCAGGGCGTTCCCAAAGAAAAAGTCGTTTATTCCAAGTATGGATTTGATACTCGCAAAATAAGTTACCGCCCTAAAAGCTACACTCAACAATCTAAAATCAAATTTGGTTTTATGGGGCGTATCATTCCCACGAAAGGAATCCGCGTCTTGATTGATGCTTTCAAAGGCATTGACGCGACACTGAATATTTATGGGCAAATCGGCAAAGAAAAGCGATTTCTGCAATTTGATAATATTCATTTCAAAGGGGGTTATGATAACCATTCCATTCAATCAGTGTTAGCCTCCATTTCTGTGCTGATTGTGCCTTCCTTATGGTATGAAAATTCGCCGTTGGTTATTCAAGAAGCTTTTTTAGCCGGCATCCCGGTGATAACTTCTAATATTGGGGGCATGAAAGAATTGGTAAACGATGGGGTTAATGGTTATCTGTTTGAAGTGGGGAACGCTCAATCGCTACAAAATTTAGTCCTGAAAATCACAGCCAACCCTATTATGTTAAATTCACTCACCGTGTCACCGCAAGATGTGAGAGATATTCAAGAGGATGCCCAGTTTGTTAGGCAAATTTATCATCAAGTGAAAAACCAATGAGGAGACTCATTAAAATGAGTCTTTTGTACATGAAAATTGAAGAAGAGATAAAAAAACTGGCCACGAAATATTCGCTTCAATTACAAACAAAAATTGATGAGCGAGTTTCACAGATGAAAAAAGATGATCTTTCACATTTTCTGATTTATCAAGTGCTTGGAATAACAAAGAAGGAAGGACATCTTATTGATGTTTATCAAAATAAAGGTCGTTTCTTATATAAATACGCCGGTTCATTTCTAGAAGAAACGACAAAAATGTGTTTTCTTCATGCTTTCCCTGAGTCAGGTTCGGTATCGAAAATACTTTGGGAGTCCCAAAAACTTTCGAGATTGATTGCCTTACCGGGCAAGATGCCATAGAAATTAAATGGAGAGATGCCACACGGTGATCATATTACAAAAGAACACACCAGAATAAAAGTGATTGCCAATGCGGGTTATAAACCTATCCGAATCATGTTTTATTATCCCAATAGACAACAAGCAATTCGTATCCAACAGACACTTGAAACGTTGTATCAAGGCATAGAAGGTGAATATTATTATGGAGACGCAGCGTGGCAATACGTTATGGATCGAACCGGTGTTAATCTAAAAGCCATATTGGTAAACATTGCCAAAGAAAACCAAGCCAATGACAGTTAAAACAGAACTGAAAACCGGAGATTGCTTAGATTTATTGAAACCTATTTCTGACGCATCAATAGATTTGGTCTATCTTGATCCACCGTTTTTTACCGAAACCGTTCAAAGACTTAAAACGAGAGATAGAATTAAAGAATTTTCTTATCATGACATCTGGGGTTGTCAAGAAAAATATACCGAATTTTTATCTCATCGTTTTTTAGAATTAAAGCGAGTAATGAAAAATTCGGGGAGTATTTTTGTTCATTGTGATGTCAATGCGACTCATCTTATTCGTATACTGTTAGATGATATTTTTGGGAAAAGTCAGTTGAGATCAGAAATTATCTGGGCCTATAAAAGATGGTCAAATGCCAAAAAAGGCTTATTACCAGCCCATCAAACCATTTACTTCTATACTCAATCGGATAACTTTAAATTTAATCCCATTTATAACCCATACTCAGAATCGACTAATATCGATCAAATCTTGCAAAAACGTACCAGAGATGAGCATGGTAAGGCAGTTTATGCCCGTGATCAGTTTGGTACCATCATACTGGATGATGAAAAAAGAGGGGTTCCATTAAGTGATGTCTGGGAAATACCTTATCTCAATCCAAAAGCGAAAGAGCGTGTCGGTTATCCAACACAAAAACCTATCTTGCTCTTGGAGAGAATCATTCGTCTTACAACCGATATGGGTGATACCGTTCTTGATCCCTTTTGTGGCAGTGGAACCACGTTGGTTGCGGCAAACTTATTAGAACGAAATGCGATAGGCATTGACATTTCTGAAGATGCCATTTCTTTAACCCAAGCAAGGCTAAATCATCCAATCAAAAGCGAATCTCATTTACTGAAAAAAGGTCGTGAAGCCTATAATACCAGTGATGAAAACGCATTAGCCTTACTTCAAGGACTTAATTTGATTCCCGTCCCAAGAAATCAAGGAATAGATGCCATTCTTAAACAACAATATAAAGGCACACCGGTATTAATTCGTGTTCAAAAAACGGGAGAATCTTTAACAGAGGCAGCTACCTTATTATCAAAAGCGGCTGACAAGAAAGGTTCAAAAAAAGCAATCTTGGTTAAAACTCATGAGGGAACCTCTTTATTCGAGGAAATTATTCCCCAAAATATTGAAGTTATTGAATCAATTTCTTTATTAATTAAACGAGTGATTGACGGTGAATAAAACAACAATCATCAAAAAAACCAATGACTGAAAAAAAACTTTGGCGTATTACAACCGATACAAATCCAGAACAATGTAATTTGAATTGTATCATGTGCGATACGCATAGTCTCTATGCTACTAAAAAATCGGTTAAGCGTAAACGCATGGAACCAACGCTTTTGCGTGATATTTTAATTGAAGCCACACATATTGGGGTTAAAGAAATTATACCCAGCACGATGGGAGAGCCTTTGCTATATCCCGATTTTCAGATTTTTATTGATGAAATTTCCCAATCAAATATCAAGTTAAATTTAACCACCAATGGCACCTTTCCAAAACTGGGTGCTGAGGCGTGGGGCAAAAAACTCTTGCCAATTACCAGTGATACCAAAATTTCCATTAACGGCATCTCACCGAATATCAATGAAAAGGTGATGGTTAACACGGATACTAAAGAGGTACTTAACAATATTAAAATCTATTTAAAAATAAGAGATTCATTTCAAAACCAGCCAAAGCCTCCTTTGGTGACACTACAAGTGACTTTCATGAAAAACAATCTGGAGGGAATCCGTGAAGTCATTGAATTTGCCGTTAAGCATAAAGTCAATCGTGTCAAAGGACATCATCTCTGGGTTAATTGGCAAGAATTGGAAACCGAGAATCTGCGTCATCCAGATAATCTTGGCATTTGGAATCAGTTTATTAACAGCATTGCCTCGTACAGTCGTCATATCAAATTGGAAAATTTCGATAAACTAGCCGAAAAATCTCAGATTGAGCGATTGATTCCAGACACTTACGAATGCCCATTTCTTGGTAAAGAACTGTGGTTCGATCAAGAGGGGAATTATAATGTGTGTTGCGCTCCCTCAGAAAAAAGGGTAACGCTGGGTAATTTTGGCTCATTTAAAAAAATGAGTTTATTGGAGATGTTTAATTCTAAGCAGTATGAAGAACTCTGCTTGAACTATAAAACCAAGGATATCTGTCAAACATGTCTGTTACGAAAACCTTCTTAAATTCTATTCAAATTTCGCTTGATGAAACTCATCATCTCATTGCTGAAAAACCCTTATATGAAACACGATTTAAGCGCGTTATGAGTTTTCATTATCCGCCAGGTTATGCACCAGTAGAAAAGGATGAACAAGCCTATTTTATTGATATTCAAGGAAAACCGGTTTTTGAACGTCAATTCAAAAAAGCGTTCGGTTTTTATGGTGGCATCGCCACCGTGGCGGATGAGCGTGGTTTTTTTCATATTGACGTTCAGGGACAGAATATTTATCAAAAACGTTATGCTTGGGCTGGCAATTATCAAGAAGGTGTTTGTGTGGTTAGGGAATGCGGTTATTTTCATATTGATCAAAAAGGCAACCCACTCTATTCCCCAAAGTATTTGTATGTGGGAGACTATAAATACGGTATTGCTGTTGTTATCAATGACAGTGGCTTATCAACCCATATTGATAAACAAGGTGAACTGATTCATGGGCAGTATTTTGAAGAACTGGATGTTTACCATAAAGGCTTTGCGATTGCAAAAGACACTCAAGGTTACTTTCATATTGATAAGCAAGGCAAAGAAATTTATCACGCCTGCTATGCTAAACTGGAACCATTTTATAATGGGCAAGCCGTTGCGGTGACGCATGAAGGTATTAAAATCATTATTTCAGAAAGTGGCTTGGTGACTCAAACGATTGATTCTCAAAAAATCCAAATTAACAAAATCAAACACCAATTTGCCAATCAAGCCTTTGAATATTGGGAGAGCAGAATTTTGGCGGCTATTTTAGAAATTGGTGTTCTTGATCAATTAGTCACTGGGATTTCCAAAAAAAAACTTTATGAAGGTACCAATCTACCGGTTCAATCCCTTAACCTCATCCTGAGTTGGCTACAGTTACATGATTTAATTACGGTACAATCAGATATTCTGTCATTAACTTTGAAAGGTAAAACCGTTCTTGAAGAAGTCAAAGAGGTTTTTCTCTATTGGCAAAGTGAACCTTTTAATACCTCTTGTTATTTGGTTGAGTCTTTAATTTCCCACAGTGAATCATTCAGTCGGATTTATCAAAGTTCATTTTTCGATTATGTAGAAAATAACGAAGTATTAAAAAAACGACTTTCAAAAGTCATGACTTTTTATGGTGATGATTATGAAGCCCGGATAAAGTCACTGAATCTGTTTGAACAAAAAGTCTGTGATATTGGCGGTGGTAATGGGGTATTGATGAAACAATTGCAATCTCTTTTTCCAAATATACAACCGATAATTTTAGATAGATATTGTTATATTCAAGACAAAAACATAAGATTTATTGAAACTGATTTTTTCTCCGATTGGCAAATTGAAGCTGATATTTTTGTCATGAGTAGAATTATTCATGATTGGAATGATCAACAAGTGGGGGCGATGCTTGCACAAGTTGCTAAAAATATGACTCAATATGCGATGCTTTATATATTTGAAACGCTACTTCCCAAAGAGCCAATCAAAGATAAAGGTATTACTGTGAGCTTTCATTTATTAAATTTATTAGGGAGTCGAGAAAGAACATTGTCAGAATTAACCGAATTGGCAACTCAAGCCGGCTTAAAAATTATCAAAGTACAATTTCCAGATGCACTTATTTCGCTAATAACTTTGGTAAAAAAATGATCTATTTGATTCGACATGCTGAAAAATCCTTAGTTGGAAAACAAACACTAACCAAAAATGGATTGCAAGAAGCTTTTTTATGGTAGAAAACGATTACGAACCGGTATTTTCTTTGATTTAATCAAAACCAGTCCAGTAACTCGTTGTCTTCAGACAAAAAAGACACGTAATGACACCGGTTTAATCGACCAAAACTATTGATTAATCAGGTGGATACGCTACCGCTTTATCCACCCTACACTTTTTTTCGGTGTGTGGTTAATGAATCCGGTTCGCCCGCCTTCTTAATTTGTTTCATCATAAATTGTCTGAATCCGGATTTACAAGATTTAAGGATTTTCAGGATGGAGAAAATTTCAAAGTTTATGGTTTTTTATCCTGTCAATCCTTACATCCTGAGAATCCGGATTCAGACATATAAGTATGCGGTGTTTTGCTCCGCATTTTTTGCGGAGAATAAGCGGTATAATCTCCGCATAATTTTATTCCATGTTTAAAATATAATTCGTACCGCGACCAGCTCCGAGTTTTATGAAAATTTTCTTCTCAATTAAATCCGCAATATCCCGGTTAGCCGAATCCTGAGAACATTTACAAAGTTTGGCCCATTTAGAAGAGGTTAATTTGCCCTCAAAACTCTCAAGAAGCCGGTTAATGACTTTCTTTTGTCTGTCATTTAAAGTGATATTGGAATATTGCTGCCAGAATGATGCCTTAATAAATATACTTGCCAAGATGTCTTCTGTATTTTCAATGGCCCTTAACAGGCACTCAAGATACCAAACCAGCCAGTCTGTTATCTCAAGGAAACCTTTTTGGGTTTTTTCCAGAATATTATAATAATTCTTTCTCTCTTTTCTAATTTGAGTTGACATACTGTAAAATCTTTGAGTCGAATTTTCGGCTCTAGCAAGCAGCATATCTGTTATCGCTCTTGCGATACGCCCATTTCCATCATCAAAAGGGTGCAAAGTAACAAACCATAAATGAGCTATACCGGCTTTTAAGATACCATCCAATTCAGTTGTAATATTTATCCAACCTAGAAAATGAGCCATTTCAGATTCCAAACTAGAAGCATTGGGGGCCTGAAAATGAACTCTTCTTTTTTCTTGAGGACCAGAAACTACTTGCATCGGACCATTTTTATCATCACGAAACCGCCCAACATTGATTTCGTACATTCCGCTATAACCGGTTGGGAATAAAGATGCCTGCCAGCCAATGAGTCTTTCTTTGGTTAAAGAATCAGTATAATGTTGGGTTGCATCCAGCATCATTTCAACAACGCCTTCAACATTTCGGTCAACGTGTATATTACCGCCAACATCCAAGCCTAATCGCCTTGCGATTGAAGAACGAACTTGCTCTTTATCCAGTATTTCGCCTTCTATTTCACTGGATTTTAAAACATCTTGTGTTAAAACATTTAAAATAGCTTCTTCTTTGTGGTTAAAACCAATAGCTTCCATCTTACCAAGTAATAATCCTTGGGCAAATTTAACTCTGGACAAAATTTCCAGAATTTTTTCCCGATTCCAGTCAAAATTAGGCCATTCGGATTCTTGATAAATATACATAATTTTTGGATTATTAGCACTTAGTGTTTTCTTATTCTCAATGTTCTTAGGAAAACGTATTAAGACGCTCTATAGACTTTCAGATAAATAACTTCACTAAAAACCTCCGAGGTTTTGGAAACCTCGGAGGTTTGGCTCCAAATATTTATCTGAAAAACTATAGCGTGTATTTGTTAATTTTTATGTAGTTTTCTCATACTTGGCATAATTATTACGGGATTTTTCAACAATTCGCTGTTAATATAGCTGTTTCAACTAGATGTACTAACAATGGTATCTTTATCAAAAGATATCCAAATCTCACCGGGATTCATGTAATCAAGATTGTTGATGACAGTTGAACTATCAGAAAACCGCTTGGCTCGTATTTGTCCACTTTCTTTATTTCTGTACAATAAATAGATACTCTCTACGAACATCCAGTCCAAAATCAACGGATTATGAGTAGTTAGTATAAATTGTTTTGCTTCTGATTTGGCAATATCCATCAGCGTTTCTACAATTTTTTCTATCAAGTAAGGATTGATGCCATCTTCAATTTCTTCTATCATCATAGTTTTGGCCTTTTCTCCCATTAAAGACAAAGAGATAACTGCCAATATTCGCATCATTCCATCACTAAGATTATTAGCATTTATAAAGTTATTATTGAAACATTCTTGTATATCCAATTCAACTTCACCGGAATGTTTTTTCGTTATTCTAATATTTTTAATGAATGGAATGTAATCAGCCAGTTTTTTGGATAATTCTGCTAAAACAGTTTTGGGTTGGTGATATAAGAAAGAAGTAAGATGCTCTCCAAACTTGCCTATAATTGGTTCATCATTGATACGTCCAGAAGATTTGAGTTTGTCTGTGGCTGAAAAATCGAACAAATAAATATTATTCAAGTATTGTTTAAGTGCAATCAGTTCTGAAAAATCCGGTTGGTGACTATTTTCATCCAAAAAACTCAATCCTGAACTTAGAAAAGAAATTTCCGGGCTAGGTATACTCTTCCCGTTCTTATTTGCTCTTTTTGCTTCTCCACTTTTTCTAAATAACCATTCATGCCCAGCTTCATCTTTTATCCATTCAGTAATCAAAGAAAACTTATGGTTTTTTACCTTAAACTCTATACGCCATTGATACAAGTGGTCAAATATTTCAATGTCTAATTGAAAAGTTACTAATTGCTTACGGCTTAAAGTAGATTTTATATCCTTCGCTGCCCAACCATTGTTCAATAAATAACTATCAATGGTTCCATATTTCACTTGTGTAAAATAAGAAAGTAATTCTAAAGCTTGTAAAACGGTGGATTTGCCAACGCTATTTTCTCCAATCAAAACCGTAACGGGCTCGAAATCCAGTCGAAAGTCATTTAAGACTTTAAAATTGTCTATGTAGATACTTTTTATCATAATCTGATAATTCTTAATAAAATGCCACTAAAAACCTCCGAGGTTTTGGAAACCTCCGAGGTTTGGCTCCAAATATAACAGTTATCCTACACCGCGCCAGTAATCATGTTTCGCAAATTGTCTTTAGTCAAAACCGGTAACTGACTTGAAGTAAATGCAACTGGTTTTTTGGGCACATCTTTATCATGCAATTCAGAGGGTACAATAACCCCCGCTTGAGTCAGATGAACCCAAATATGTTGCCAGACATTTCTCAATACCGTTGATTTGTGTTGATAATTCTCAGTTTTAAAAAACACCGCATAGTTTGCCACCAAATTATTGATAATTTTGCCTTTGGTGTCTTCGAGCAAAATATAGGGCTTAGCATCTTTCACAATATGTTCTTCTACAGAAAATATTGCTCTGATGATAATATCCTCTATCATTCTCGGATCGTCCTTTGGATCAAGAAGTATATTAAACTGCAACCAATATTGATTGTCTGGATAACTGAAGTTACGGATATCTGAGGCTGATACTACAGTATTAGGAATACTGATAATATAGTCGTTGCCAGTTTGAATTTTTGTGGTTCGCCAATTCACATCAACAACTTTACCATCTTCAAAGTCACCAATTTTTACCCAGTCGCCCACACGAAAAGAACGTTCAAGACTAAGCGCAATCCCGGAGAAAAGATTTGGTAGTTGAAAGAGTTGAGCAAAACCAAAAATAGCAGCAAGCAAGCTACCGGTTGCAAAAAAACTGGCAGTTAGTTGCTCAAACACGAAAGCAATAATACCAAATAATGCTAGGCAATAAATAATAAAAGAAACTAAAAAACGTATGAGCACCGGAATAGAATGCCCAGTCTTTTCTTCTAAGGGCATCCATAAAAAACGCCTTATCGCTATATCAAGTAAAATAGCTGGTATTAGCCACCATAGTATGTTAAATGTCGTTATAATAACTGCCCTTATAGTTTCTGTATCTATACGGATATCCCTCATATAAACTTCAACCGATATCAATAACAAAAAAGCAAAAATGGCTTGAACAAACCATAACAATTTTAAATAGTTATTCTGTGTATAGCTCACAATAATCAGTAATAATGTTACTACACTGATGAATAATATAAAAAACTTTATAGCAGAAGGATGAGAATAATCATGGGGAATAAGATAGGGAATAAAACGATGATAAGCATACGCATTACTTTTGATAACAACACCGGCATTGAAGGTAGAATATTCAATAGCGTTTTCCCCTAAATACTTAGGATTACCCAAAGGTTTCTCTTTAATTATGCTCGGAAAAGAACTCTTGTACGCCACTTCCCAGTTAGCAAGGGAAATCGGCTTTTCCACTTCTGAAGTGTTATCTAATAAAGGCTCCTTTTTTTCTCTTTTTGTCCCTAAAACATCATGGACATAAATTAACTTATCTTTATCTAATTGCTTGTGACGGAAACTTATGCCCAGCATATGTTCAGCAATGAAAGCACTATCTGAAATTTTTCTCTCCTCTTTAAAAGAGATGTCATTGATTCTGTAAAGAAGATAAGTTTGCCCATCAATGGTTTCTTCAATGATAGGTTGTTTCAATTCGATCAGACTATTAGTTATCCCCAAATTGGTAGGTTCTTTTTTAATAGAAGATGTTACCGCATTAGTAAATCTAATGTCTTGAGGCTTAATAACCGGTCCATCATGTTCCGGTTTGAACCTAAACCACAGATAAAAATCTGGTTTATAAGTGAAATTGTTTAAATTAATGTCACTAAAATCATTAAATTGCACACCAGTATAAACGACAGTCTTATGTCGTTGATCATTTTCGTCAGGACTAATTAACTGTAGCGGGGCAGAAATGAGACGGTTCTCCCTATAAATACCCATTGAGATTGGTTTTGAAATATTACCATGTTCATCAAAATAGTTAGGTCCTGTAAATCCTATTACAGTAGCTGTTTCCGGCGTATTAAAACTGGCAATGGTATCCCGCAACTTTTTCCTAAAAGTATTTAACTCTTGTTGTTTTTGGTCCTCTATTTGCATTATCGCCAGAATAATCGCAATAGCAGCATCCAGAGCATAAAATGCAGCATTTGGCAAATCGGTTTGATATTTTTTCTGGTACATTGAATTGAGTTCTTGGGCTTCTTGATTAGCTATGTCAAGAAGAAAGGCAGTGACATAGATACCTTCTGTATAATAACCTGGTGTCTTTTTTTCTTTTGGATAGTTTTTAAAACTTTCGTGAAAGTTTGCATAAGAATCCGGAGCAATTAATGGGTTTTTAATCCCGGCATCCTTAATTGATTTGACAAGCTGGACACCTTCATGACGTTGAGTTGCCAAAAAAATGAGACCGGCATCATCTGATTTGGTCTGCAACTCGCTGACAATTTGTGCTATCTGTTGTTTTTGTTTTGGTCCTTGATTGGTTAATTTCCATTGATATTTAACTTCAACTTCCATCTTTTGTGATGTTTGTCCGAATATCTCAGCAAGTTCATTACCGTAAGGAGTATCTAAATAAATGATACTAATAGTATTTTTATTCGGTGATAGAAGGAATCTTTTCGCATACGTTGCCAGAAGGCGACCTTGCAAATCATTATCAAAAAACGTCCTAAAATACCACTCGTTATCCGCTGTTACTTTTATAACAGATGAGGTTGGGGTTATGGCTGGGATACCGGATTTTTTATAAATTTTTCCGGCTGCTATGGAACAATCACTACGTCGGTGTCCAATTACAGCAACCGCCTCACTTTCCACGATGTCTTTCGCTACTTCTGCTGCCATGCTAGGATTATTCTTATCATCAAAAGAATCAAGAATAATTTTTGATTGTATAATTGAATGCTCGTTAAAGGAATCAACCAGTACTTTAAGAGCTTGGCGCATAGACGTACCTTGGTCTGCATCTTTACCAGTCAAAGGACCTACAAACGCAATATGAATGGCATCATTACTCTTAAAATAATCAATTTTTCTCCAAGCAGAAAAGAACAAAAGAACAATGGCTAATAGGAAAAGAGAATAAATAAAAAATTTTGTTTTCATAAGAGGTTTACCAAAATTTATTTCGGACAGAAGTGAAGGAAGCTTGTGAAACTGAAATTAAGGAAAATTTTGAAATTTATACCCTCAAAGTTGATCCATTTGGTAGTGAATCTTATGGGATAGCGATTGCAATCTTCAAAATCCGTAACGACGAAAAGGGCAACCATAAAGGATTGCCCCTACAACCATATTTTGACAAAGGGGCAATCCTTGAGCTAAGGCAGTAAAAATATTCGCAGGTAGGGGCAATCCATTGTGGTTGCCCTGAGTAGTTACCAAAATCCCAACTTACCATAGCTCAGTGAGTTCTCCAAAAAAACGCTGACCGGTTTTTGAAAACCGGTCAGGTTTATCCCACTACATTTGAATTGGCCCGTTTAAACCGAAAAAGATGAGCCACATCCACAAGTTGTGGTGGCATTGGGATTGCGAATTACAAATTGGGAGCCTTCCAAGCCTTCAGTATAATCCACCTCTGCCCCCACCAAGTATTGATAACTCATCGGATCTATCAGCAATTTAACTCCCTGATTTTCAACGACGGTATCGTCTTCTTGGCTATTTTCATCAAAGGTAAAACCATATTGAAAGCCAGAACATCCACCACCTTGAACAAATACGCGCAACATCAATTCAGGGTTTTCTTCTTCTTGAATTAGTTGTTGTACTTTAGTGGCGGCACTATCAGTAAACAACAAAGGGGATGGTATTGTTTCTTCGTTTGTATTAGTCATAGTAAAACTTCAAAAAATAATGAAGAGTGAAAAGTTAAAATTCGGACGCGGTAAAAACCCCGTCCAGCAAAAGGGCAAAAGCATCAAACGTTTCGGACGGGGTTGCAAACCCTGTCCAGCAAAATTCATAATTCATAATAAGGCACCCTTCATATCCCTATAAAAGTAGTGAACAGTTGTTTCGGGAATGGAGTGGAACGGATTTCCCGAAACCAAAGCCAAGTGTAAGTTTCGGGAAATCCACTTCGTTCCATTCCCGAAACAATTGTCAACTACTTTTGAAGGGTGCCCATAATAATTATTAACTCGTAATAATTAATGCTTCAAAATTTCAAGCACTTCTTCAAGTTCAAAACATAATTCGCGAATAAGTTCCTGATCTTGCTGCATGTCATTTACTAAGGCGTTTCCTATTAAATGTTGTTTGGCACCACCAATAGTAAAACCATGTTCATACAGCAAACTACGAATTTGACGAATCAAAACTACATCGTGGCGTTGGTAATAACGCCGGTTGCCTCGACGTTTTATTGGTCTTAGTTGAGGAAACTCCTGCTCCCAATAACGCAACACATGTGGTTTAACCGCGCACAATTCACCTACTTCGCCGATTGTGAAATAACGCTTTCCCGGAATAATCGGGAGTTCACTAATATGTGTCGTTTCCAACATAGGATTCTACTCGCGCTCTGAGTTTTTGGCCCGGACGAAATGTTACCACACGTCTTGCGCTTATCGGTATTTCTTCACCAGTTTTGGGGTTTCTGCCGGGACGTTCCTTTTTATCGCGCAGATCAAAATTGCCAAATCCAGACAATTTGACTTGTTCACCGTCTTCCAAAGCCAAGCGGATTTCCTCAAAAAACAGATCGACCATTTCTTTGGCTTCTCGTTTGTTGAGGCCGACTTTCTCAAAAAGTTTATCTGTGATTGCAGCTTTAGTTAATGCCATGTTTATTTCCTTAGTTGTGCCCCTAAATTTTGTTCAAGTGTATAAAGTACCTGTCCAACTGCGCTATCAACTTCAGAATCGGTAAGATTGTGCGAATCGGCTTGAAAAATCAACCCGATTGCCAAACTTTTTTTGCCCGGTTCAATGCCTTCGCCTTGATATAAATCAAACAATTGCCAATCAATTAATGTTTCAGTAGCAGCAAGTTTGACACAATTTAATAATTCCGATGCACTTACCTTTGAGGATACGCTCAACGCAATATCACGCCGTAGGGAAGGGTATTTAGAAATACCTTTGAACTTAGGTATAAATGCTTGACATAAAGGCGCGAGGCGTAATTCAAACATATACACCGGCGGCGTAAGTTCTAACGTTTGCACTAAACTTGGATGTACCGCTCCTAATAATCCTAGCAATGAATCGCCGTGATAAATCGCCGCAGTTTGGCCGGGATGTAAAGCCGGGTGTGTACTTGGGGTCAAGCGGTAAACTTCGTTTTGTTTGGCATTGCTTGAAACAGTCAAATTTAAGAGGGCCTCAACATCCGCCTTAACATCAAAAAAATCAACGGCTTGCCCAGTTTGCCCCCATTGTTCCGGCCAACGGGTTCCGCTAACGATACCGGCTATCATTTTTTGTTGTTGTAAACCTTTGTCTTTGGACTGAATAAACCGTAAACCGGTTTCAAATAAACGTACCCGATGTTGTTGACGTTTTTGATTATACAATAATGCCGGTAATAAACCAGCCCATAATGAAGTACGCATTACTGCCATATCACTCGCAATCGGATTGGCCAAAGTGATAGATTCAGCCCCCGGGTTAAGTTTAGCTTGGAGTTTTGGATCCACAAAGCTATAAGTAATAGCCTCTTGATAGTCGCGTTGAACTAATACCGCTTGTAATTGTTTGAGGCCCACTACCGGTTGCGAATGCATAGTCAGGCGAGATTGGAGGGCACGGCTGGGTAAATTATCATAGCCATGTACTCGCGCAAGTTCTTCAATTAAATCAGCCTCAAGTGCAATGTCAAAACGAAAACTCGGCGGACGTACTTGCCATCTCAACTCCCGATTCAATTTCATGGGAATTACGGTCATGCCTAAACGGGTTAATATATCATTAACTTCGTTAACTTCTAGTGATTTACCAAGTAAACGTTGAATCCGGGAGGCGCGGAGTTCAATTGATTTGGTAACAGGCAGTGTTGCTTCATTGACAATTTCAATTACTTGCCCCGGTTGTCCACCCACAATATCTAATAATAAAGCCGTGGCACGTTCCTGAGCAAAGCATTGCAAATGTGGATCAACACCACGTTCAAAACGGTGGGAAGAATCCGTATGTAAACCATAACGCCTCGCGCAACCGGCCGCATATTTCGGTGCAAAAAAGGCACTTTCCAAAAAAATATCAGTAGTTGCCGTTGTCACGGCTGATGATTGGCCCCCCATAACCCCGGCCATAGCGAGAGCCCGTTCATGGTCTGCAATGACTAAAGTTTGTTCATCCAATTGTACCGTTTGCTCATCTAACAAAGTAAGGGACTCGCCGGCGTGAGCCATTCTCACTTGTATGCCCCCAGATAATTTAGCAAAATCAAAGGCGTGCATGGGTTGCCCTAATTCCAATAAAACATAATTAGTAACATCCACGACCGCACTAATACTGCGTAACCCACTACGGCGCAAACGTTCTTGCATCCATAATGGAGTCTCCGCTTTGGCATTAATATTTTTGATAATGCGCCCAACATAGCGTGGACAAGCATGCGTACTTATAATTTCCACTGGGAAAGTATCAGTAATAGTCGCGGCAATGCGTGAACTGGTGAGGGGAGACACCGGTGTTCGTGTCAACACGCCGACTTCTCGCGCAATACCGTTAATACCTAAACAGTCACCACGATTAGGGGTAAGCTCAAGTTCAATACTAACATCCTCTAATTGTAAATAGCGACGCACATCTTCGCCTAACGGCGCGTCTTTGGGCAAAGACATTATGCCATCTGAACTTTCTGCCAAGCCTAATTCTTGAGCGGAACATAACATGCCATAAGATGCAATCCCCCGTAATTTGGCTGACTTAATTTTCATATCTCCTACACGCGCACCGATTAAGGCTGTTGGCACTCGCATACCAATATGAACGTTACTAGCACCACAAACAATATTTAATATGGGCTCCTTTCCCCCCACATTTACTTGGCAAATCCGAAGTTTTTTAGCATTGGGATGCGACTCAACTAGGAGAATTTCCCCAACCACCACATTACTAAATGAGGCGGCGACAGGCTTGACACTATCTACCTCCAAACCCGCCATCGTTAAAAGTTTAGCTAATTCATCGGTTGAAATCGGGGGATTGACTAATTCACGTAGCCAGTTTTCGCTGAATTTCATTTTGGTGAAGTGATATTAATGTTGAGTTATGATTTTGTATTCGATCATAAAGTTTTATCAAAACCTAAACAATAACTACAAGGATTGTATATAATAAAGGATTTCAAAGCCGGATTATTCGTCATTCACTTTTTCGATTATCTGATATTAATGTTGAGGTTGTGATTTTATGCTCGATCATAAAGTTTTATCAAAACCTAAACAATAACTACAAGGATTGTATATAACAAAGGATTTCAAAGCCGGATTATTCGTCATTCACTGTTTCGATTATCAATGACGACTTAGGTGATATAATTGCAACTACTCAGGTAATATCCCATCTTTAGTACAACGTTTCTTGGGAATGAACGGATTGGTGCAAAACTGTAGCTCACTTGATAGAACAAAGGTATATCCTACAAGTTCATAACTATAGACACATCACACACCAATCCGTTCATTCCCAAGAAACGTTGTACTAAATTCCCTTCTTATATACAATCCTTGTAGTTAAATATTAATTTTTATGTCTCCAATATTGTGCGAGTAATGCCCCAGAGACATTATGCCAAACACTAAACAGGGCACTGGGCAACGCGGCGATAGCCCCAAAATATTTAACCGCCAATGCTGCACCAAGTCCAGAATTTTGCATACCTACCTCAATTGCGAGAGTGCGAGCGGTTCGAAAATCATATCCCATCCACCGAGCTATAACATATCCCGCCCCCAATCCCAATAGATTGTGCAACACTACTGCGATTACAATAAATGAAGTTAATTGGTTTAAGTTACCCACATTCAATGCGGTTACAATGGCAATGACAATAACAATAGTGAACACAGCCAGTATGGGTAACGCCGGTTTTACCCGTTCTAAATGGTGTCCAAAATAAGTATTAATTATGACACCTGCCAACACCGGGAGCAGAACAATTTTTAAAATACTCAGCAACATTTTCAAAACTGGTACATCTATACTTTCCCCCACATAAAGCCAAGTCAAAACGGGAGTTGCTAAAAAAGCCAGCAGGGTAGAAACCGCAGTTAAAGTCACTGACAATGCCACATCACCTCGGCTCAGAAAACAAATCACGTTAGAAGCGGTTCCTCCCGGACAACTACCAACCAAAATTAGCCCGGCTGCTAAAAGAGGTGGAAGTTGAAACACCCAAGCTAACATCCACCCAAATAACGGCATGAGTAAAAATTGCATTCCCACGCCGACAGCCACAACGCTTGGCATTCTTAATACCCTTCCAAAATCCGCAAAGCGAAGAGTAATCCCCATCGTAAACATAATAAATCCCAGTAGTACCAATATCCATCCCGATAACGGTAAAAACCATTGGGGAAAATAGGCAGCCAATAGGGCAAAAAGAATAGCTAATACTGGAAACAGATTAATGGTAAATGTTTGTATCATTAGTTTTTTTCATTCTCAATTGCAGCTTCTATTTCCAATAAAGCCTGTAATGGATCCGGTGCTGCCGTAATCGGACGACCAATAACCAAATAATCGGCTCCTAACTTTAAGGCCTCGGCTGGGCTCATTACCCGTTTTTGATCATTTTGCGAAATACCTTTGGGGCGAATACCCGGAGTTATAAGTTTAAAATCGGGCTCTTCAAGCTCCTCACGTATAATAGCAATTTCAAGTGGAGAACACACAACCCCATCTAAGCCGCAAGCATGAGATAAACGCGCCAAGCGTAAGACATTATCTTCCAACAAACCGTGCAAACCTACTGCATATAAGTCAAATCTCTCAAGGCTAGTTAAAATAGTTACAGCAATTAATAAAGGACGTTGTTGACGTTTTTCCAAAGCCTCACGAGCCGCCAACAACATATTACGTCCCCCTAAAGCATGAACATTAACCATCCACACTCCTAAATCGGCGGCGGCTAAACAAGCCTGTGCTACCGTATTGGGAATATCATAATATTTCAAATCCAAGAAAATTTTAAAGCCCTGATTAACCAAATTTTCAACTAAAGTGGGACCACCGCTGGTGAACAATTCGTTACCAATTTTCAAGACGCACCGTTCACTACCTAAATCTTTAGCGAGAGCAAGAGCTGGTTCTGGTTTATTAAAATCTAAAGCAATGATTAAAGGAGACATAAGAGATTTAAATGGTGAATAATGAATGAAGAATAGTAAATAACATAAGTCCACATAAATCTTTTAACATTTTTGAGATACTATAGAAATCCGATTTAACTACAAGGATTGTATATAAGAAGGGATTTATTATAAGGGATTTATGAGAAATCGTTTCGATAATCGAAGATATGTCTTGATTATATCACCTAAGTCTTTCCGTTATTGATAATCGAAAAAGTGAATGACGAAGAATCCGATTTTGAAATCCTTTATTATACAATCCTTGTAGTTATTGTTTTTTTCTGGTTCTAACAAAGGCGCGTGGGAACCAGAAAATACCTATATTGTGTAAGGATTTTTGGTTAATTTGGGATATTTGAACCGGTCAGCAAAACGCCACATAGTCCATTTTGTTGCTCTGCCTTTGGCTTTAAATCTAATTATCTATTTATATAATTGCCTATTTAAATTTCACCGTTTGAACGCCTCTGTTGGTTTGTAGGGACTATCCAAATTATTATACGAAGTTATCTCGTGCTACTAAAGGCAATTGACATAATCGTTGGATAGCCAGTTTATGGAAATCTGTTATTTTTAAGCTATACGTTTGATTAATCATATAATTTTAGGCTCCATTCAAAAGTAGTTGACAGTTTATGATTAAAAACCGCAAAAACTACAAGGATTTGATATAAACAAGGATAAAGCCAAAAGGCTCCTAATTTAAATGACTACCCTTACGGATTTAGATTTATTTTGTTTTATACCTTGCTTATATCAAATCCTTGTAGTTAATCTGTCAATTACTTTTCTGGATAGATGAAGGGTGCCTAATTTTAATTAGGTTTTAGCTTTTCTTTACTTCTTATTAGAATTTAGTGGTGGGATTGTTATATAATGAAACACCTTATTTTTTAATACCTATGGCAATTTATTGCCAGTCTCTAAGTATTGAGTTTAGCATAATGCGGAGTTATTATTGGACGGTTCCTAACAATACTTTCGCCAATTATCCGATTTATAAAATGGTTATTATATAATCTTATTTAAATTTTTGTTAAAATATCAAAACAAATTAGTGTATAAAAATTGCTAAAATTTAAGGATATAGTGTGTTTAGAGTGTAGGCACGATGTCACCGTGAGCCCGACAGAGCCACAAGATTCGAGCGTTCGTTATCGAAAACCGTCGATGAAATATTTTTGGCTTTGGCTGCCTTTCATGATAAATGTGGTCTGTCCCCTATTTATTAATATTTAATGTGATTGTATCCATAAAACAGAGTTTGGGAAAGAGAAAAAAGGGTGGGTAGGAGCTTCGCTGTAACCCACCCTACGCTTGCTATTTATTATGATAAGAAACTGTGGGAAAAATTAACCTGCTTATGATCAGCAGATCGAAAACTTTTTAATGGGCCTTATGTAGGGTGGGCAAGCGGGCTGTCATAAATCTGATTTCATGGTGAACTCCCGCCCGCTTGCCCACCAAACCACGCTATTTAGCCATACATATTCTATGTGTTTTAGAACTACTGATGATTATTAATCTTTTAGGAACTGTTTCTCATGTCAACTCTAAATATTGAATTACCAGAAATCTTATTTCAGCAAATCCAAACACACAAAATTTCTTTACAAAGCTTGGAAAAAATGTTTACCCGTATGGTGCAAGAATATATCAATGAATACAAAGCGACTGTCATCAGTGATAAGGAATCACTAACCTCAACAACATCTATCGCGCTTGATGGTGAAACATTTGCCCGTCAGGTGATTGCCAACAATCGTCAATTGTTTGAGGAACTGGCTCGGCTCTAATGAATGACATAACTAACAATGATGTCGCTGAAATGGTTGTCCAAGTCTATGCCATTCACGAAGCGGTTATCGCAGAAAATGGTGGTTTACAAGGTTTGCGTGATGGTACAATGTTACACGCGGCGGTAGCTCGCCCTTTTTCCACCTTTATGGGCAAAGATTTGTATCTTGACGATTTTGAAAAAGCTGCCGCATTGTTTCATTCCTTAATCAAAAGTAGTGTAGGTTGCGTCCTACGCACCATTAATTTGCCGATTATGAAAAACAATTGGGATAAAACTTCGTCACCACTATCTCAAAACTTTTCAAAATGCGTTTCAAGTTTATCTAATAAAGCTAATCTCTCTGCAACTTTGCCTTGCGTTGCACGGGATAAAAAGCGTGTGTATATATCAAATTCCATTAATGCCTCTGTAGTCAACTCATCTAATAACTGGTTCACTTTTATATTATGATGCTCTGCTAATTGTGTTAAACGAGTGTATTTTTCATCAGGGAAATTTATTGTCAAAGTAACCATATTTTATTCAATCCTGCCCAGCCATCAAGAAGTGTAATCCGGTTCAAACAGTGTCAAACATTACTTGATGGAATTTATGCTACGCAGCAAGGTAAGTAAGTACTGTGCGTAGCAAAGTTTCAGTCCTTCCTTCACCTCGTTTAGGAACGAGAAAATAAAAATACTCATCCAATCGCATGTAACTCTTCACGAATGATACGACGCAAGATGGCTTCATCAATAAATTTTCCAACGCTATTGTTCGTAGAGTTTTCATTGCTAAAATGATTGGATTTTGGCAAAATCGTTTGACTTTGATTATGAAGCATTTTCGATGCTTGAACTGCTTGTGCAAAAAGTTCATCAAAATCATTATGACATTCGGCTTCGATTTCCAATCGAATTCTACGAACTTCTTCTACTACGGGATCGATCCACATGTTATACCTCCATCAATTCTTCTGGTGTACAAATAACGGGTGTTTTCATCTTAAGTTCAACGTTTAATTCATCAAGAAGTTTGCGTACTCGTCCATTGGCAATATGTCTACAATTCCAATCGTCACTTGTAAAATCATCTCTTCACATACCTCATTCTTTTCTCGTTCCAAACAGAGAAAAAAGGGTGGGTTTCCGCTCCTACCCACCCTACGCTTGCTTTGCGTAGCAAAGTTTCAGTCCTTCCTTCACCTCGTTTGGGAACGAGAAAATTTATTTATCTGAACATCTATAGAGTAAACAAGTCACGATGTACTATATTGAACTAGAGTTTGGAAACGAGAAATGCTACGCTTGCTGATTTGGCGAGAGTGGGTTTTCCGTGACTAATCCTTCTGCTTGAGCTGCTTGCAATTGCTCAGTATCCGCTGTCACAAAAATAAGTGGGGATAAGTTATTTTGTAACAAAATATGATTGTAATGCAAAGCACATGCTATATGTACGGCATCATAGCCACGCAATTTCTGTCGGGCTGTTAATTCAACGGCTTCATCTATACGTTGGATGTTAACGGGAGTTAAAAAATACTGTTGTTGACAGTCTTGGTTTAATTGTGTTCTAACTTGTTGATATTCTGCTTGGGTGATAAATTGACCACGCAATTTGGCTGCAAAAGCAGCTGCAACCTCTACTCGACTGATTTCACTGGTTACAATGATTCTATTTGCATCATAACAGCGTTGCTGAATCCAAAATGATCCTATTTCACTCAAATAACGTTTAACCAAAGCACTACTATCAAAGTAATCAACCTGACTTATATTTAATTCCATAAGCGGCTTTCCCTTTCTTCAATAATCATGTCACTAGCCGATTTGCCACTGGCATGAATAGGTTGCCAATTTTTGACTTTCGGTTTGGCTAAATACTGAGAAATATCTTTTGCCTGAGGACCATGCGCACCGGCTTGGCGTAAAACACTAATAGTTTGCTCTTGTAATGATAAAGAAGTTAAGGGAGCGATTTCGGTTTGTATTGGTTCAATGTTTTCGGTTTTAATCAAACGAAGCCCCAATTCCAAAAGGCGAGGTAATTCATTTTGGTAAAAACGCAATTGCTGTGCGAGTTCGGTTGTCATTTGTATTTGAATTGTTTCCATATTTGTGTTCTCCAAAATTGAGTACAATGAATTTAACGAAGACAACGAATTTCAACCAAAACTGCTTATAACGTTTCGATTGCAAATTTAAGAGCCACAAAAATGGCTTCACGAGATAAGCGTGGGTGAGCTTCAAGTATTTGCTCTACCGTTTCTCCGCTAAAAAGTTTTTCTAAAATCAGTTCAACCGTAATCCGTGTACCAGCAATAACTGGTTTGCCCATCATAATTGCTGGATCAGATATGATAAGTGTTTGAGGCATTTATTCTCCTTCTACAAGTAATAATATCCTCCTTTATTGAAAAATGTGGTCTGTCCCCTATTTACTAAGTGCGTATTTCATTGTTCAATTCCAAGACACGTAATTGTTCTAGAATTTCCAAACGTTTTTGTGCGGCATTTTTATCACCCCTTGAAGCTTCCTGAACGACAAATCCTGAAATAACACAGTCAACTTGAGGGCGGACTTTTTCCCACCATTCCAAAGTTAACTGTTGGTGAGCAACTGCAATCAAATCTCGGCTTTGCCTAGCTGTCAAATAGCTAACAATACTGGTTTCAGTATATACAATTGGTTTTATCAATTTATTAATTCCTCTCCATAAGTTAGGATTAAGCACCGCGATGTTGTTTACCTTCATTCTTAAGAACAATGACCTTCATTTGACGTAAATTAGCTTATCCGGCAATCGCTTCAATGACAGCATTGGGATTTTTATCAACAACCTTTAGTAAAACCAAAGCGGTTCCTCTAGGTGTTCTTAATCCTTGTTCCCAGTGACGTAGTGTACCTATTGATATACCAAAGGTGGCACAGAACCGTTGCTGGCTCATACCAGTTTTGGTTCGAATTGTTTTCACGTCAACCGTTCTGGGTGTATGCTCAAGAACTTTTGTTTGTTCACCTTTGGCATGATTCATTGCCTCATTCAAACCGGCATAGATTTCTTCAAATGCTTTACCCATTTCAAAGTCTCCAATAGCCAACAAGCTCTTTTACTGCTTTTGACAATATTTGTTTTTCACTCATTGATAAGTTGGATTTCTCATTCTTTCCAAAGATGGTTAAAAGATACAGTGGCATCATTTCACTATGATAGTAATAAATAGCTCTGGTTCCACCACTTTTTCCCATGCCACTTCTCGCCCAACGAAGCTTTCTAACACCACTTGTTCCCCGGATTAGATTTCCCGCGTTTGGATTCTCAGAAAGGTAAGAAATCAAATTATCTCTCTCATCTTCAGTCAGAAGTTTATTAACTTTCTTTTGAAATTGCTCAGTTTCTGCAATAGTAATCATGTAAACTATGATACTCCAATGGAGTGTTTATATCAAATTTTGATAGTACTGCTTATTCATAATATTTGCTCATTTAAAGTTAAGTTAACATGATGAACGACAACCGCTTTTAACGTTTAGATTGCATCATAACTTGATTGAGAATTTGTTTTCCTTTGGGATCAAAAACCATTAATTGGTATTGTCCCGGTTGTTCCATTGGAGACATCCGGTATATATGTCCCCGATTTTTCCAAGTGTAATCTCCTTCTGTGTAATGAGCTGCTTTGGGAATATGTAAACATTTTCCCTTTGAATTGCAACCAGTATAAGAGGCTAAATTTTGAACTCCTTCAATTGTGACAGTATAGCCACCTCCTACATAGGAAAGTTTTCTTCTAGCTTGCATCGTTGTGAAACGTTGTTGTTCAGCTTTTTCAATGTTTGCTTTTGCTTGCGCGATTTCAATCTCGGCTTGTTTACGGGTTTGTTTGGCAGCAGCAAGTTTTGCTTCTATTTTAGCATCGGCTTTTACCAGTTTTACTTCAGCTTCGGCTTGAAGGCGAGCTTGTTCTGCCATCGCAACCTTTGCTTCTGCCTCTCTTAATCGTACTTTTGCAGCCGCAATTTTCAATTCAATTTCTTTTAGACGAGCCTGTTCATTGATAACAAACTTTGCGTTTTCTAAACGGGCTTCTTGGGTTCTACGCCATTTTGAAGGTTTCCACTTTTCCAGATTATCAATAACCGGTTTTCCACCTTTCGCGCCATCTAAGAATTCCCTAGTACTTTCGGCTGAAATTGCATAGGCATAATCAGTTATGGAAGTAATTATAGCAACTACTTGCTCTCCTTTAATTACCGGAGAACCAGAATTTCCTTCCTTTTCGTTACTGCCAGAGAATATGAGGTTTCTCCTTATTTTCCCAGAATAAGATAGCTCATCGTGTGCCCAACGCGCCCCACCCCTTGGAAATCCAATAGTAAATAGTGCATCCCCGGAGTTGAGGTTACGTTTTTTCACCAAATACAAAGGCATTACGTCATAAGGTATTAGTCCTTTAACCGATAATAAAGCCAAGCCATTTTCTTGTGCTTCACTGTCTAAAACTTCTGCCTCAAATTCGTTATTCTCAACAAATTCCACGGTAGGTTTTGGATCACCCTCTACTACATGAGATACAGTAACAATATAAGCTTTGTCATCAGACACGCCTACAACAAATCCAGTGCCTTCCCGTTTTTCACCATTCATTTGGTTTTCGGCTCTAATTCTAACCACACTTTTTTTAATTTGCTCTGTGGTTTTCTGTTCAGATTCGGGTTTAATTAATGAACCACAACCTACCACAAAAGCACCGAGCAACAACACTATAAAAACTACATACAATTTATTCACGAGTATCTCCTTTCTACTTGGTTTGATTATTAGAATAGGTTGATCAATATTTTCGTCAGCTAAAAAATTCACTGTTTTGCCTCTATAGCAACTGGATAAACGACAACAGCTTTTAACGTTTCGATTGCAAATTTAAGAGCCGCAAAAATGGCTTCACGAGATAAGCGCGGATGAGCTTCAAGTATTTGCTCTACCGTTTCTCCGGTAGAAAGTTTTTCTAAAATCAGTTCAACCGTAATCCGTGTACCAGCAATAACTGGTTTGCCCATCATAATTGCTGGATCAGATATGATAAGTGTTTGAGGCATTTATTCTCCTTATATATTTGTAATTGCTATCATTAATTATATCGCTTGTTCATCAGATAAAAAAGCGGCATAAGTTAATATTAATTATTTTTCTTCTATCGTCTAATTCTAATTAAAATTTTTAAAACTTCAAAGAAATCCGATTTTTGAAAAAAATCGGATTTCTAAACCGGATGAAAATTTTTAAAACTTCAAAGAAATCCGATTTTTGAAAAAAATCGGATTTCTAAACCGGATGAAAATGGTATAAGAGTTTAATTATAAACTGGCTAAATCCGTGGGGGAAAGGCCGGTGTATTTCATAACAACATCGGCATCTAAACCATCAGCTAACATGGCGCGAGCGGTTTTAATGGCCCTTTTTTGTTCGCCTTCAGAAAAAGCCGTTTCAGCCCGTTGTTCAGCAATTTTTGCGCGTTGCGCTTCAACATCGGCACGTTGTGCTTCAACATCGGCACGTTGCGCTTCAATTTCTAAAGCATCATATAATTGCTCATAATCGCGTAATACTTCGCCGGTTAGCGCGTTGGCAAAAATTAAGCGTTGTTGTTGAACCGCAATCTTAATATTCATCTCTGGTAAGCAAAAATAACCGGCACTATCGGCAGAAATTTTCTGAATGGTTTGCCCCTTGGGTTTGCGCCACAGATGGAGTTCAATTGGCTCCCGCAATTTCTTTTGGGGAGTAATCGCATCAATGATTAAATAAGTTTCTACACCCAAACCGAAATAAAAAGGTACATTAGCCTCTAAATCTTTGAAACTGCTTTTGGGCGAAGTGACATCAATTATACAACGGGGTGGCTGACGAATATCCAAATCATAATCGAATGGTACTGAAGAACAGTACTCCATTAATAACAAATCAGGATCAATACGGTTTTTTACATTGCTTGAATTTCGATAAAGCAAAAATGTGTCGATCAACAACATTAGTCCCTGTTTTTCTAGGGGTACCCGCACTACTTCAACAATATGGCTTATAAAATATCCATGAAGTCCACCGGCAGGCATAAGTTCTTTTTCAGTTTGATAAGCAAAAGGGTCAGTATCCCAATTTTCAGTGATGTGGGATGGAATCCAGCCGGGACGATCCGGCTTGGGTTTCCTCACCGCCGGTATTTTTAAGGAGGTAAACTTTGGTACCATTTGTGGCATTTCATATTTTTCTACTCTGGCATGAGCTGGCATAATTGTCTCTTTCTCCTGTATTAAGTACAACTTCTTTTCGGATTAAATATACGTTATTGACATGAAAGTTCAGCCAATGTTGGGAGTTGATGACCGCGCCACTTGAGCAGGACATTCGCATAAGCTTTACGGAGCATATATTGATTGGCCTCAAAGTACAGTTTTTCCAGCAAAGTCTGCTCAGATGCCGTCAAAGTATCAAGGCGGTTTTTTTCCAGTAAGAGACTATATTGTTCTTGATGCTGCTGGTTTATCGTACTACGAGCAATGCGGAGCAATGCTTCATCATCTAACTTTTCTAATGCAAACCATATTTCACGCATTGTCTCCGGTAAATTCTCTGGAAAAGATGGAACATTGGCATCAAGGGTTTGTAAAACAACGCTTTCCAGTGTTCGGCGACTCAGTGCCGTAAACCGTTGAAGCCGTTGCAAAAAACCTCAGAGGTTTCTAAAACCTCTGAGGTTTGGTTGCAAATATTTTTTTGAAAATCTATAGATGTTCAGAAAAATAATTTCACAAAAAACAAAAAACCTCAGAGGTTTCCAAAACCTCTGAGGTTTGGCTGCAAATATTTTCACATTTTTTTATCCTTGCTTATATCCAATCTTTGTAGTTAATTACGCAATCAGGTTTGCTTGTTTAACCTTTCTGCCAGCTTGGTTATATCATCATCTGATAATTTTATCCGCGTAATCGACATGATTCCAACTATACCGATAATAATTGGAACAATCCATAATAGCATCTCAAACATGAGTTTATAGAATTTACCGGCTTTGATGATTTTTTCAGAATATGTCAAACGATATTCTCGCACATTTTCCGGAAAGCCTTGCGGATAACTTCTCACTGATTCTTTGGCTTCGCCATTTAATGTCACCTTGAAACCGCTTTCACTAGGCTCAAAGGCAATTTTTTCGATTCTAAAATTCTGCATTTGGTCAAAAAACACAAAATTTGAGTTTCCAAAACTAACCGGTTCAATATCGGGATAAGCCGGGTAACGAATATTACCTTTCTTCACAGCCGTTTCAACAACTGGCTGCCCTTTCACCATATATCTTCGCAATAAACTTAATTCCATAATCGACATACCTTTTGGCACAATATAATT
>Ga0233403_10000202_pt1 | contig 27660 bp, 29 predicted proteins | sample Na_oxic_1_MG_FD_179866 | JGI IMG/M metagenome (GOLD analysis project Ga0233403, IMG submission 179866) | Seawater microbial communities from Saanich Inlet, British Columbia, Canada - Na_oxic_1_MG | ecosystem: Environmental > Aquatic > Marine > Inlet | place: Canada: British Columbia | collected...
TTTTCACAGTGCGATTCCTGACAATTTATTCCCAAAACAGGGAAAAAAGTCAATGGGGCGAAGAGAGTATCAGGAGGTGGGAATTTCCCACTTTGTGATTCCCCGGAAAAACTTTTACAAGTTCAATTACCGCCTGTCGGAAACAACACCCGGAAAAACCCTTGTGAACCAAGGAAAGATATTCGGAAGAGTAAAAACAGTAAAACTCTGATAATACGGCGGGTTAAAAATGACCCCCGCCATTGTGCCGTGTTGGCAGGTCTTTTGAACCTTTTTTGTTCATGGTGGACACTCTGTGATTCCTTCAGGCTTTTCCGCTTTTGCGGAACATGCACACCGAAATCGGATAAGAGCTTCCTTTTTTATGGTGTTGGGTCAAAGAACATCTTCCCAATCACGAACACGACAGGGGTCACCCGAAATAATCTCATTGCTGTCATCCGTCCAATCTGCGTATCAGATTTGCCGACTGTTCGGACATGTTTTTCAACAATTCTGCATACTTTTCTTTCAACTTGTGATGCTCGCTTGCAATATTCAGTGCAGCCAAAACCAGAATTGTCTGCTTTGTCACTGTTGCAGAATTTATTGACAGTTGAGCTTCCACTTCGGCCACTTCCCTTATTAACAAATCCGCCACCGCTTTTGCAGTTGAAATATCCGCTTCCGTTCCAAATGTGTATTGCTGACCGAAAAGCTCTATTTTTATAAGCTGTTTCAATGATTCGGGAATTCTGTTTCATATACTAAGCCTTTTTATCAGGCTTCGTCCATATTTTCCAGTCTGTTCAGCAGATGATCAACTTTTGACCGGATAAACGCCTTTTCTTCGGCGTAACGATTTTCCGTCTCAGCCCTCTTCTGAAGTTCCTGTTCCAGTCGCTCAATTTCATTCATAAAATTTGTGTTGTCCGCTTCAAGCGATCTGCAACGGCTGATCAGTTTTTCAACCTTTTGTTCAATTTCCTCAAACTGTCGCAGTATTTCTTCACTTTCCAATCTCTCACCTCAGATATTCACTATAATATTTCAGATTAAAAAAAGTCAAGATATTTTCCCTGTCTTTATGATAGTTTCAACTCTCATCAGTTCGGAAGGGGTGTTTACCCCGATAACCTCTTCTGCGTTTTTGCAGAGCAGCATACCGAGGCTTCTGCCTTCCTCATAGCCAATCTTAATAATATCTGTAAGATAAAACTCGCCCTGGGCATTATCCGAACTGATTTTTTGCAATGCACTCTTTAAGAATCTTTTTCTCACACAATAAACCCCGGCATTGATGATTCTGATTTTTTTCTGTTCCGGGGTGGCATCAGCCTCTTCCGCAATGCCGGCAACATGCATGGCCTTGTCTGTGAGTATTCTGCCATAACCTTCCGGTTCCTCCATCTCAACTGCCAGAAGAGAGACATCATGCCCGGCTCCCAAATGTTCCCGGACAAGCAGCGTGAGCGTGTCGGATGTGATCAGAGGCACATCTCCGCATAAAATAAGCACATTCTCAGCATGTCCGGGAATTTCGGGGACAGCACAGGAAACAGCGTGTCCCGTGCCGAGCCGCTGTTTCTGCAAAACAAATTTCGCATCATATTGCTCAGATACGATTTCCCGAACCTCTTCTGCCTGATTTCCAATCACCAGAACAATATTGCTCCCGGCAATCTTTTTTGCAGTCTCAGTCACATAAAGCACCATGGGTCTGCCGAGAATATTGTGCAGCACCTTGGCCTTGTCCGATTTCATGCGTGTTCCCATGCCTGCCGCCAAAATAATCACCGCAATATTGGCGGCCATATCAAACGCACTCCGCATTTTTTCCTCCGCTTGCAAAGAGTTCCAATTTGACAGGTGACGGGCAGAATGGTAAAAAACAGAAATGTCCCATCCGCCCTTCACCAGACAGTCCCAAGTTTTTGGCTGCACAGTGACCGCTGAATTTCATATTTCCCATGGCAGCCTTCACAGAAGCGGTGGTTCACACTTTTCCGGCGAAACAATTTGCAAAATTGTTTTACAGCAAAATGCGGATCGACCACCGAGAAAAAAAACATAAAGGGACACCGTTCCTCATTCTCCCGGTCTGCCCCTTTATGAAAATTCCGCCTTTTGAGAGAATAAACTATTGCTGGCGTCTCATGCCAGCCAGTTTGAGTCTGTGCATGGCTCTCTCCAAAGAAGCCCTGGCCCTGATATAATCTGTCTTATCTTTTTTCTCATCAATATCCAGACGCTGCTGCGCACGTTCCAGAGCAGACTTTGCGCGATCCAAATCAATATTCCGTCTTCTTTCAGCCGATTCTGCCAGTATGGTCACTTTGTCGGGAAGGGCCTCTGCAAATCCGCTGCTGACAAATACCGACTTTTCGGCTCCCTTTGCGTCTGTGTAACGGACAGTCCCCACCTTGAGTGTGCTCAGAAAAGGGGTATGCCCCACCAGCACACCGAATTCCCCCAGTGATCCCGGGGCCACGACAATCTGAACATCCTCACTGACAACCGACTTTTCAGGCGTGACAATTTCCAACCTGATATTTTCAGCCATAACTTTTTCACCCCTCATGGTTCATTCCATGCAAAAGTGCGGAACTGCCGCACTTTTGCATGGAACGCGAGAAACCCAGTCTTATAAAGCTGCTGCCATTTCCTTGGCTCTTTCAACAACCTCCTCGATGCCGCCCATCATGTAGAATGCCTGCTCGGGAATACCATCGTGTTCTCCCTCACAGATTTCCTTGAAGGCTCTCACAGTGTCCTCAATTTTCACATATTTGCCTGCTGTGCCGGTAAAGGTTTCGGCAACATGGAAAGGCTGTGACAGAAAACGCTGAATCCTTCTTGCCCGCGCCACTGTGACTTTGTCCTCGTCAGACAGTTCCTCCATGCCGAGAATGGCAATGATATCCTGAAGTTCCTTGTATTTCTGAAGGATCTGCTGAACCTGGCGGGCAGTCTGGTAATGATCGTCGCCGATGTAGGACGCGTCAAGAATTCTGGATGTGGAATCCAGCGGGTCCACAGCGGGATAGATCCCCAGTTCCGCTATCTGACGGGAAAGCACAACTGTTCCGTCAAGGTGGGCAAAAGTGGTGGCCGGTGCGGGGTCGGTCAGATCGTCCGCGGGCACATACACACACTGGACAGCGGTGATGGAGCCTTTGTCCGTGGAGGTGATGCGCTCCTGAAGTCCGCCCAGATCAACGGCCAGCGTGGGCTGATAACCCACAGCCGAAGGCATGCGTCCCAGAAGTGCGGACACTTCTGAGCCTGCCTGGGTGAAGCGGAAAATGTTGTCAATGAAAATCAGAACATCCTGTCCCTCCTCATCACGGAAATATTCGGCAGCCGTGAGCGCGGAAAGGGCAACTCTTGCCCTTGCCCCGGGCGGTTCGGTCATCTGCCCGTAAATGAGCGCTGCTTTGGGAAGAACGCCCGAATCCTTCATTTCATGGTAAAGATCGTTTCCCTCACGGGTCCGCTCGCCCACACCTGCGAACACGGAAATGCCGCCGTGCTGCATGGCGATGTTGTGAACCATCTCCATCATGATGACAGTTTTGCCAACACCCGCACCCCCGAACATGCCCATTTTGCCGCCGCGGGGGAAGGGAACCAGCAGGTCAATAACTTTCACGCCGGTTTCAAGCACCCTGACAGTTGTATCCTGCTCCGTAAATTTGGGCGCCAGGCGGTGAATGGGCATCATTTTCTCCTGACTGACCTCGCCCAATCCGTCCACCGGACGTCCCACAACATTCAGCACCCGGCCGAGACCGGCCTCGCCCACAGGCATCATGATCGGGCTGCCCGTGTCTTTCACTTCCTGCCCGCGCGTCAGACCGTCGGTGACATCCATGGCGATTGTGCGAACCACATTGTCACCCAGATGCTGTGCCACCTCAATGACCAGATTGTCTGCCTCATCATTGATTGCAGGGTTGGAAATCAGCAGTGCGGTAAGAATGGTGGGCAATTTTCCCTGCTCAAATTCAACATCAACAACAGGCCCCATCACCTGCGTAATTCTTCCTATATTTTCTCCCATTAATAGATCTCCTCAATTTCGAATTTCGAATTTCAGATTTCGAATTTCGAATTTCAAAATTACCCTTTCAGGGCCTCGGCTCCGCCGACGATATCCATCAGATCAGCGGTAATGGCTGCCTGCCGGGCTTTATTGTATGCGAGTGTAAGATTGTCAATCATATCGTTACACGCCTTGGTGGCGTTGTCCATCGCTGCCATACGCGCGGCATGCTCGCTGGTTGATGTCTCCAGAAGTGCGCTGTATATCTGCACATAAACATTCCTCGGGAGCATGTCGCCCAGCAGTTCCTCCGGCGACGGTTCGCAGATGTGTTCGGCCAGATATGGCGCGTTTTCATCTTTTTCCTGGGCATTCTCCGCCTCTATGGGCGGTATGGGAAGCAGCTGGCTCAGCACAGGAGGCTGTTTGGCCATGCTGATGAATTCCGAACTGATCATCCAGACCTCATCATATTCCCCGTCCAGAAAAGCGTCAATCAGCTTGCGTCCGGAGTTCAGCGCGACATTGAAATCAAAACTGCCCCCCATGACATCGAGATAGACATCTGCCATGGGAATATTGCTTTTACGGCACCAGTCACGCCCTTTTTTCCCGAAATTTGTGAAGGATATTTCAATGTTTCCGCCTGATTTCTCCCTGAAAAAGGATACTGCCCTTGAAATCAGGTTTGTATTGAAACCGCCGCACAGCCCTCTGTCCGAGGTGCACAGAACAACATGGATTTTCCGGACATCCTCCCGCGGCACCAGCAGGGGATTTGCCTCCTCACCCGCCTTTTCCGCAAGACTTCCCAGAACCTCGGCAAACTTTCCGGCATAGGGGCGGAAAGCGTCCATCTTGGTCTGGGACCCGCGCAGTCTGGAAGCGGCAACCATGTTCATGGCCTTGGTGATCTGCTTGGTCTTTTTTACCGCGGCGATTTTAAGTTGGACTTCCTTTAATGTTGCCATATGGTTTTCAACCCCTTACTTGATTGTGTCCTTGAACTCCTCGGCATATTCGCTCAAGGCCTTTGTCATCACTTTGTCAAGGTCATCGGTGATTTCCTGTTTTTCCGCAAGGTCTTTGAACATCTGAGGATAGTTGCTCTCAACAAAGGCATAAAGCCCAGTTTCGTATTTCGGGAGCACATCCAGCGGGAGCACATCCAGAAAGCCTCTGGCACCCGCAAAGAGTATGGTCACCTGTTTTTCCATGGGCAGGGGCTGATACTGGGGCTGTTTGAGAATCTCAACCAGTCTCGCACCCCGGGTGAGCTGCTTCTGGGTTGCGACATCCAGATCACTTCCGAATGCGGCAAAGGCTTCCAGTTCACGATACTGTGCCAGATCAAGACGCAGGGTTCCCGCAACCTGTTTCATAGCCTTCACCTGGGCCGCACCCCCCACGCGGGATACGGACAGACCGACATTGATGGCCGGTCTCACGCCTGCAAAGAAAAGACTCGGTTCAAGATATATCTGACCGTCGGTGATGGAAATCACATTGGTGGGAATATACGCGGACACGTCACCCGCCTGGGTTTCAATAATTGGCAGGGCTGTCAGGGAACCGGCACCGAGCTCATCGTTGAGTTTGGAAGATCGCTCAAGAAGCCGGGAATGATTGTAGAAAATGTCGCCCGGAAATGCCTCACGGCCCGGGGGACGGCGCAGCAGCAGGGAAACCTGACGGTAGGCGGCCGCCTGTTTGGAAAGATCATCATAAATGATCAGCGCGTGTTTGCCCCTGTCCCGGAAATATTCGCCCATGGCGCATCCGGCATAAGGTGCGATGTATTGCAGGGTCGCGGGATCACTGGCACATGCCGACACAACCGTGGTGTATTCCATGGCGCCGTGTTTCTCAAGAACCGCAACCACCTGGGCAACAGTTGACTTTTTCTGACCACATGCCACATAAATGCAGTAAACATCCGTATTTTTCTGGGCAAGGACAGCGTCAATGGCACATGCTGTTTTTCCGATCTGGCGGTCACCGATGATCAGTTCCCGCTGCCCCTTGCCCACAGGTGTCATGGCATCAACAGCCTTGAGACCTGTGTAGCAGGGCTGATGAACACTTTTTCTGGCAATGACACCGGGTGCGACCATTTCCACTCTGGCGGAATCCTTCGTGTCAATGGGGCCTTTGCCATCAATGGGTTCGCCCATGGCTGTGACCACGCGTCCGAGAACTGCCTCGCCCACGGGAACCTCGGCAATACGACCGGTCCGCTTGACAATGTCGCCCTCTTTGATTTGGGTGTCCTCACCCATGATGGCCACACCGACATTGTCTTCCTCAAGGTTCAGCACCAGTCCCAGAACGCCGCCCGGGAATTCGACCAGTTCCATTGCCATGGCCTTCTCAAGGCCGTAGACTCTGGAAATGCCGTCTCCCACCGACAAAACGACACCGGTTTCACTGAGTTCAACCTTTTTGTCATAATCCTTAATCTGATTTTTGATAATCTGACTGATTTCTTCAGCTCTGAGTTCCATTATACGCTTTCACCCCTTTTCAAAGATTCTTTCATATTGAGCAGTTGTGTTCTGATGCTTCCGTCCAGAACAAGGTCTCCCATTCTGGTGACAATCCCCCCCACCAGCGAAGGGTCCTGTTCAACGTCAAGCCGGACATCCCCGCCGGTCATTTCTGACAGGGCCTCACGGATTTTGTCAACAGTTTCCTCCGGAAGTTCCGTGGCGGAAATCAGGCTTGCCCGAACCACACCTTTGAGTTCATCAGCCAGTTTCCGATAAAAGTCATTAATGCCGGCAACAAATCCGATACGCCCCTTGTCAAACAGCAGAAGGAGAAATGTCCGCATCATGTCCGACAGTTCCAATTTTTCCACTACGGCCTGCAACACTTTTTTCCGGTCGGCAGTATCGTAAAGGGGATTGCAGATTGCCTCCTCAAGCCTCTTCTCTCCTGCAATGAGACCGGAGAACCCGTCAAGCTCCTCCCTGTATGTCTCGGCCTGACCGTCCTCCTTGCCGATAAGCAAAAGTGCCTTGGCATAACGCCGTGCTATTGATAGGTTTTTCACTTATGCCACCACCTTCTCCAAATATTCATCCACCAGTCTGTCCTGATCACCGGGGGTTATTTTACTTTTGATCACATCCTCAGCCTTTGCAAGGGCTTTTTCAATGATGTCGGCCTGCAACTGCGTTTTGGCACGTTTGAACTCCTGCTCAATATTCCGACTGGCCTGTTCCTCAAGCTTCTGAGCGGCAGCCTCGGCCTCCCCAAGTATCCTCACTTTGGCATCATTGCCCTGTCTCACATATTCCTCAACAATTTTTGCAGCTTCCTGTTCCAGACACAGAAGATTCTCACTGTGTTTGCCCAGATCACTCTCAGCATCTTTTTTCTTTGCCTCCAGCTCGCCCAGCTGCTCCCTTATCCCTCTGATGCGATCATCCAGAGCCCGGGACACAGGTTTCCGCAAAACAAAAAAAAGTGCCACGGCAAGAACAGTGAAATTCATCACCCGGTAGGTGTCTGTCGCCACCCAGCCCACGGGTTTGCTCTCACCGCCCCCCGAAGCCAGTACGACCGGAACGACAGAAAAAGACAGCAGAATTGCGGCAATCACTGCCAGAAACCAGTTTTTGCGGAACTTCGGCAAGCTCGGTTGCCAGCTATTCGGCAAGCTCCATATTCCGGTTTTCTTCCGACAAATATCGGAAATTCTCATTTTCACTTAAACAGCCCTCCCCAATATTTTCTGACCAATCTCTCTTGCAAATCCGTCAATTTCATTCAGCAGGGAATTTCTGACCGCATCAACATCTTTTGCAATCTGTCCGCGGACCTCCGCAATCTCGGTCTGGGCCTTTTCATTGATTCTGCTGATGATCTCCTTTTCCTCATCATCAGCCATCTGAATGAGGGATTCCTTCTCTTTCAGCCCTTTTGCCCGGGCTTCCCTGATACCCGAGGAAAAAGCTTTCTGCTTCTCCCTCACCTCATTGCCGAAGGTTTCGATATCCTGCTCCAGCCCTGTCATTTTTTCCTTTCGCTGAAGCAGAACTTTCCGAACGGGTTTGTACATAATCACATTGAGAACCCATATCAGAAAAAGAAAATTGACGATTTGTATAAAAAGCGATCCATCCATACTTACCATACACAGTTCCTCCGTCAGACAACTTCGGCAACTTCGGCAAGCTCAGTTACCAAAGCTCGGTTACCTGAAATTAAGCGGTTAATAATTAAAGCGAATTCGCTGTTCCGGATCACATATCTCTTCAGATGTAGCATCAGTTTCAACAGTTTGTCAAAGGTTTTTTGAAAAATATTGGGCGGCCCTCATTTTCCGGTTGACAGTTTGAAGGATTTGAAGGGTTTGTGAAGGAGTGCTGAAATGAAATTTCAGCATCCGGCTGCCGCACAGTGCCAAAATTTCATTTCAGCATTCGGCATCTTTCATATTACTTAGGAAAAAGTTCAACATTTTTTCCTAAGAATAAACTCATCCGCGTTTATCTGCGTCCCGTTGTTCTTTCAAAAGTGTCAACTGACACATGAAGGATGCCCAAATTTGTTTTACATGCCGACGCCGGAGGAAACAAATTGCAAATTTGGGCATCTTTCATATCACTTCAAAAACAGTTCACATTTTTCTGAAAAACAGACCCATCTGCGTTTATCTGTGTCCCGTTGTTCTTTCAAAGTCACTTTTGAGACAGATGCCAAATGTTATCTTCTTCCGATGTCTTGCCTGATGAAAGCTTTCCAACTTCATCAGGAAGCTTTTCCGGGGAACCCGTTCGGGGAGACTCCATACCGCAGTTTCCGTTGAACACCGCACCTGAGTTAATTGACACAAGCGGGGACCGGATGTCCCCGGCCACACAGCCCGGGGGACAGATCTCAATCTTCTCCCCCGCTTCCACGGTGCCGCTGACCTCTCCCATGATAACAGCGCATCGGACGGCAATATCTGCATTGACAACCGCGTTTTTCCCGATAATCAGTGTGTCACCGATGATTTTTCCCCTGACATTTCCGTCCACCCTCATTGTCCCCTGAAACTCAAGCGTTCCCTCTATGCCGGAACCGGCGCCCAGAAAAGCGGACACAGCCCCGGCCCCCCTCTTTTTTTTCACATCTCTCATAAATCCTCAGATCATCAGCTTTTTTTATTCTATGGTGAATCTTCTCATACTGACATTCAGCAGGATGCCGACACAGATCATCATGGTGATCACTGATGAGCCGCCGTAACTGATGAAAGGCAGCGGAACCCCCACCACCGGCATCAGCCCCATGACCATTCCGATATTGATGAACACCTGCCAGAATATCATGGCAGTCACCCCGACCGCGAGAATCGTGCCAAAAGGCTCCCTGCATCCGTGGGCAATATTGAGTCCCCATATGATCAGCAGCAGAAATATCAGCAGCATCAGCAGTGAGCCGACAAAACCAGATTCCTCGGCCAGCACTGAGAATATGAAATCCGTATGCTGTTCAGGCAGGAAAGACAGTGCGTTCTGGGTGCCTTTCCGGAATCCCCTGCCGAAAACCACCCCCGAGCCGATGGCAATTTTGGATTGGATAATATGGTATCCCGAGCCCAGGGGATCACGGTCAGGATTCAGGAAAGTCAGTATCCGCACCCTCTGATATTCTTTCAGACAGAACCACACAAGGGGAATTGAAACGGTACAGACCGAAAACAGGCAGGCCAGAGAACGTCTCTCAATTTTCACAAAAAGAGTCACTGATGAAGCAATCAGCAGAACCACCATGGCCGTGCCGAGGTCCGGCTGCTTTGCAATGAGCGCGAAGGGGATGCCGGTCACTATCATGGGAACAGACAATTCCCGCAGGGTGAAACCCCTGACGCTCACAAGTTTTGAGTAATATCTGGCCAGAACAATGACAACAGCGATTTTGATCATTTCGGAAGGCTGAACCGAAACCGGCCCGAACGCCAGCCACCGCCTGGAACCCCCCACAAATTTGCCGAAAAGAAGGACACATATCAGAAGCAGCACACAAATGCAGTAAATCACATGGGACCACCGTTCCAGCATCTTATAATCAAACAGAACGGAAATCACCATCAGAAGCAGTCCCGCGCAATACCAGATGAACTGCCTGAGACAGAGTGTCTGGGAAACATCCGCTCCCGCTGTCACAGCGCTGTACAGCGTTGTCAGCCCCAGAGCCCCGAGTGTGAAAACCAGTCCCAGCAACCCCCAGTCAATTTTTTGCACAAAACGCCGGTCAGGCATGTCTATCCCTCGCTTCCGGCCCCGTGGGAACGGGCTGAATCATCTGCCGAATCAGGCAGCCCCATATAATATTTGATCATCTCCCTTGCAATGGGTGCGGCTGTGCCGGAGCCGTGTTCCCCGTGTTCCACAATAACGGAAACTGCGATCTGGTGATCCTCTGCCTTTGTTTTTGCGTAAGCGACAAACCAGGCATGGGCTTTTGAAAAAAGAGATCTGTTTTTCCTGCGTCCGGTGTCATTTTTTTTACGGCTGATCACCTGGGCAGTGCCTGTCTTCCCCCAGATTCTTATCCCGTTCACACGGGCAATCTTCGCTGTTCCCCGGCCACTGTTCACAACCTCCCACAATCCTCTCCTGACAATGTTCATTGTTCTCTTCCTGACACGCAACTGTCCGGTCTCCTTTTCGCCCTCATGGACGATCTTTTCCCCCTCGGCAGTCTCGGCATCCCTGAGAATACGGGGTCTGCACAGTGTTCCCCCGTTAAACACAGCCGCGGTCAGCACCAGCATTTGCAGGGGGGTGGCAAGATTGTAGCCCTGACCGATGGCCACGGACAAAGTCTCACCGCCCTGCCACGGAACTCCCAGATGACGTTTTTTCCAGGCGGATGTGGGAATCAGGCCCGCATCCTCATTGTCAAGACGGATACCTGTCAGAGAACCCAGACCGAATAATTTCGCATATTTTGCCAGGCGATCCACTCCCAGTTTCTGTCCCACCTGGTAGAAAAAGACATCGCAGGACACGGCCAGGGCCTTCACAACATTGCAGGTACCGTGTCCGGTTTTTTTCCAGCAGCGGAAAATGCGATCCCCGTACTGGTAATAACCCGGGCAGAAATAACTGGTGTTCTCGTCAATGACCCTCTCCTCCAGCCCGGCGACGGAGGTAACTATCTTATATGCCGAGGCAGGGGGATACTCACCCTGAATGGCCTTGTTTTCCATGGGCCGGAACGGATTGGAGATGATACCGTTCCATTCCTCATGGGACATGCCGTTGACAAAGGCATTGGGATCAAAGGATGGGTTGCTTGCCATTGCAAGGATATGCCCCGTGGACGGCTCCATGGCAACCGCAGATGCGGCAACGCCCTCTATCAGCGACTCCGTCTTTTTCTGCAGTTCCTGGTCAATGGTCAGATAAATATTGTGTCCCGGTCTGGCATCCTCGCTTCCCATGACCCGGACCACCTGCCCTCTGGCATTGACCTCCACCTGACGGCCGCCCCGTTTTCCCCTGAGGGATGACTCAAACGCCTTTTCAACCCCGAATTTTCCGACAAAATCCCCGGCCCGGTAAAGATTTTTCATTTTTCCGAGTTCATCAGAGTTGATCTCCCCGAGATATCCTGTGATATGTGCGGCACTCTCCTTCCGGATATAATGTCTTTTCTGCCTTGTCTCCACAATCACGCCGGGCAGATCAAATTTGTGGGCCTCAATAACCGCCAGTGCGTCCCTTCCGATGTCCCGTCTCAGCAGGATCTGCTTATAGGATGACTCCCCCCTGATTTTTGTTCTCAGCTCCCCCGCCGGAACACCCGCATACCGGGCCAGTTTTTCAATGGTGCGGCTGACAGGTCCGGCATCCCTCAGTATGATGCTCAGATCAAAGGAGGGACGATTGTCCACCAGCAGTCTGCCCCTGCGGTCAAAAATCAGACCTCTGGGCGCATCTATGCTATGCCTGCGGACACAGTTGTTTTCGGAGAGCCGTCTGAACTCCTCCCCTTCCAGCACCTGCAGATGAAACAGGCGTGCAATAAGCACTGCAAAGGCCAGCATGACGCAGAACATGATTCCGGTCAGACGCTGTTTGTACCAGTTTCTGTCGGCTGTTTTCAAATGCCTGTCCGTGTTAAAAGAATTTTTGCAAAAGGTTGTGCTCAGCTTTCAGCTTCCGTATGAATGATTATGATTCCGGAATGAACAAATGAATGAAATTTCAATATGCCTGTCCCGCGTTCATATGAAAATTCCGGCAATACGGCAGCAACTCCCCGCTTCCCACGGAAATGACAGATTTTTATGCCCCTGCCGGCGTATTGATGATTTTGGAAACAATTTGCAAAATTGTTTCACAACAAAAGTGACAAACGAAATTCAATTTCATCCGGCACTCCCCAACGTGTCATGACTCCTTTGACAATCGGGCTCTGAACCATCCGTCCCATTTTTCATGGGCATAATTTATAAGCAGAATCAGAAAAACACCGGTTCCCATGCCCCACAGGGTCTGTCCGCCGACAACCCGCACCGCATCCCCGGGAATTCCGAACCCCGCGCCGGAGACTGCGAATGCCCCCAGAAATATCAGATTTTCCAGCAGCACACCCAGAGCAACGGCAAAAGACAGCAGAAAACGGTTTCGGCGCATCTGCAGAAAGGTTGTCATCCATTTTGAGGCGACAAACATCCATATGTATGCGGCTCCATACACGCCGAATGGCCCGGCTGAAAGATTATCCATCACAAACCCCGTCACAAGTGCGACAACGACACCTTCCCGGACAGGACGATAAATGCCGACATAAAGAATGAGAGGGACAAGAAAATCATAGGACACGTCTCCCAACAGAAAGGAAGGCATAATTCCGGTCTGAAAAGTTATCAGGCTGAGACAGACAAGACCGTGGAAGCAATAAATCACTGCTCACCCACAAATGTGTCATATGTCCGGGGATGTCCTGGCAGGTCCAATATCACCAGGACCTCCTCAAGCTTTTCGAAGTCAACATACGGGGTGACAATGACCTCCTGAAATATGTCCGAATTGCTCCTGCTGACATCCGAGACCCTCCCCACACGGATGCCCTTGGGAAAAATGCCGTCAAGACCGGAGGAGACAATCGTGTCGCCCTCAATAATATCGTGCTTGCGCAGGACATATTGGAAAAAACAGCCGTCGGATTTGCCCTTGACAATCCCCCGGGCCCGGGTTCTCTGCACCAGTGCATCCACACCGCTGTTCCGGTCAATGATCAGCATCACTTTGGAATAGTGTTGCGAAATATCTGTCACCAGCCCTGCAATTCCTTTCGGAATCACGACAGGCATTCCTCTGGCGACACCCTCGGCCATGCCCTTGTCAACAATGACGCTCATGAACCAGGGGGACGCATCCTTTGCAATGACCTGGGCCGCAAGGACTCTCTCATTTGTATTGTCACTGAAATTCAGCAGATTGCGCAACCGGAAATTGGAAAGTTCTATCTCATTGCAACGGTTCACCTTTTCAACGGAATGACTCAGCTGTTTTCTGAGATCGTCAGTTGTTTTTGCCGCGGAAACAAGGGAAAAATAATGGTTCCATATGTCCCTCACAAATCGGACAGAGCGGGTGGCACCGTCCTGAAAAGGGGCGACAAAAAAAATTGCGGCACCGAATCCGCAGGAGGAGTGCCCGCGTTTTCCGGAAACAGAAATCACTGTGACGGAAACAGCGGCCAGAACGATCAGGCCAATAATTATCACTGTGCTTTTTGAAAACATTGTAAGCTATCTGCAACCGGGAGAGGCATCTCTGCTCGTGAACGCGCCAGCACACCGCATGTTGTTCACGTCTGGGAGGCTGGTCCACACCCTTTCTTGTAGCACGCCGCCGAATTTCCCGGTCTCACTGAATCACAATCTGTTTGAGAATTTCAATATTGTCAAGCGCCATGCCTGAGCCGAGTGCCACTGTGGTGAGGGGATCCTCGTTCACTTTTATCGGGAGGCCGGTTTCCTCGCTGAGAAGTTTGTCAAGATTTATCAGCTGGGCGCCGCCCCCGGTCAGCACAATGCCTTTGTCCACAATGTCGGCGGACAGTTCAGGCGGTGTCTGTTCCAGAGCAATCTTGACTGTCTCCACAATTGCGTCAATCTGCTCGGAAATGGCGATCCGTATCTCCTCCGTGCCGATGGTGAGTATTTTGGGGATTCCCGACACCAGATCCCTGCCTTTCACGTCCATGGCCTCAAGATTCTGCTGTTCCGGATATGCGTTCCCTATGGTGGTCTTGATAATCTCGGCCGTTCTTTCTCCTATCAGCAGATTATATTTCCGCTTGATATACTGCATGATGGAGGCATTCATCTTGTCCCCGGCCACCCGGATGGATCGGCTGTAAACAATGCCGGCAAGGGAAATCACAGCGACCTCGGTTGTACCGCCGCCAATATCTATGACCATGTTGCAGGTCGGCTCTGTAATGGGCAACCCTGCGCCGATGGCTGCGGCCATGGGCTCCTCAATAAGGAAAACCTCTCTGGCTCCGGCTGATTCCGCTGATTCTTTGACAGCCCGTTTTTCGACCTGGGTGATTCCCGATGGGACGGCCACAATAATTCTGGGGCTGACAAATGTCCGGCGGTTATGAACTTTGCGGATAAAATGGCGGATCATGGCCTCGGTAATTTCAAAATCCGCAATGACACCGTCACGCATGGGCCGAACGGCCACAATATTGCCGGGGGTTCTTCCCAGCATGTTATGGGCCTCAAGTCCCACCGCCAACACACGGTTTTTAAGTCGGTTGTCCGTGCGCACGGCAACCACCGAGGGTTCGCTCAGCACGATGCCCTTGCCTTTCAAATAAACCAGCGTATTCGCTGTTCCCAGATCAATTGCAAGATCATTTGAAAAAACACCTAAAACTGCATCCAAAAATAGATTCATATCACCGATTCTTTTTTCTCAACAATTACTGAATATTAACTGCACAGATAAAATCTGTGGGTGAATCTGCCAAAACCCGTGACAGAATATTACGGGTGAGTGCCATAGCACTTTGAAAGTTTGTCCCACCTTCCGCCGGATTGCTATCAGTATAAGCCTTGGCGGGCGAACTTATTTTATAAATAGCTCTTGACAATCCGGACGGGTACGAATTTAATTGATCTCAGGACGCGGAGCATCCCCTGATGTGTGTTCCCCACGCGGAGCGCCGGAACGTGAGAAATTTTATTGTCCGAATGCCCAAACCGGGTATCGTTACCAAAAATATACACTTATTACAAGCGAAAAATATCACAATGTCCGCTTTCCATCCCATAAAACCTTGAATTCACAATAAAATTGACTGCCGGGAAAAATATCCGCATTTCCTCCGGAAACTGCTGCCAGAAGCTCCCGGCCCGATTCATTTCCCAGTTTATGTCATTTCTGCGGAATCTCACCCCGGCCCTGATTTGACAATCCCGCGGGAGCGGGCGGTGAAAAAACCTCAAATTATGACCTTTCCGCGGGAAAAAGTCACTGCCAAAATTCCGTCCGGTTGTCGGGAATTGCCGCTCCATTTTGGTACTCGGTTAAGTCACTGCTGATGCCAAGATTCAGCCAGGTTGTCGGGAATTATAATTGTCGGGAATTGCCGCCCCATTTCAGCACTCCCCGGTTAAGTCACTGTTTCATGATGATGCCAAAATTCCGCCCAGTCATTGGGTAATTGTACCTGCCGCTCCATTTCAGTGCTGCCCGCCAAATGTTTCCATTGCAAGGTCATGCAGTTCCGGCCTGAAATCCTTTATCCTGAAATTGTCACGCGAAGGATGGACACGGTTGGTCAGAAGAATGACAATAAGGGAGCGTTCCATATCCATCCAGAAAGATGTCCCGGTAAACCCGAGATGCCCCACTGTGCGTTCTGAAAAATAACGGCCGCAGGCAGAGTCATGGGGAGAGGGCATATCAAATCCCAAAGCTCTGTCCGTTCCTTTCTGACGCCGGAAAAAAATATTCAGGAGATTGCCGTCCAAAATGCCTTCTGAAACATGTCCGTGAAAGTTCCCCATCAATTCTGACAGGAGAGAGCCAATGGCCCCGGCTGTTCCGAAAAGGCCGGCATGTCCCTCAATTCCCCCTGCCGCATAGGCATTGTCATCATGCACAAGTCCTTCCAGAACCATATTGCGCCACGGGCATTGTTCGGTCGCCGCATATCCGCCTTTCCGGGGACCGACACGAATATCCGTGAAAAAGAGCGCCTCAAGACCGAGAGGAGTATATATATTCTTTTCTGCAAAACAATCAAGACGTTTTCCGGATATACGCTCAATGATCCACGCCAGAATCATGAATCCCAGATCACTGTAAACCACGTTCCCGCCTGTGGCGCATATCAGGGGTTCATTCACAAGAAAATCTCTCAGCGCGGGCCTTCGTCTGTCATGGCTGATTTCCCGCAAATGTCTGTAATACGGGCGCCAGTCCGGAAGTCCGGAATTATGGGTGAGCAGATGCCTCACCTTTATCTTTCCCTTGTCCGTATGTCCGAATTCCGGCAAAAATGATTCAATATCCTGTTCAATATCCAGTTTTCCCTGCTGAACCAGAAGCATCAGTGCCAGTGTGGTGCCGAGGGGTTTTGTCAGAGATGCCAGATCAAAAACCGTATCCCGCGTCATTTTGCGTTTTGAAAACATGTTGGCATATCCGTAAGCCTCAAAAAAAAGTGTTCTGCCCTCTTTCATAATCAGAAGAACGCCTCCGGGGAATACCTTATTATACACGCCCTGTCGCATAAATTTGTCAAGCTTTCTCATTTTCCCATTTCCGATTCGTCGTCTGTCAGTCCGGCAGTTGGCGGTTTGTGATATGAAAGCAGATGCTTGTCCGCATCAAGCATTGCCTCGGCACCCATGGGAATTGTCATATTGGGGCTGCCATGTCCGGCATCAAGGCCGGCAAGCACGGGAACTGCATTTTCCCTGAAAATATTATTCACGATTCTGAAAATGTCATCCGGGCTGCCGCAATTTTCAAAGGTTCCGAGAACAAGACCCGCAATTTCCTCAAAACAGCCTGCAAATTTCATCTGCGTGAGCATTCTGTCTATTTTGTAGGCAGGCTCGTGCGTATCTTCAAGAAACAGGATATGTTTCCTGAACTCGGGGGCAAACGCTGTTCCCACAAGATGGCACAGGGTGCTGAGATTTCCCCCGGCAACCGGCCCTGATGCGGAACCTGGCCTGATTGCAATTCCCTTTTCCGCCTTTATCTCAATCCCGCTGTCTGATGAAAGCGCTGAAAGCATCCCCTCCTTTGTTTTCCGATCCGCATCCCCCAGAGTTGTCAGCACCGGCCCGTGAAAGGTGCCAAGTCCGCATTTTGTATAAAGTGCGGATAAAAGCGCGGAGATGTCGCTGAATCCCACAAAAATTTTCGGATTTTCCCGAATCATTGCAAAATCCAGCAGTGAAAGCAGCCGCATGGAGCCGAATCCTCCCCTTGCACAGATAATGCCCCTCACCGATTTGTCAGCAAAAAGTTTCATGAGCACACTGGCGCGATGAGCATCTGATCCGGCAAGATATCCTTTTTTTTCAAAAAGGCCCCGGGGAAGCAAAATGCGAAACCCCATTGATTCCAAAACAGCCCTGCCCCGTCGGAGATTTTCCGGGTCGGAACTGCCCGCCGGAGCCGCTATTCCGAGGGTGTCACCTGGCCTCAGCCGGGGGGGTGTCATTTTTTTTATAATATTCATTGACAAGGCAAATCAGGGATGATACAACCCTCTCATTCTGTGTCGGGGCGTAGCGCAGTCTGGGAGCGCACTTGAATGGGGTTCAAGGGGTCGGAGGTTCAAATCCTCTCGCCCCGACCACAGATTTCACCCTCCGTATGAAGTTTCTGAAACACCTGTGTGACAATCGGATCAAACTGAGTTCCCGCTCCTCTCACAATTCGTTCCATAATGTGAGCCACATCAATTTTTTTCCTGTAAACCCTGTCGTAAGCCATTGCATCATATGCGTCCGCTATGGACAGAATTCTTGCAAGAAAGGGAATTTTTTCGGCCTTCAGCCCGTCCGGATATCCGGTTCCGTCAAAGCGTTCATGGTGATGACGGATAATCTGCTGTTCCTTATCCCACAATCCGAGCTGACCCACAATGTCAGCACCTATCACGGAATGTTCCCTGATTTTTTCAAATTCCGTGTCTGTGAGTGCTCCGGGTTTCTGAAGAATTTCATCCTTGATGCCCACTTTGCCGATATCATGGAGCCGTCCGGCAACTTTCAGAATATCAAGTTCCTCCGCGCCGCACCCCATGGCTTTTGCTGTCACGAGTGCAATATTCGTCACCCTCTCAGAGTGCTGCCCTGTATCAGCGTCTTTGGCTTCCAGCACTTTCACAAGGACAAGCAGCATGTTAAACAGATTTTCGTAAATATTCTCATACAAAGCCAGATTTTCAATGGCATAAGCAGCCTTGTTTGTCATAAAGGACAGATAATAGAGAGATTTTTCTGTGAAACGATGCTCTCCCGCGTAAACGGACGCGGCCAGCGCGCCGAAAACATTTCCCCGGATAGTCATGGGAACCGCCATGAAAGACAATATCTCAGCAGGCAGGTGTCGCGAGTCTCTGTTTTCAGAAATCAGAATCGGCATTTCATCTGAAACTGCTTCCATAAGCAATTTTTCCGCTGTTTCCCGCTTTCCGCATCTGGAATCGGAAGCAGGATGATCTGCCAGGGAGATTGCCACCTCAAAAGGAGTTCCCACAATATCACTGATCACATAAAAGCGTGACTCATCTGCCTGAGTCATCTCAATGGTCATATTCGTCAGCTGGTCAAACACTCCGGCGCTTGTGCTGATCAGTGGGAATTCGCTCATGATTTTGTTTAAAATCCGGAGTTCCTCATTTTTGCTTCCCAATTCCAGGGTCAGTCTCTCAAGCTGCTTTTTTTTCTCAACTTCCTGCTTTAAAATGATATTTTCCGTAAAAAGCCCGCGCTCCCGCAACACCCGCCGGACACACAGTTCCATCTGACTCAGACTGACCGGTTTGACCAGAAAATCAACAACACCGTTTTTCAGTGTTCTGATGCTGTTGTCCAGAGAAGGGAATCCCGTCATAATAATCACAGGTATGGTATTATCTTTTTTTCTGATATGTTCGGCCAGTTCAATTCCATCCATTTCAGGCATGTTGATATCTGTGAAACAACAGTCAATCCTTTCCTTTTTCAAAATTTCCACAGCCTGGATGCCGTTTTCAGCGGTGATGACCTGATAGCCTTTCTGAAGGAAATATTCATTGGCAATATCCAAAATACTCTCTTCATCATCCACAAAAAGAATCGTCTCTTTTTTTTTGTCGTCCATTTTATGCAAATATCCGTCTGTAACCATAAATAAACATGTGGGCAGCAAATTTCAAATCACTGTCAGCATGAAAATCTTCCGGGAGGCACTGCGGAGGACCTGAAAAAATATCCCGCGCCCTTTCAAAAGGAAAGTTTCGGGTCTTTTCGGTCTGCCGGCCATTATTCACTTGAAAAACAGGGGAAGCGTGAATATTATAATCTGACAATTAACCTGATTTGATTATATTTTGCAATCTTTAATTTCAGGTTTCACAAAATGAGAGCAGGTGACTGAAATGCCGGTATATGAGTACAAAGCACTGAACATGAATGGAAAGACGATTTCGGGGATCATTGATGCGGAAAGTTCCCCCGCTGCCCGTCAGAAGCTTCGCACATCCAAAATTTTCCCTATTTCCATCAAAGAGGCTTCCAAAACATCGGAAAAAAAAGAAAGCAGACAATCTTTCCAGATACAGGTATTCACACGGGTCAGGCCAGCCGAGGTTTCAATGATGACGAGACAGTTGGCCACGCTGATCGGTGCGGGTTTCCCCCTTGTGTCAGCCATTGACACCCTGATACCCCAGACCAAATCCCCGGGATTTCAGAAATCCATGGCCCATATCAAGGATTCCATTGTTGAGGGAAACAGTTTTGCAGCATCCCTGTCCAGATATCCCGGCATTTTCTCCTCTCTTTATATTAATATGGTATCTGCCGGGGAAAGTTCGGGAACCCTTGAGATTGTTCTGGACCGTCTTGCCGATATTACTGAAAAACAGGAGGCGCTGAAAAGCAAGATGAAGTCGGCAATGGCCTATCCGATTCTGATGTCCCTCATCGGTGTCACCGTGTTATTTTTTCTGCTGACTTTTATTGTTCCCAGCATATCCTCCATTTTCAGAGACATGAATCAGACCCTGCCCACCTCCACCCGTTTTCTTATCGGCACCAGCGATATCTTCAAATCATACTGGTGGATTTTCCTGCTCCTCATTGCCGGGATGTTCCTGATCATCCGGAGCGTGAAGAAGACGAAAAAAGGGCGTTATTTCATTGACAGGGCATCCCTCATGCTTCCGAGTGTCGGGAGACTGGCAAAAAAACTGGCAGTGGCCCGATTTGCACGGACCCTGGGTTCCCTGCTCGAAAACGGTGTTTCCATGCTGTCCGCACTTGACATCGTCAAAAACATTGTGGGAAATGTGCTGCTCGCCGAAGCCGTCGCAGAGGCTGCAAAAGAGGTCGGCAAGGGAAAGGGGCTGGGGGTGTCATTATCAGAAGCCTCTGTTTTTCCAAGTCTTTCCATTCAGATGATTCAGGTTGGGGAACAGACCGGGGAACTGGAAAACATGCTGAACAAAATTGCGGATGTATATGAAAGGGAAGTTGAAACAACAGTCATGGGCATGACCGCGCTGCTGGAGCCGGTGATGATTCTGGTGATGGGTGTGGCTGTGGGATTTATCGTTCTGTCCATATGCCTTCCCATTTTCCAGATGAATCAGCTTATCAGATGATCTGTGATTTGCAAAAATGCAGTGGGAGACAATTTTCATACCGGATTTCACATGGACAAATCCGAGCCGTGTAAACTTTGTCCCCGACACTTCCGTCTGTGATATAAAAAACAGGGATGGAAAAAATGCAAACAAAGTTATTTCCTTATGTAATAAAAAAAAACCTGACCACAGAGAGAAAAAAGCGGGAACCACAGATGGAAAGTTCTGTGTTCCCTGATTTTAAAATAAGAGCAGACAGAGGAGTCAAATAATGGGAAAAATAACTCAATCACTTCCAAAAACACTCGGCAGCCGTGGTTTCACACTGATAGAGCTGATGGTGGTCATCGTCATTCTGGGAATCCTCGCGGGACTTATCGTGCCGAGAATCATGGATGAGCCGGACCGCGCAAGACAGACCAAAGCAACATTGGATATTGAATCCGTGGGGACGGCACTGAAAATGTACAAACTGCACAACGGCAAATATCCGACCACGGAAATGGGACTGAGGGCACTGGTTGAGCGTCCCGCTGACGCAAAAAACTGGAAAGAGGGCGGTTATCTTGAAAAAATTCCCACAGATCCGTGGGAAAATGATTATCTCTATCTTTGCCCCGGGATTCACGGTGAGTTTGATATCATCTCATATGGTGCGGACGGTGTGCCAGAAGGTGATGATATCAACAAAGATATCAACAGTTGGGAAACGAACTGAGCGGTTTCAGCTTATGCGGAACAAGACATCTGACAAACTTGGAAAATTCTTTTCCCGGAAACATCAACATGCGCTCCATTCAGAAGGGAAACATCCCCCCCCTTCCAAGGGAGATTCCGGTGCGGCATATCCGCTGTTCCTTTCAGAGAGGGTGCCAGGCCATGGGAAACATCCCCATCCTTCAAAGGGGGATTCCGATGCATCATGTCCGGTGTTCCTTTCAAAGAGGGATTTCCGATCTGCTGATCATACAAAATCAGAAGGCTACACGCTTATTGAACTGATTGCTGTGATTGCTGTGATCGCACTGACCATGTTCTTTGTTATTCCGCGATTTCAGGAGACCATGACAGGAAACCAGACTCAGAAAGCCGCGCGCTGGATCATGTTCAAAGTCCAGACACTCAAAGAAAATGCAGTTCGCAAGCAGATTCGTCACACGCTTCATATCAATCTGGACAGCGGAGGCCTCTGGATAGGCAATGAGTCAATGAAGGAAGAAGCTCTGTCAGATGCAGAGGAAAAAGGACATGAATTCGCGGAAACCATCAGAGTCACAGATGTGGAATATCCAATTCAGGGAAAAGTTGAGGCGGGAACCGCTGATATCTGTTTTTACAAAAATGGCTATTCGGACAAAGTGCTGATTCATATGGAAGATGACGACAACAGGCAGTTTACTTTTCTCATCGAACCTTTTTTGTCAAAAGTGAAAATGTATGATGAATATGTGGAATTTGAAAGATAGGGGGAAATTCGGAATTCAAGCCGGCTTCACCCTGCTCGAGGTGATGGTGGCGCTTTCCATTATGGCCATTGTACTGGTTTCGGTTTACAAAATGCATGCCCAGACCATTGCCATGAATAATGCCGCAAGATTTCACACCACCGCACCCCTGCTGGCGCAAGGCAAAATAGCGGAAATCAGTATCAAGCCACCGGAAGACCTAGTAAATGATTCGGGAGATTTTGGTGAGGACTTCCCGGGGTACGCCTGGAATGTTTCAGTTGAGGATGTGGAGTCCGAAGCTCTCGGGGAAATTGCCAAAGACCTGAAAAGAATTGATGTGAAAGTAAACTTTGACAATGAGGCACTCGTCTATGGCTTCAGAACATACAGGCTTGTTGTGAAAGAATAGAGAAATCAGTTCGTAGTTCCGCCTTCAGGCGGCGTTCCGGAGTTCAAATCCTGCTTGTTGTGTCCGGATTCAAAAATATGAGATTGCCTTGCCCGGCGGTATCTGAGCTTGCCCGGCGGTATCTGAGCTTGCCCGGCGGTATCTGAGCTTGCCCGGCGGTATCTGAGCTTGTCGAAGATGGAAGAGAAAATGATGAAAAAACGGAACTCCATATCAGGCTTCACCCTGTTTGAAATCCTGATCGCCATTTTTATTTTCAGCATCATCATCACAACAATATTCGCATCATTCACCTCTGTGTTTTCCAATGCAGAGGTGATCAAAGCAGATATTGATGCCTATGAAATGGCAAAGGACGGCCTGAACCGGATGATTCTTGATCTCCGGGAGGTCTATGTTTCCATGCCTCCCGAATACAGCTATCCGACCCCCAATTCCACGCCAAATGCTTATCGCATGGTCGGAGATACGAGTTATGCGGGAACCGGGACATTTTCAAGATTCAGGTTCGCATCCTTCGCTCATGTGGCCCTTGAAAAAAGCATACAGGACGGTATTGCGGAAATCGTGTATTATGTGCAGAGCACAGGGGAAAATGACGAAGGCGAACCGATCTATGCGCTGAGGCGGGCGGACAGTCTGTATCCCTACAAACGCTTTGAGGGGAACATTTTTGAGGAGAAAGACTCGGACCCTGTTCTGTGCGAGGGGATAAAATCTCTGACTTTCCAATATTATGACGACGAAGACAATGAATACGAGCGATGGGATTCCGAATCCGAGGAGTCCAAATATGGAACCCCCAGAGCCATACGCATAAAAATTGAATTAGGGGATGAATTTAGTTCTCTTTTATTTGAGACTATGGTAGACTTCCCAATTTACAGGAAAAAAAAGGAATAAAATGCGCCGTCCGCTCAAAAATAACCGGGGAGTGGCCCTGCTGATCACGGTGACGATTACCACCATCATTGTTGCGGCGACACTGGAAATGAACCGAAAGGTGCGAATCAGTGTCACTGCCACAGCGACCACAAGGGACCGTTTCACTCTTTCCTACATGGCCGCGGCCGGTGTCACCATCGCCATGGCCATGCTGATCAAAGACAAAAAATCGGACCCGCGCTCAGGCTTGGATTCCATTCAGGAAGACTGGGCTGATCCTGAAAAAATTAGCGAGGTGCTTCAGGATATTCCTTTTGAGGAGGGCAGCGTGACCTTTGCAATCACGGATGAGCTTGGCAAAATCCAGATGAATGCGCTGCTGGACAAATACCCTGTGAAGACAGATGACAAAATACAGCAGAGATTCAATGCATCCCAGCACAAAATATGGGACAATCTTCTGCGGCCCATTGTTTCGCTGGATGAAAAGCGGGAACTGAATGCCACAACAAATATCATCAACTCGCTGAAAGACTGGCTGGATTCAGGGGATGATGATATGATCACCGGCCTGAACGGAGCGGAATCAGATTATTATCAGAGTCTGACTCCTCCTTACAGTTGCAGGAACGGCCCCATTCCCCATCCGGACGAACTGATGATGGTCAAGGGCATCACACCGGATTTGTTTGACGGGAATGAGGAAATCCCGGATATCTCAAAATACCTGACCGTGTATGGTCTGCCCGAGAGGAAGCCGAATTCCCGAAAAAGAACCTTTACATATGAGGGAAAAATCAATATCAACACGGCAGACCTTCCGGTGCTGACGGCGATAGTGCCTACTGAAAATGCGGAATATGCTCAGGCCATCTATGATTACCGGGGAGAAACCACAGAAGATTCGGGTTCCGGGAAACACTTTGTGAATGATGTTTCAAGACCCACATGGTATAAGAATGCCCCGGGCATTCCCGGTGATTTCAAAATCGATCCCAAAATCATCACCATCAAAAGCGACATTTTCCGCATTGCTTCCACGGCAACACTGCACGAGATAAAACTGACGGTGACAGCGGTGGTTCAGCGTGTCAAAAATAAAAAAACAGGCAAATGGAAATGCGAAATCCTGAGATGGCAGACTGGCTAGGAAACCCTTGATACAAATTTATGTAGTTTAAGTTTAAGTAATAGGGCTACTTTGAAGAAATTGTGTTCAGTATCATTTGGTTTGTTCAAGACCGGTCTGGAATTACGGTGACTTTTTTAAAATTATTCTCATAGCAATGGGTGAACGCATGAGCAGCGTCAACATTAAACGGGCTGTCGAAAATATAAAGTCAGGCACTGTCTACACGCCTCTTGTCGAAGTAATTGTCAATGCTATTCAGGCGATTGAAGAGAGAAAAAGTGAAAACGGTGAAGTGAAAATAATTGCAGAACGCTCCAAGCAGCTTGAAATTGAAGATTCGCCGCCTTCGGTTGAAAGTTTTGAGGTGACTGATAACGGTGCCGGATTTACCGATGAAAACAGAGATTCCTTTGACACACTTTACTCAGATTATAAGATTGAGGAAGGCGGCAAGGGTTTCGGACGTTTCATTTGTCTGAAGTATTTTAAAAGCCTTGGCGTTGAAAGTGTTTACAATGATGACGGAACATTTAAGAGACGAATATTCACTATGGGAAAAAGTAATGAAATCATTGTGAATGAGAAAATAGAACCATCGAAAGATGAGAATACCGGTTCAAAAGTTCAGTTGATTTCTGTCAGGAATGACAGATTTCCAGACAAGACATTGCCGACAATAGCTAAAAACATAGTTGAAAAAATTCTGCCCTATTTTATTGCCCAGAATTATTTCTGCCCGAAGATTCTCATTACCGAAAAAGACAATTCAGACCCAATCGTTCTGAATGACTATGTAAACAATGAGTTGTCCGACTCAATAAAAGAAATTGATATTTCCGAAAACATTTTCTCATTGCGGGGAAATACATCAGAGCATGAATTCACAGTAAGAGTTTTCAAGTTCTTTTCACCCGGAAATCAGAGAAGCAAAATCTGTCTGGTGGCCCATAAGCGGGAGGTTACAAGCACCTCAATACATAAATATATTCCTGAATTTTTCAACGAGTTCCACGAAAAAAAATCCCGGGGAAACAATGGCAAGGGAAAAAATTACATTATCAAAGCCTATGTTTTCAGCGATTATCTTGACAGCAATGTGTCTTTGGAACGCAGCGGATTTGATTTTCAGAAAAAGAATGATCTTATGCTGGGAATTTCCCAAAATGATATTGAGGAGACTGTTGCTCAGATTGCAAAGAGAGCGGTCGGAGATCATATAACAACAAGACAGGAAAAGAAGAAAGATCGTTTCAACTCGTATGTGGAGGAAAAAGCCCCTTGGCACCGGGAACTGATTAAAGATATTGATTTGTCAGATATGCCATACAATTTTTCAGATGAGGAAATTGAAATCAGGTTGCAGAAAGAAAAATACAGACAGGAAGTTGTTATAAACCAGGAAGTCAAACAATTGCTATCTGAAAGCAGCATTGAAAATATAAAAAAAAATGTGACAGATATTGTGAAAAGGATATCCAAAAACAATAAAAATGATCTTATTCACTATATCGCCATGCGACGGAAGGTTTTGAAACTGTTAGAGAAGAGTTTTGAGTTTGACAGCGATGGAAACTATTCTTCCGAAGGGGCTGTTCATGATATTATTTTTCCGAGAAAAAATGATACAGAGACAACATCATTTGAAGACCATAATCTTTGGATTATTGATGAACGCCTGAATTTCACCCACTACATCTCTTCGGATTTGCCGTTCAACGGCAGGAATACAGATCGCCCAGATTTGCTGGTATATGGCAAACGCGTTGTTTTCAGAGGAGAGAATGAAGCGAGCAATCCGATAACAATTTTTGAATTCAAAAGACCTCAGAGAGATGATTTTGTCAATCCGTCTTCCAATGAAGACCCTGTGCAGCAAATTGTTCGTTATGTGAACAAGATACGTGATGGAAAATACAAGACTCCGCGGGGGAGAGATATTCTTGTGACGGAAAACACACCGTTTTACGGATATGTCGTTTGTGACCTTACCTCAAAGGTTAAGAAATGGCTACATCTCGAAAAGAACTTTACAGAGATGCCGGATTCACTCGGATGGTTTGAATGGATTGGAAATATAAAATTATATATTGAAGTTCTTAGCTGGGACAAGATTTTGCGTGATGCAAGCATGAGAAACAAAATATTTTTTCATAAACTTGGTATATGAGAAGCCCATCTGACAACAGACAGCCCCCGATGATGACATAAAATATGGGCTTAACCTCATAAGAAACAGGGAAGAAATAACATGATAAGGAAAAAATGCTTTTTGAGAGCCGGGTTTCTCATTCCGATTTTCGGGATTCTGCTTCTGTCCCTGGGCGCATCTGCATCCATGACGGCTGATGTTGACAATTATCAAGGAACTGACCTGCGCGATGCCATCGCAGTGCTTCAGGTCTGTGCCGGAATGACCCCCTCCCTGAAATCGGGAATTGAAGGACAAGTCGGTCTGAAAGACACCATACTGGCCTTGCAGCTTGTGGCAGGCATAAAAGAGCTGCTTGTCTGGTACAAGGATTCCGACGGCGACTGGTTTTCCGACGGCACGGAACAGGCAGCGGTCGGCAGACCGTCCCAAGATTATTACATGAAATCAGAACTGATAGGGACATCCGGAGATTCCGATGACAGCAATCCCGATGTCCATCCGCCCATTCCGCCTGAGATAGAAACGGTCAGCGGAAGTGTTCAGGCTGCCGACAAAGGCTGGGTTGCCGCTGAAAATCCCATAGCCGCACTGCCCAAAGAGGAAAGGCAGAGAATAATGGGTGCTCTGACACCGGATGACACAGGCGCAAACATCTACAATTTTTGGCGTTCTGCGCGATCCGATCCTCCCTCGTCCTTTGACTGGAGAAACGCGGGCGGTAACAATTATGTCACTCCTGTCAGGGAACCTGCGGTTCATGCT
>Ga0233403_10000203_pt1 | contig 27605 bp, 16 predicted proteins | sample Na_oxic_1_MG_FD_179866 | JGI IMG/M metagenome (GOLD analysis project Ga0233403, IMG submission 179866) | Seawater microbial communities from Saanich Inlet, British Columbia, Canada - Na_oxic_1_MG | ecosystem: Environmental > Aquatic > Marine > Inlet | place: Canada: British Columbia | collected...
TGGGCTACAAAAAGACGTTGCCCACCCTACATCCTTACCTCAAATGGAGGTCACACTCATATCAAGAGACTTTTCTTGATAACTGATAACTGATAACTGATAACTGATAACTGATAACTGATAACTGATAACTGAAAATCACCGATATAACCAGACTCTCATTAATGAGATAAGTTTATCAGTGTCTACCGGTTTGGCGAGATAGTCGTTAGCCCCAGCTTCAATACATTTGGCTTTATCGCCTTTCATGGCTTTTGCGGTTAGGGCGATAATGGGTAATTTATGAAAACGGTGTTGTTTTCGGATGGCTTGCATGGCTTGATAACCATCCATTTCTGGCATCATAATGTCCATTAATACCATATCAATCTTTTCATGTTTTTCTAATCTCTCCAATGCTTCTTTACCGTTTGACGCACAAACGATTTCCATATCGTTGTCTTCTAATACTGTCGCTAACGCAAAGACATTTCGTGCATCATCATCGACAATTAAGACTTTTTTATCTCTCAAAATAGCGGCTTTATCATGCACCATCTGGAGCATTTTGCGCTGTATTGAGGGTAATTTGGCTTCGACTTGGTGCAAAAAGAGGGTGGCTTCATCCAATAAACGTTCCGGTGAACTGACGGTTTTAATAGTGAGATGGTCCTCGCATTGGAGTAAAAATCCTTCCTCAATCGGTGTTAATTCTCGTTCTGCGTAAACAATCAACGGGGTTTGGCATAAATCTTTCTCTTTTTGGCTTTGTTCAAGCAATTTACTCCCGGTTTTCTGCTCGATATCCATATCAATAATCGTACAATCAAACCGCGTTTTGTGTGAGTATTCTAAAGCACTAGCGATGGTGGTTGCTAACGTGATTTGAATATTTTGGTTTTCCAGTAAATTAACCATTTTTTGTTGATGTTGTTCATGATCAGAAATGACGAGAACATTTTTCACTGTGTTGGTAATAAATTGTTCTATTTGTTTGAAGGCATCGCCTAATTCAGTCATACCGACTGGTTTCAGTAAATAACCGATGGCTCCCATTTTTTTGGCTTCTTGGACTTGATCGGAGGCGGACATAAAATGCACCGGAATATGACGCGTTTCTGGATTATCTTTGAGTCGTTCCATGACAGTCCACCCATTAATTTGTGGTAAACCGACATCAAGAATAATGGCATGAGGCTTATATTGTTCAGCTAATTGTAAGCCGGTTTGACCGTCTTCAGCAGTAACGCATTTAAAGCCCTTTTCTCGTGCTAATTCAATGAGAATGTTGGAAAATTTTCTGTCATCTTCAATGATTAATAGGGATTTGTCTTCAGGTGTTAAGTGGTCTCTGTCATCAACGAGCGGTTCAATCTCTACCTTTGTCAAAGGAAGGGGGAGTTCTTTGGTTCTCTCCTTTGTCAAAGTGGATGGTTCATTTCCTTTTTTTGAAACTGGGAGAATAGGCGGGATTTTTTTAATTCCAGCCATGGCTAAAGAGGAGTTTGGAGAAATTTCTTCAAGAGTCGTTGGCAAATAAATAGTAAAAGTACTGCCTTTGCCCTCTTCACTATGTAATTGAATTTCTCCGCCCAAAAGCCGCGCTAATTGGCGAGCAATAGATAAGCCCAGTCCGGTGCCACCGTAATGGCGGCTGGTAGTGCCATCGACTTGTTGAAAGGCTTCAAAGATAACTTTTTGTTTTTCTTTAGGAATACCGATACCGGTATCAGTAACGCTGATGGCGATAAAAGATTGGCTTTCACCCTTGCCCTCTCCCAGAGGGAGAGGGGGAAAGTCTTGGGCCATCGTTGGACGTTGCACTGTCAACTTGATTTCCCCAGCCTTAGTAAATTTAAAGGCGTTGGACAATAAGTTATTGAGAATTTGTTGCAACCGTTGTACATCGGTTTTGAGTACCGGTGGCACGTCTTCAGCTAATATGACTTGAAAAGCTAAACTTTTTTCTTCGGCAACATGATGGAATTTATGTTCAATCATTTCAACTAAATCCGCTAATTGCACTTCATCAATATTCACATCCATTTTACCGGCTTCTATCTTGGATAAATCCAAAATATCGTTGATAAGCGTTAATAAGTCGGCACCGGCACTGTGGATAGTTTTGGCATAATCTACCTGTTTATCCGTTAAGTTACTGTCTTTGTTATCGGCTAATAGTTGGGCAAGAATGAGCAAGCTATTCAAGGGGGTGCGTAGTTCATGGGACATGTTGGCGAGAAATTCGGATTTATATTTGCTCGCCAATTCTACTTCTTCGGATTTGGCTTGAATGGCTTGTTGGGATTTTTCGAGGGCTTGATTTTTTTGACGAATCGCTGTTCTTTGTTGTTCCAGATCACGAGTCCGTGTTTCTAGTTCTTCGTTAGTTTGACGGAGTTCTTCTTGTTGAGTTTGTAATTCTTCGGTTTGGCTTTGTAATTCTTCTGTCTGATTTTGCAATTCTTCGGTTTGACTTTGTAATTCTGCTTTCTGATTTTGTAATTCGGTGGTTTGGATTTGTAATGTTTCTTTTTGATTTTGCAGTTCTTCCGCTTGAATTTGCGTTTTTTGCAACAGTTCTTGCATTTTGGTGCGAGATTCGACCGAGTTGATGGCAATGCCAACACTGGTCATGACTTGATTGAGAAATTCTAATTGAATGTCGGTCACTTTTTCTAAAGTGCCTAAAATAATCACACCTTTAACAACGTTTTCATAAAGAAAGGGCATCATAAGTAGATACCGAGGCATATCTTCACCAAGCCCTGCATCAATGGTGATGCGAACCAATTCTTGGCCCTTCGCTGCTCGTTCAATTAGGCCCTCGCTAAATTCAAATTCATCGCTCATATTTTTGCGCCGACTATAGGCGTAGCTGGCAATTTGTTTGAGTCGAACGGTTTGATTGAGACCATCCGCATATTTTTCAACTAAATAACAGATACCGATTTGCCCTTCCAAATAGAGCGTTAAAAAAGAAACCATGTTGTGGGCCAAATCAACAAGAGTAAGATCACCACTCATTTGATCATGTAATTGCGTTTGCCCGGTTTTAAACCAGTCTTGTGTTTGATTCTTTTTAGTAACTTCTCGCAATTGATGCGTCATTTCAGTCAAAGCCAGTCCTAATTGATCTTGTTCAGAACGTAATTCTACTTCTTTGTCATAATTGCCGGCGGCGATAGCATTGGTTTGTTCTATGGTGCCATTTATACTGTCTTTGAGTTGTTGGTAAGAAAAGACAATTTCAGCAATTTCATCTTGGCCTCGATATGGAATTTCTTCGTCAAGCAATTTTCCGCGTGCCAATGCTTTTAAATGGTTATTTAACAAGAGTAGTGGACGCACTAATCGGACAATAAAGCGATTACTTAAAAACAATACGCTGATTGCAATTAAGAAGGTGAGCGTAATGATGCTCCACAGTGCTTGTTGCCGGGCTTTTAGTGCTTTATTGCGTAATATTTCCATGTGTTCTCTATGGTGTTTAATCATTTCACGGAGATTAAGGATGGCTTGGTTATATAAAACGAGTCCTTCATCCACAATGAGGTGTAACGCATCTTCCTTAGTAAAGTCTTGACTCAGCAACAAAACTTTTTTGGCGATTTGATGAAACGCTTGCCAATTGTCATGAAAATCTTGCAAGCTTCTGGTATGTGCATCGGTTTCGGCTTGATTATTCAGCGCGTACATTGCATCAAGTTCTTGAATATACTGAGTGATTTTATTATCCAATTGTGCTATTTCTTGTTCTAATTGTTGCATGGTTTCTACTTCGGAAATACCGCTATGCACAATCAAGCGTAACCATCGTTCCCAAGCAAATTCTTCTAATTCATTGATTTTAATAATAGGTTCTGCTTCCAGTTCAATTAACGATAGGGACATAGAGGCGACATGATGGGTATAGAAAACACCAATACCACCGATGATACTTAAACAAATCAGTATGAGCGTTGTATTAATTAGTAATTTTGAACGAATACGCATTTTTTTATCTCCTTGAGAATTAGGAATTGGTATTTATGCAAAAATTGTTTCAGAAATTTTTTTAAAATCCCAAAGCTGACGCTTTGAAAGAAGGTGTAGGTCGGGTTAGCGAAGCGTAACACGACATTAAGGAACGAATACGAAATAACTTCCACCACCACTCTAACCCTAGGCTGTTGATTAGGAGCTGTTTTCTGGGTATTTTTTTCATACCAACAGAATGTCAACGATCTCTCCCTCCCCCTAACCCCCTCCCGCTGGGAGGGGGGACCGCTCAGAGGTATTTTCCTATTGGTTTAAAAATATAAATAATTGTATTATATATAATTTTTTGTTTTAGCTCACAGATAATAAAATTCCACCGAGCGGTCCCCCCTCCCAGCGGGAGGGGGTTAGGGGGAGGGAGAGATCGTGAATACAAATATAGCATGACAAATATGCAAACTAGATTATCCCGTTTGCACGAATTGCGGATATACGGTAACGCCGGTTTCACTATGAACGTAATTAACCTCAAACCGTTGGCGATTGGTTTCATCAATGGTTTCAATAAATAATACTAACCAGATTGAAGTTACTCCTAACTGTTGTCCATATTTCGCGGCTTGATCGAGTGCTTTACGATAAGAGTGTTGATCGGCAAAACTCTTCAATTCTAATCCAAACAATTGTCCGGCATAATGAATCAACAAATCAATTTGACCATTCCCGGTTGGAAACTCGGGTTGAACTTGGGCTTCATAATTGGCGAGAAAACTGACGAGATAGCGGTAAAGATGAAAATGAAACACGGCTTCATATACTCGTAAGTCTTCGCGGCGTGGTGCGTTTTTTAACACCTGATGCCTATTTTCTTGCAAATATTGTTCATATCGCTGCAACAAGCGCGGAATGTTGAGACTATCGTTGGTAATGGTGTCTGCTAAATCCTCAAATGGAGCAGATAACCGGCTCATTTCATGATACAGTTCGCGGGCAAAATAGTTAAACAAGCGTTTTTGGATATATGGACAAGAAAATTTTACATAAGTTTCGCTCAAGCTAACTTGTTCAACTGAAACGATTCCATTCATATAGAGAAAATTAGCCATCGGATCATCATACATGAATTGGACTTTCGTTTTAGTTTGAAACATTTCTAAAACAAACGGTTTATAAGAGTCCTGTTTTGCTTTGCTGATGATGTTCAAAATGTTGTTGTTAGGCAACAAATTAAGGGCCGCCGCATAAACCGCTTCAAAATGCGCTATTGTAATAGATTGAGTGGTTGCTTGAGGATAAGTTTCTGTCAACAATTCCCCAAACCAACTGGTGAGTCCCGGTTGTCCTTGAAATTCATACCAAATTCGTTCCATAACCTCGGGTTCCAATGCTTGCCCACTTTCTTGTTGATAGCAGTTGAAGAGGTCGATGACTTCATCATAAGTCAAATTAGGAATACGGACACTTCGTTGGACATTGAAAGGCGAACCCTTAATATTTTCCACGCCCAAGACAGCACGTACGCCCATTAAAGCCATACCATGTAATAAGTAGTCCTTTTCGGCAGTGGATTTGTCGGTTTGGTTCTGACAAGTCGTATAAATATGTCGAAAAACACTGACTAATCTAGCGATAGCCGCTTCAAAGAGCATATCAAATTCATCTAAAATTAAAATCAAGGGCTTACGGAGGTTTTTGCGTTTAAATAATAGATGCAACTCCTCTAACGTATTGATATCGAGTTTATCTAAGTTTAATTTTTCTATCAATTCCTGAGCGATAAGTTGAGCTATACGATTCACATCGGTAACCCCATCAAGATATTGCAAACTGAGGATGACCACATCAAATTGTGATTCTTGTTGCAGGGCTAAGACGACTTCGCGCATGATCCATGTTTTGCCGGTTTGGCGCGGGGCCCAAACGGTTATATAATGACCACCTTCATTAAAATCTTCTCCCTTCAATTGCGTAATGGCATCTGCAATTAGGGTTTTTCTGGGGACATAGTAATGTAATTTGTTATTGGGCGGACCATAAGATGAAAATTTACGCATGGTTAAACTTCCTTTGTAGGGTGGATGTAGGGTAGGCTGTTGATTAGGAGCTTTTTTGAACCTATTTTTTCATGCTATTTGAAAGTTCACGATCTCTCCCTCCCCCTAACCCCCTCCCGCTGGGAGGGGGGACCGCTCAGAGGTATTTTCCTATTGGTTTAAAAATATAAATAATTGTATTATATATAATTTTTTGTTTTAGCTCACAGATAAAAAAATTCCACCGAGCGGTCCCCCCTCCCAGCGGGAGGGGGTTAGGGGGAGGGAGAGATCGTGAATACAAATATAGCATGACAAATATTCCTAGAAAAAAGCTCAAACTGCACACCCTAGGGGTTAGGGGGAGGGAGAGATAGTGGTTCTAAAAAATACCTCCAGAAGAAGAATGCGTAACATGAGTTATTAAAATCAATCTTACGCAAAGACGCAAAGACAAATCATACTTAGCCTCTTTGTATACTTAGCGTCTTTGCGTCTTTGCGTGAGATTAAAAAACGTTATTACTTTTGATGATTGCGATAAAAACTATCGTCAATAAAGGTTTCTAAATTAACTTTATCAATAATGCCAGCTTGTACGGAAATATCTACAATGGCTTGAAAATCCTTTTGGACTGGATTGAGATCGGAGAAAGATATGCGATCGGAGGGATTTTGTAAGCCTCTGATAATATTTTCTTCTGAGTGTGGATAATAGGTTTTTGATGTCAGATGGGCTACTTCTTTGGAACCGTTGTTGAGTTTATCTTGATCAATCCATTGTCCGGCTCGAATTAAACTATCCACCCATTCTTGAACTGCCTGTGGATTTTCTTTTATTACTCGTTGATGAATGACGACAATACATTCGACATGATTTTTCATGATGTCTTTGGTTAGCACTAAAATTTTGCCAACGCCATTGTGTTGTGCTTTGGTACCGAATGGCTCTGCGACAATGAATGCATCAATTTTGCCAAGTAGCATGGCTTTGATCATATTGGGTGGTGCGATGACTTTGGTTTGCACATCTTTGAGGGAAAGACCAGCAGTCATTAAATAATGGTTGAGTAAGGCAGTATGCGTGGCTTTTCTATCTGGGATGGCAATGGCTTTGTTTTTTAAGTCGGCTGCTTCATTAATGGACGTACCGGTTTTGACGGTGATAGCAGAACCGTCGCGGTGGGCCAATAAAATGGTTTTAATATCAAGTCCTTGATTAAATAAATCCAGGGCCAGTGGCGATAAAATAAAAGCAGCATCAATGACACCAGCTTTGAGGGCCCCTACCATTTCACCCCAAGCTTTAAACATTTTAAGTTCAATGTCAACCTGTTGAAATGTACAATGATCTTTGGCGTGTGACACAAATAAAGTTAAATGATCAAGAATGGGTAAATAACCTACTTTTAAATGGGTTCTCGTTAGTGCATTGGTATATCCAATGGATAGAAATAAAATGATAATGATTGAAACAAATTTAGCGAGTGTTTTCATGTTTTTAAAAGCCCTCCAAAGATTCATCAAAATCATCACTCATCCAACCGGCCCCGGCATGTAGTCCGGGTATACGCGGTGGCAATGAATTTTTAGGCAATACCAATGGCATTAAACGGGCTTGTGGTTTATTTTCTTGAGAAATAACGATTTCTGTGCCTTGTTGCACTAGGGATAAGAGTTCGGTAAGATAAATTTGTACTTCAGTGACATCAACTATCTTGCTGTTCATAAGTATTCTCCTTTTTTTCCAAAATCAATTTGGGACTCCAAACAAACCAAAGCTAAAGCTTTGGACTCCAAACAAACCAAAGCTAAAGCTTTGGACTCCAAACAAACCAAAGCTAAAGCTTTGGACTCCAAACAAATCAAAGCTAAAGCTTTGGACTCCAAACAAATCAAAGCTAAAGCTTTGGACTCCAGATTCGTAGGGTGCGTCCCACGCAACAAGTCTCTTCGCATTATCACGAACATCTGATAACTGATAACTGTCAACGATATAGCCAAACTCGCATTAATGACAGTAATTTATCGGTATCTACCGGTTTAGCAAGATAGTCATTGGCACCCGCTTCAATACATTTAGCTTTGTCGCCTTTCATCGCTTTTGCCGTTAAGGCGATAATCGGTAAACGATGAAACTGAGGCAAAGCCCTAATTTTTTGCATGGTTTCATAACCATCCATTTCTGGCATCATAATATCCATCAAAATAATATGAACATCTGGATTGTCATTTAACATTTCAAGGGCTTCTATCCCATTGTCAGCCACTAACACTTCCATCTCTTTTTCTTCTAAAACCGTCATTAATGCAAAAGTATTTCGCATATCATCATCAACAATCAATACCTTTTTTTCGGCAAAAATGGCTTCTTTGTCATGTACCATTTGCAAAATTTTACGTGTTTCTTGTGGCAAATGGGATTCGATCTGATGGAGAAATAAGGTAGCTTCATCTAACAAACGCTCTGGTGATCTCACGGCTTTTACCGTCAGTGTTTCTTCACAATGTTGTAAAATATCTTCTTCAGAATCACTTAAATCACGATCGGCATAAAGAATGACTGGAATTTGCGATAAATCCTCTTCTTGTTGTAACTGTTCAAGCAGTTGAATACCACTTTGTTGTTGAACATCTATGTCCAAAATAATACAATCCATTGGTATTTGATGTAGCTGTTGTAAAGCTTCATCTGGTGTTTCTACAATCACAAATTTGACATCCCCCCCCTTGACAATATCTAAAATTTTGTCTTGGCGTGAGGGATTATCTACAATAATCAATAGATTTTTGAGGGTATTAGCAATAAATTGTTCTATCTTTTTGAGTGCGTCATTTAACTTGTCCATACTCACCGGTTTGAGCAGATAACCAATCGCTCCCATCCGTTTAGCATCCATATCCCGATCCGAACCGGACATAAAATGAACTGCAATATGTCGCGTATCTGGATTATCTTTGAGTCTTTCCATAACACTCCAACCATCTAATTGCGGTAAACCGATGTCAAGAATAATGGCATTCGGTTGATATTGTTCAGCAAGTAGTAAGCCAGTTTTCCCATCCCCAGCAACCAGGCATTTAAAACCTTTTTCTTGTGCCATTTGCCTTAGAATACCGGAAAATTGGTTATCATCTTCAATAATCAAGATAGATTTGTCGCCGGATTGTAGAGTGTCTCTATCATCTGAAACCTCAGAATTTGCGAGTGATTGAGAAGGAATCGCTTGTTCTGTTGTTGTTTCAGTCGATTGTTCTGAAACTGATTGATTTGAAATGATTTCATCAGAAATGGTGACTGCTTGATTCACTGTCGTTTGAGATGGAGTGGGTGGATTAAAAATAGTTGAGCGTTTAGCTATTTGAATACTGGAATGATGGGAATGCTGAATGCTGTCATTATCAGTGATAGGTAAATACAGTGTGAAAGTGCTACCTTCTGCTATATCGCTTTCTAAAGTCAGTTCACCACCGAGCAAACGACTTAATTGACGAGAAATAGATAAGCCAAGCCCAGTGCCACCATAGCGGCGGCTAGTACCACCGTCAGCTTGTTGAAATGCTTGGAATATCAATTTTTGTTTGTCTTTGTGTATACCAATACCACTATCTGAAACGCTGATGGCAATGGTTTTTTCAGGATTCAGGACCAAATTCCTTCCTCTCTCTCTTTGAAAAATGGAGGGTAGGGGGAATTTAGAAGAAGCTCGCCAGATATTGAGTTGAACTTCTCCCTTATCAGTAAATTTGAACGCATTGGACAATAAATTATTTAAGATTTGTTGCAATCTTTGTGAATCAGTTTCTAAAACAGTCGGTAAATCCTCTGCTATGGTTGTCGAAAAAGCAACACCTTTTTTCTCAGCCACCGGACGGAATTTTTGTTGCAAATCGCTTACCAGCACGGCGAATGGCAAATTTTCCAGATGGAGTTCCATTTTACCCGCTTCTACTTTTGACAAATCCAGGATGTCGTTGATGAGTGATAATAAATCAGAACCGGCACTATGGATAGTTTTGGCATATTCCATTTGTTTATCAGTTAAATTACCGGCTTTGTTATCACTTAATAATTGCGATAGGATCAACAAACTATTCAATGGAGTCCGTAGCTCATGTGACATATTGGCGAGAAATTCGGATTTGTATTGACTCGCACGTTCCAATTCCTTGGCTTTGGCTTCAATCGCCTGTTTGGCTTTTTTCATCTCCACTTGACTGGTTTCTAACGCAGTATTTTTAGTTTGAATTTCATCTTTTTGCTGTTCTAATTCTCTGGTGCGTTGTTCAAGTTCTTCGTTAATTTGACGCAATTCTTCTTGTTGAGTTTGGAGTTCTTCTGATTGACTTTGCAATTCCTCATTGGTTTGTTGCAGTTCATTTTGTTGCGCTTCCATCTTTTCGGTTTGTTCCCGTAATTCATCAGCTTGGCTTTCGCTTTGGCGCAACAAGGACTGCATCCGAGAACGAGATTCTGCTGTATTAACCGCAATGCTGATATTCATCATGACTTGATTGATAAATTCAATTTGCACTGTGGTAAATAACTGCAAAGAGGCGAGTTCAATCACACCTTTGACTTGATCTTCATAGAGAAATGGTATGACTAAAATGGCATGAGGATGTGCTTCTCCTAATCCGGATTGAATGCTAATATAATCATCTGGCACACTGGTAATGATAATGGTTTTTCGTTCTAAAGCCGCTTGTCCTACCAAGCCTTCACCGATGCTCCATTCATTGGCTAAATTTTTTCGCCAGGTATAAGCATAACTAGCCATCATTTTCAGGCGCATCATCGGCCCTTTCCCCTGAGCAAGATAGAAAACGCCGACTTGGGCTTCCACATAAGGCGTAAGGAAATTCATGACATTTTCAGCGATTTGCATAATATTTTGTTCACCGCTTAGCTTATCATTGATCTGCGTTTGCCCGGTTTTGATCCAACTCTGTTGGTCATTTTGTGTGGTGATCTCACGTAGCCGCTTAGTCATATCGGATAGAGCTTTGCCCAGTTGATCATGCACAGAAAGTGGTTTTAATTCTTGCGTATAATCACCAGTGGCAATGGCATTGATTTGTGTGATGACTCCGCGTAATGTGTCCGTCATTTCAGACAAAGCCTGTCCAAGTTGATCGTGAGATGAAAGCAGAGTCACTTCACGAGTGTAATCACCGGTTGCAATGGCTTTTGCTTGGGCGATGGTGCTGTCAATAGCACCTTTTAAGGTTCGAGAAGAATGGATGAGTTCAGCGATTTCGTCTTGCCAAAAATAGGTTATTTTTGATTCAATCAATTGCCCTTGCGCCAAAGATTTCATTACATCATTGACTTGTAATAAGGGCCTTACCATACGGCGAATGAGTAAAGATGAAGTCAGTATGACTAATAATAAGGCAACAATACCAATAATACTTACTAGCATCATCATGTTTTCTGAGGCAAGATGCAGTTCCTCTTCTGGAATATTGACAGTGACTATCCAACGAATGCCGGTATGACCTATTTCAACCGATGCGCCATAAGTCATGACCAGTTGACCGAGTTTTTTTGAGGTTCTTTGAATATAAAAAGCTTTTTGATTGAGAACATTATCAATCAATAATTGACTGTCAGTGGTTTTTTGGATATTTTTGCCAATATGAGAGGAATTACCACTGGCGACAACAGTACCATTAGCTGAATAGACGGTGATATAGGCGTTCTTAAAACTAGAAATATGGATTTCATCTAACTGTGCTTGTAATTGTTCAAGTGCTAAGTCGAACCAGGTAACGCCTAAAAAATTTTTATGTTTATCAAGTATTGGTACCATAAGAGAGGTCATTAAGACTTCTTTACCTTGTGCTGGATAAAGAAAGGGGTCCATTACCACTTCTTTTTTGGTTCGTTGCGGAAGCAGATACCATTCTTCAGTTTCATAGTGAACGACGGCTTCTAATGTTGCTTTTCGCTTGGTATTTCGGGACCAATAGGGAATAAAACGGCCCGTGTCATCATGTCCAGGAGCATTGATAAATTGAGCATCTTTGCCATCAAACGCATTAGGTTCAAAAACGACTCCAGTAGAAAAAAAATGTGGGCGATGTTCAATAAAATATTTAAGAATTAAATTGGCTTGTTCTCTGGTTAGCTGAAATCCTTCTTGATTCAGTGAGGTTTCAAACAAAGTGGCTAATGCTCGTGCTTCATCCAATGGTTCTTCTAAGACGGATTTTATGACGTTGGCATAATGATAAGCGGTTTCTTTGGTCGTTTCTACTGCATTCTTTTCAGCGATTTGTTGCACTTGATAGCCGATGGTGATTGATATGGTACTGATTGCAATGGTCATTAATAAAATAGTGGATACCATTAATTTGGTACCCATTTTGAGATGATTGAAATTCATGGTTTTTTTCCTTTAGAAATTTCCTGAAAAACAAAGCTTCGCTTTGAACTCCAAAAAATCCAAAGCTAAAGCTTTGGACTCCAAATCAATCAAAGCTAAAGCTTTGAACTCCAAACTAAACAAAGCTTCGCTTTGAACGCCAGAATCAGGCTTTGGAGTCCAAAGCTTTAGCTTTGGGCTTTGAATTTTAGTTTTGGTTTTTTGAAGTTAAAATGCTGTATTCCCATCCATTTTCTTTGGCGGTTTTGTTGATTGCTCGTGGCGAGTTGGCAATGAGCTGATGAATTTGCAAGATAATGTTCTCTTGACTTTCTGCTGCTTTCTGAAAAACGGTTTCCACATGCTGATTTAAATGCGCTAATTCTTCAGCTGTCAAATTTTTTGCTGTCAAAACGATGACTGGCGTAGAACACCATTTTTCATTCTTTTGCAAATGAGTTAGAAATTCAAAGCCATCCATCACTGGCATATTTAAGTCTAATAAAATTAATGCCGGTTTTTTATGGTTAAGATGTTCAAGGGCAACTTGTCCATTTTCCGCTTCAAACACGCGCCAACCTTGATTTTCGATTAAAGAACAGAGGCTGGTACGGCATATCATATCATCATCAACCACCATGACTAAACCGGGGGAATCGTGGTTAAGCTGATATTTCTCTAATATGGTGGCTAATTGACTGTATACCATTGTTTTTTCAAGACAATCTGTGGCTCCCATTGCATAGCCTTTTTCCTTATCGGTTGCCATAGCAATCAAAATGACCGGAATGCGTGCTAATAGGGGATCACTTTTTAGCTGGGAAAGTATTCGCCAGCCATCCATGTCCGACATTTGAGCATTCAGCAGAATGACATCGGGACGCAGTTTGTTCGCTAGTTTAATGCCTTCTGTTCCCTCAGCGGCAATGGCAACAGCGTAGCCCTTATGACTGAATTCTTTTTTGAGTAAGTCACGGACATCGGCATCATCATCAATAATTAGGATAATACCATCTCCTTCTGGGATGTGCATTTCCGGTTCAGCCGGTTTTTCCATTTTTTCTACCACTGTCGCTTGTGTTGGTAAGGAAAGAGTAAATGTACTCCCCATACCAAATTCACTTTGCACTTGAATAGTTCCTCCCATCATTTCGGCAAATTGTTTGGTGATGGTTAAGCCTAAGCCGGTGCCTCCATAACGACGAGTGGTTGAAGCGTCTGCTTGTGTGAAGGGTTGAAAGAGTTTGTTCTGTTGTTCTTCAGTCATGCCAATGCCATCGTCCACGACACAAAAAGTTATCCATTCACCATCAGCTTGGGTTTGATGATTAATCTGAAAACAGATGACACCTTGTTCGGTAAATTTGGCAGCATTGCTCAATAAATTCAACAACATTTGACGTAATTTGGTCATATCAGTGTGCATGTTGACTGGCACAGATGGACGTTCTATTTCAAGCAAATTCTCCTGTTTTTCGATTAAGGGTTGAATGGTGCTAATGACTTCGTCAAGGAGTATATCAAGGTCAATCGGTTCAATAAACAAATCCATTTTACCGGCTTCAATTTTAGATAAATCAAGCACATCATTAATCAATCCTAATAGGTGTCTGCCGGCGGTATGAATTTTTTGTAAGTCAGTAAGATAGGTATCATGTCCAAAATCTTCCGCTTCTTCTTTGAGTATTTCACTATAACCCATGATCGCATTTAACGGTGTACGCAATTCATGGCTCATATTGGCGAGAAATTGGCTTTTGGCGACATTAGCCAATTCAGCTGAGTCTTTTGCTTCTTTCAGAGCTTGTTGTATTTGTTGCCGTTCAATGATTTCTTGGTTGAGTTGGGTTTGTATCTGTTTGCGTTCCTCAATTTCTTGTTCAAGCTTTTGGTTGGCTTGTGATAATTTGGTAGTGCGTTTTTGGACTTTACGTTCTAATTCTTGTTTATGACGGCGATCTTGTTCGATAAAGCGCACATAAATTTGAATGCGACTGATTAATTGTTGTCTATCAATGGGTTTGACGAGATAATCGGCGGCACCAACGGCAAAGCCTTTTTGTTGAAATTCTTCTGATTTATAAGCCGCGGTTAAAAAAACAATGGGGATATGTTGAGTTTTTTTTCGTGAGCGAATGGCTTTAGCCATTTCAAAACCGTCCATATCAGGCATTTGTACGTCTAGTATAATTAAGTCAATGGAATTTCTAGCAAGTATTTTTAGGGCCGCAGAGCCTGAATTGGCTTCTAAAACTTGGACATTCAAGTATTCTTTAATTAAGTTGTTTAGCGTAAAAAGATTATTTTGATTATCATCAACAATCAGTACGTTAATTAATTCGGTATTTGACACTTCATACCTCTCTTTGTTTTTGTTTGATGATAGGTAATTGGTAATCGGTAATCGGTAATCGGTAATCAGTTATCAGTTATCAGTTATCAGTTATCAGTTATCAGTTATCAGTTATCAGTTATCAGTTATCAGTTATCAGTTATCAGTTATCAGTTATCAGTTATTGGTAATGATTTATAGGGAATGATTAATTTGAAGGAAGCAGAAATAAGGATAAGGATAGTATAAGATGAGGATGGGACGATGAGAATAAGGAATGAGGGACTCCGGTTTTAAATTTGTCAAACATTAAGTTAAGATAAAACCTGACAGGTTTTAAAAACCTGTCAGGTTTGGCTTTCGCTATTTCCATTCAGTAACGTTTTATTATATTCTTTTTTTACCTTAAAACCTTATAAAAAAATATGAAATCTAACTATAAAGAATCCTTAATAGCTGGTGTTGATGAAGTTGGACGGGGCCCTTTAGCTGGGCCCGTGATTGCGGCAGCTGTGATTCTGGATGAGGCGCATTCAATTGTGGGATTAGCAGATTCTAAAACTTTAAGTGAAAAACGGCGAGAGGCGTTGGCGAAAGAAATTCGTCAACGGGCGTTGGCTTATGCGTTGGGCCGTGCTGAGGTGGAAGATATTGATAATATTAATATTTTACAGGCGAGTTTATTGGCGATGCAACGGGCTGTGAAGAATTTACCGATTGTGCCAGAGCATGTACTGGTTGATGGTAAATTTTGTCCTCAATTGGATTGTAGTGTGGAGGCGATTATACAAGGAGATAAAAAGGTTCAAGTGATCAGTGCCGCGTCTATTTTAGCGAAAGTGGTTCGTGATGAGGAAATGCGGGAAATGGATCATTTATATCCGGGTTATGGATTCGCGGCACATAAAGGCTATCCCACTCGCGCCCATCGGGAAGCTTTGCAACGTTTGGGTGCGACTGTGATTCATCGTCGTTCTTTTGCGCCAGTGCGTCAAGTTTTATTGCATTTTTGCGTTTAATGCGTTTGTTGCGTTTGTTGCGTTTGTTGCGTTTGTTGCGTTCTTGCGTTACCGCGTTATAGTGTTTAATATTTTTAATTATCAATAATTTAGTATTTTTAGTATTTAATGTAAAAACGCAACAAACGCATTAAACGCAACAAACGCAAGAACGCAACAAACGCAAAAACGCTATAACCAATTTTCCACTTTCAAATTTGAAATTCTTAAAAAATGATTATCACCGGTAACAACGGTGAGATTATTAACGATTGCTGTTGCTGCAATCAAGATATCTGCATCTTGAATTATTTGTCCTTTTTGCTTCAAATCGGCATGAATTTCAGCCGCTGTTTTGGAAATTTCGAGATTATCAATCCATAAAAGCTGATATTGTTGACGCAATATTTCATAATTTTTTAATTGTGTTGTCGCATTAACGGCAAAAAGTCCACGCTGAATTTCGTAATCGGTGACAATGCTCAGAAAAATTTTCGCGCCTTTGTCAGTGACATCATTCACTTTTTCGGCAATCACTTTATTTTGTTTGAGCAGCGCGCTCACGGTGTTAGTATCGAAAAGAAAGTCCATCATAATTTAGCTACCTGCAACAGCTTCGTCGAAAGATTTAAGTTGTTCGGGGGTTAAATCAGCTAATAATCCATATAAACCTTCGGTTGCCATCCGTTGCCCAATTCGTCGTTTAAGTTCGCTGTCTTCTAATGCCAGAAATTGTTCAAGCGTCAAGTTCTTTTGCATCGATTGCGTTATCGTGTTGATGATTTCGATTTCATTTAATCTTTCCCTAAATGCCCAATTTTCTCGCATGAATTTTTTGACAATATAGGCGATACGCATTCGATAAACTTCAATAGTATCAATTTTATTTGGTATATTTTTATTCATTTCTTGACCTCCTCCTTTTTTTATACATCAAAGAACGATAAGAATTTTTTTTTTGAACAAATACGATTTCTTAAAGAAATCATATTTGTAGTTTTAAAGACAACTTGAACCAGATTCGCTAATATCTGAATTAAAATATTAATATTTAATGATTTGCCACATAATGCACTGGTTTAACCTGATGTGCAAATCTTTATTGAGATAAAAATTAAGATAAACTAATGAATCCTACTAATATAGCAATTGAGTCTTCATTATTACGATCATAAAAAACTTGTACATCCAAACGTCGTAATTCCTCATCTGCCGTTTCAGAAACTTTTATTATCCAAAACCATTCCCGATCAGCCATCATAGCAGTACCTTCTTTTTTACCTAAAGTGGGCCATTCTTGCCGCACTTGAACTTCTGTTAGCAAATTCATGGCTACCCAATGTGCTAGTGTTCTATCACGTAAGTAACGCGCATTTTCAGCATTTTCGCTAGTCACTTTAATGGCTGCTGCTAACGCGATAGCTAACACAGCTAAAGCAACTAGCACTTCTAATAATGTAAATCCGTTTTTTTTAGAATGTATCATCATCTCGTTGTACGCTCATCTCTCCTATTGCCGTGCCACTCAGTCGATAACGTAAGTTTTCATTGGTTTCTGCGATGAACCGCACTTCAAAAGGTATAAATTCACCACTAGATAGAATCAATAATTGTGGTGTATTGTTAGTTTGATTTAAGGTGATAGGTTGACCTTCTAAGCGAATGTCGGTTTGCATACCGATTGGTAACCGACGAGGACGAAATATGTCATCTTGTTCGGTAAGTGCTTGCCATTTTTGCCCTTGTAGGACATAAAAACGATAACCATCCGTTTCAAAAAAGACTCCCATTTCTTTAGATTGCATAATCGCTTCTTGGCTAGCTAATTGTAGGAGTGAAGCAAGACGTTGTGCTTCTTGCTCTAATTTTTGTTCTAAGCCACCACTACCAATAGATAGTGTAGCAAAACTTAAAATCACGCCAATAATTACTATAACCACTACGATTTCTATCAGGGTGAAGCCGTTTATTTTTTTAGAGAAGTAAACCATAATTTAATGAATTTACAAAGCTGGTTAATTGTTAATTGTTAATGGTTAATGGTTAATTGTTAATGAAAAACACTTCTCTCACGGATTGTTTTTGGTGAACGAAACAAAAATGGGATCAATTTGACCCAACAAATTGACCCAACAAAAAACTGGATTTTTATTTATAGCACTGAAGTGTAAGAAAAAAACGGGGGGGATTAAAAAGGAGGATTGCTAACCTTTGATATCCAAAATAGTTTTGGACTTTGTAACCTTTTGGTTTGGAGTCCAAAATTTATTTTGGATGATTGTTGATTGACAAATACTATTTCTTGAAGAAATAGCATTTGTGGTTTGCCTTTTTGTGGTTTGCTTAATACTGGATGGATAAACGCAGGGGCGTTGAACCATTGAAAATAATGAATCCTTCATCTTGATTCTGTCGTAAGCGACGGTTTGATCCATCAAAAATAGAGGCATTTTCGTTATTCACTTCAGAATTCGAGCTCTCAAAACTGAATATTTCTCCAATATTGGGTTCTGTTTCTGTTTCTGGGGCACTGTTTTCTAGCACCTTTAGTAGGCGATAACCCACATAAATGGCCCATTCACCAGTAAATGCTTTGGCTGGTATGTGGGATACCAACGTTTTGTTAATTGTCACGGTAGACGGTAGACTGTCATAGTATTCAATCGCCTTTAAGGTTGCTAAATCAATGCCTTCCCAAAACTGCCAGTTTTCCTCATCTTGCATTGAAAAGATACCCAATTCTGGGTGTGTAGCTGCGATAATTAAATTCGCGGGTTGTCCAATATGCGCTTCTTCGACTTGGATAGTGAAGTTGGCAGTAACGCTTTCGGTTGATCTGAGGATTAGGTGATGACCGTTGCGACCAGTATCGGTACTGAGTTCACTGGTAAACAGGGCCGATGTTTTGTCCTCTGGTTGGCCCTGACGAATCATTTGTCCTGGGCTTGCGACGTTAAAGTGTAGTGGTTCACCATTAAATATGATGGTCCCATCACCAAGCCGGTAACCAAGATAGAGCAGCAATTCGCCTTCAAAGGGATTGAGTGGAAAACTGTCTAAATGTAGCGTAATAGTATTCTGTAAGTTTGCCAAAGCACTTTGACTACCCGCGCCAGCTAAATGGTTTAATTGTCCATCCCAAATTTGCCAGGTTTCTCGATCCTGCATGAAGAGTTGACCGCTGGGTTGATGAATCATGACTCTGATAAGGCTGACGGCTTGTCCAATATGTGCCGGATCGACCATGATATTTATACCAATTACTACAGAATCGGTGTTGCTCAACCAAGCCTCTTCACCATTTTGGCGTGATTTGGTGTTAAAGTCTAGTGCAAAATAAGTGGTCGTTTCCACCGGTTCACCCATTGCGTTTATGCCAAGCGCGTTGGGCGGTTCAGGCAATACGGTGATAGCAATTTCTGTTTGCGTAAAACAGTCGTTGATGCTGATGGTTGTTTCACCGGCTTGCTGAGCTGTTAACCTCAGTAACTGTTCCTCTTCTTCAGAAAAAAGTTTTCCAAGAACGAATTCATTGTTTTGCGTGAATTCAATGTTACCTTGTCCACCAGTGATGGTGATAAAGTGAGGTTCTGATTCTTCGCCTTCTTGGCTAGCGATTAAGATAATATTTTTTTGCTCAATGACCAGCGGTGATGATGTGGCATCGTTAGAAATCAGGGTGTCGCATTGTGAGGCGACAGTGACTGTGATTTCAGCTTGGCGATCACATTCATCGTTGATAATAAACGCTGTTTCACCCACTTGTTGAGGCGTTAATTGTAATAGCTTGTCACCGGTTTCTGTGAATAGCAGTTGGCCCATTGCCACGTTATTTTGTGGTAGGGTCAGGGTAATATCACCTTGTCCGCCCACGAGATTCCATAAGGTGGCTTCTTGTCCTATTTCTAGGATGATGTCATTGTTTTCTGGGCGCAGGGCTTTTTCTGGATCGTCCGTGCAGTGTGGCTGAATCACTTCGATTGTGATTTGTCCTTCGCTAAATCCGTCACTGATAACCAGGTGCGTTTCACCGAGGTCAATCGGGGTGAGCGTTAAGATGAACCCGCTTTCTCTTGGGAAAATAGTGTCGAGTGTGACGATATTTTCATCTGGAAATTCGATGATGTCACGTTGATGTTGCTCATCAATATCTTGTCCGCCGGTGATTTCTAGCGTCAAGGGTCCCTCACCGCGTGTTAAGGTGATGTGTTGTTCCTTGGGTTCAATGGGTTTAATGTCGCCAGGTATGTCATTGGGATCAGGTTCTACTGTGATGTGAACCAACGCAAAACTGGCACAATCACCAAGCACTAAATAAGTTTGGCCTTCTCTAACGGGAGTCAAGGTTAATAGAGTGCCACTTGCTCGAAAAATGGGTTCTTCAAAGCTGACAATCTGGGTATCGGGTTTATGAATGAGTTCGGGCCCTTCTTGTTGTCCACTGGTAAAAGTCAATTGTTCTGGCTGTTCACCGACAGTTAGCGTAACTTCTTGTTTTGCTGGTTGTAAAAATGAATCCAGTTGGCAAGATTTTCCTTGTTTAATCAACCAAGTTTCACTGGGAGTTCCAAGTATAGCTTTGCCAGTGGGATTAGACAAATGTATGTTTAACCAACGGGTTTTATCGTCTTTGTTGACCACAAACAGGCGAATTGTTTTAGCTTCATTATCGCCATCCATCCATTTCAAGAGACGATTTGAGGATAAATAACTAAAATCAATGCCGGATTTCGCGTCTTTGACTTCATAATCGACGGTGACAATGCCGTTTGTGTTTGCGGTGCGTGTTATGGGTATTGTTATTAAATAACCTGACACTTCACCTATTAATGGTAAGGTGGTAGACAAAGTGGCGTATTCGTCTACCACAAATATATCGTCAACAAATTGCAAAGATGCGTTATGCTGACTGATATTCGGTTTGGTTCCACTGTTTAATGTATCGTCATCAACAGTTGAGCTATTGTCTTTAGAGTCGATGGAGTCCTCAACATCAACTTGATTACTATCGTTAGTGTTGGAGTCATCCGAGGTAGTTGTATCTGATTCATCTGATTCAGATGAAGTTAACTCTGTGTCATTTTCAGTGGTAGAAGTGCCATCTGTTTCACTGGAAGTATCATTATTCGTTTCACCATTAGTCGTTGTGCTTTCTTCCTGACTATTAGTCGAGTCTTCTTCCTCAGTTTCTGTTTCAGCCGATTTTACAATGATGGTAAAGTTCTTTTCAAAGAATAAACCGCCTTTGTCAGTGGAGCGCACGATAATATCATATTCGCCAACTGAAGATAGTGTGGCATTGGCGATTAATTGATGAGCATCGATATCGATCTTAAAACGTCCATTGGAATCATCAATTAATTCATAAGTATGCTTGTCATCGGGTGTCGGATCGATGGTTGAAAATTCACCAATGATAGTGCCAGACGGACTATCCAAAACGACTAACGTGTTGGAAAGTTTAATATCAATGGGTTTTGGCGCGTCTGTGACGGTAATCATAAACTCTTTTTCAACGGACAAACCGTCATTGTCTGTTGAACGCACAGTGATCTCATATTCACCCACTGGAGAGAGTGTTGCATTGGCGATTAACTGATTTTCATCCGGATTTTCATTAATCTTAAAACGTCCATTGGAATCATCAATTAATTCATAAGTATGCTTGTCATCGGGTGTCGGATCGATGGTTGAAAATTCACCAATTGTGGTGCCAGATAGACTATCCAAAACGGCGATAGCGTTAGATAGCGTAATATCAATGGGTTTTGGATCGTCCGTTACGATGATGGTGAAATCTTTTTCAAAGGACAAACCGTTATTGTCTGTTGAGCGCACGATGATATCATAGTGGTCTATTTCTAACAAATCGGCATTAGCCACAATTAAGTAATCATTGTTATCAATCCAAAAGAGTCCGCCTTTGTCGTCTTTTAGGAGATAGGTATGTGGTTGATTGCCAAAAGACATGGTTGTGGAAAATTGACCGATTTTGATCCCAGTTTCGCTATCGACGAAAATGATATTATTGCTCAAATTTATCCTTTTAACAATGATAGTAAATTTTTTCTCAATTTGCAATTCTTTGGAATCAGTAGAACGCACAATGATAGGATATTCGCCCACTTCAGACAGTTTTTTATTGGTCCTGAGTTCATTACCAGAAATGCTGAATAAACCACTGGCATCATCAATGAAATCATAAGTATGCTTGTCATTGGGGGTCGGGTCGATGGTTGACAATTGACCGATTGTGGTGTTGGCTGGACTGTCAAAGACGGCGATAGCATTAGATAACGTGATATCAATGGGTTTTGGGTCGTCTGTGACGGTGATGGTGAAGTCTTTTTCAAAAGACAAACCGGTGCTGTCAGTGACTTGGATGCGAATGGAATAGTCACCTTTGACTAATAAATTGGCATTGGCGACGCGTAATTGGTTGTCTTCAGATAATTCAAACCGTCCATCAGCATTGTCTGCTAAAATATAGGTATGTGAGTCATCTGAATTTGGGGTGTTCAAGTTGGGATCATTGATGGACAATGCGCCAATGGTCCCTACGCCACTGTGTTCAATCACAGTAGTATTAGAAAGGGTTATATCCTTGGGGGCATAATTAATGCTGATGGTAAAATTCGCACTAATTGATTTTCCCCCGTTATCGGTGGATATGATTTGAATCGGGTGGCTAACGAGATTGTTGGCGGTCAATAAGGTGCTATCGGCTATTTGTAATTCATTGCCGATTACCTTAAAACGTCCGCCAGCATCGTTTTCTAAATCATAGATATGCGTTTCGTCATCTGGATCAGTGGTGCCGAAGGTGCCGATGATGGTATCGTTGGGTTCGTCTTCATTAATAGCTATATTAGATAAACTAATATCAGTGGGCCCTTCATTGAGTTGAATTTCAAACAGTTTTAAGCCGGTCGCTATTTCTGCGCCGGTTGTGACAAATACGTCCCAAGACCCAGGACTGGCATCTTGGGCCATTTCAATGGTGGCGAGTATTTGAGTTGTGTCTTTGACCTCTATTGAGGTGGCTGTGATGCCTTCGCCAGAAAAACTAAGGCTACTGTTAGAATTAAAGTGCGTTTCATCACCGATAATGTTGAGATTGTTAACGGTTTTGCCTTGTTGAACTTGATTGGGTGTCAAACTATCAATGGTTGGAATTTTGAAGTCGGAGGACAATACCAATAATGCACCACCGGGCTCAATGTCTCTCGCCACTTCACCATTGGTTGTAATGGTGGCATGGTAAAAGCCGGTTGTGACATTTGAGTCAATATTGATGGTTGCCGTTAAATGGGTTGGATTATGAACCTCTAAATCCGTGGTGGTGATGCGAGTGTCTCCGAAATCAATGACTGGCGTACCGGCACTAAAATCGGTATTATTACCATAAATTTCCATTTCGGTAGTGCTACCTTGCTCTACTTTGCTGGGATTTATGCTTAAAATTTGCACATCATTAGATTTTTCAGTCACTTCTAGCGCACACCTGCCTTCTGCGGTTTCGGTTTCAGTTCCCACAGTGGTATCAACAAATACGTCATAAAATTTAAGGGTTGCTGTTGATGGCACTGTCACATTGGCTTTAATTTGAGTAGCCGATAAAACGTCTATTTTATTAGGTTCTCCCATTCCATCAATTCGTACTGTGCTTGAAGAATTAAAATTGGCATTGGGTGCGGTGATTAATAAGTCAGCTGTACTGTCTCGCGGTATTTTCAGGGGTGTTATTGCGGCAATACTAGGACGTATAGTACTCATAATGACGTTAAAAACGACACTACTAATCGTGGTACATTCAGTCCCTTCTTTATCTTCTTCCCCAAGTTCGGGTTTAATGATTTTGAGACAAGCACCCCCGGTCATTGCTGACATTTCACAAAACACACTGGATGAAGTGTCTTGAGCAAAAAGTGGTGTGGAGCCTATTATTAAAAGGCTTAGTGTCAGAAAAAAACGGGTCAAGTTTTGTTCGAGTTTCATAATTTTTTTCCTTTATATACCTGCCAGGTTTTGAAAACCTGGCAGGTTTGAGTATTCAAGTTTTGGAAATGATTAAAGTTTCATTTCTAATCAGAGAATGTACAGTCTTGAAACTTAATCTCAAAACTGAATAGTAATCCTTTGATGATATCCAAAACTAAAATTTGAGACTCTAAAATTCGTGGTAACCAAAATAAATTTTGGACTCCAATAGCCAAAGCTAAAGCTTTGGACTCCAATAAGCTTTGACTCCAATAGCCAAAGTTGACGCTTTGGAAATAATGTTTTCAAAGACGAGGCATATCCTAACTCAAGTGGATGTAACATTACGAGTACATAATTGTCACATTTAGCTAACATGGGGTGTAACAAATGTGTCACATTTGAATTGTTAATTATCAATTCTTAATTCTTAATTGATGATAATTTCTTAACAATTTAGATATAAAATATTGTTAATTTTAAAGTTTTTTGTCGGCGTTGTGCTATTTACTATTTATCACTGGCAAACTTATTAGGATAAAGAAAATTCCAACTAATAACTATCCGGAAAAATACGGAGTACTCTCAGGGAAACCCTGAGAAAATTCACAAAAAATCGGGGAAACTCGCAATCCAAAATTTATTTTGGACTCCGAATAAAGTGTTTAGGGATACAACAATAAATAACATACGTGAAATACCTCGTTATAGAGGTTTCTACAAATACTATTTCTTTAAGAAATAGCTTATGTTGATAGTGCGTCAGTTATTTTCTGCTATGTCCCTAAATTTAGAGTCCCAAATTAATTTTGGTACTCATTTTCAGCTTCACAAGAATGACAAGTTAATTGATATGGTTTGGGCAAGAGTTCACAAAATGCTGCTATTTGTATCAATTCGGCAATATGTGTGGTTTGCATTGTTCTCATGATGGCAGTGTGATGACTTTCAATGGTTCTTGAGCTAATACCCAATTTGTTAGCCATAATTTTGTTAGGTTGTCCTTCCAATAGTAAATTCATTACTTCGCGTTGTCGTGGTGTGAGTTTTTCTATACGTGCCAAGAATTCTTGTTTTTTAGTCTGTTTGCATCGTTGGCAGGCATCTAATTTGATAGCTTGTTGAACCCGTTCCAGAAAAAGTGGAGGACTGGGATGTTTTTCAAAAAAATCAAAGACACCGGCTTTCATTAATTTAACGGCTATAGATACATCTGCGTATGAGGTGAGTATAATAACGGGTAAATTGATATTGTCTTTACGAAGTCGTTGATAAAGTTCAACTCCACCCATACCTGGTAAACAAAGATCAAGTATTAAACAACCTGGTTGGTTTTGCTTAAAATCATTTAAAAAAGCTTGAGCAGAAGAATAAGCTTTGATTTTAAGGTTAATGGATTGCAATAATTTTGTAATAAGAGTCAGTCCATATTTATAGTCATCAATTATGAATACTGTTGCTTGTATATTAAAAATGTCTTTGTTCATCGTTACTCCTTCACTGCATTTCCTCTAACCCTTTTCTGTTAGCGTTAGGTAAGGACATAGCAAATCATTTTGGTTGCCCTTTTGTACTCACGTATTCAAAGTGCATTTAGAGTAACTTAAATGAATGTGACATTTTGAGTACAGATTTGTTGCATTTCAAGTACAAATTGTCATAACATGCAACATTTTATGTGAATACTTGCCTAAAAATATCAGTAACTTTATGATTATAGTTAATTTAAAAACTTTCATTTTATATAAAATTTAATTAAAAGATTTGTCCGAAATAAAAATGAGAGCCAATAAAAATCATTCTTTAATGAAAAGATTTTCCTAGGATGTTGAGTATTTTCGGTGGGCAAGCGGGTGGTAGATTTTTGGTTTGTTTCAAATTTTTGTGGCCCCGCTTACCCACCCTACCAGTCTTGGCAGAATTTTCCTATCTTATTGATAAAAAAAGAAATGAAAATAAATAGTACAAACAATAATTGATAACTGATAACTGATAACTGATAACTGATAACTGATAACTGATAACGATAACTGATAACTGATAACTGATAACTGATAACTGATAACTGATAACTGATAACTGATAACTGATAACTGATAACTGATAACTGATAACTGATAACTGATAACTGATAATGGATGATATTGATACTCAAAATATTGAATTACAACTGCTTTTACAAGCCATTTATCTCAAATATGGTTATGATTTTAGAAATTATGCTAAAGCTTCGATCAAACGGCGAGTTCATCACCGATTAGTTAAAGAAGGATTGGATAGTGTTTCTGCTATGCAGCATAAACTGCTTTATGATGTGTCTTTTTTTGAACGATTGTTGCTAGATTTATCTATAAATGTCACGGAAATGTTTCGTGATCCAAATTTTTATTTAGCAGTGAGAAAAAAAGTGGTGCCGATACTTAAACAGTTTCCATTTCTTAAAATATGGCACGCCGGTTGTTCAAGTGGGGAAGAAGTCTATTCAATGGCAATTGTTCTAAAAGAGGAGGGGTTATATGAGCGCACCCAAATTTATGCGACGGATATGAATGAAGTGGTACTTAAACAAGCGAGAGATGGCATTTTCGACATTAGTCGATTGAAACAATATACCGTAAACTACCAAAAAGCCGGCGGACAAGAATCTTTTTCAGATTACTATACGGCACATTATGATCATGTCGTGATGGATAAATCGTTGAAAGAAAATATTTTATTTTCAGATCACAATCTTGCCACTGATGGCGTTTTTGGGGAAATGAATTTGATTATGTGTCGCAATGTTTTAATTTATTTTAACCGTGAATTACAACATCGAGCTTTGGGTTTATTTTATGATAGCCTTGGTACTGATGGCTTTCTCTGTCTTGGTTCCAAAGAAAGTATTCGTTTTTCTGAATACTCCGATTCATTTGAAGATGTTGTCAAAGAAGAAAAAATTTATCGTAAATTAACCTGAATCCAAAATAAATTTTGGACTCAAAACTGCTTAAAAATAGAGATGAATCAACAGTATTAGGTGAACTGCTCACTGATAACTGATAACTGATAACTGATAACTGATAATTGGTAATTGATATATGAGCGTTGGCAATAAGCGATTTGAAGCAGTGGTTATAGGCTCCTCGGCTGGAGGTATTAGAGCGTTGAGTACGGTACTCGCTGCATTGCCAAGCGAATTTCCGTTACCCATCATCATCGTACAACATTTACATCCCCATTCAGATAGTTATTTAGCACGGATTTTAGAAAGTAAATGCCAGTTAAAAGTCAAACAAGCTGATGAAAAAGAAACGATTGCAGATGGGGTTGTTTATATTTCCCCTCCTAATTATCATCTGCTTATCGAGGAAGATCGGAGTTTTTCGCTGTCGATAGAAAGGCAGGTTAATTTTGCGCGTCCATCGGTGGATGTCTTATTTGAAAGTGCTGTCTATGCTTATCGAGATAGATTAATTGGTATTATTTTAACCGGTGCTAATAATGATGGTCATCAAGGCGTGAAAAATATTAAACAAATCGGAGGTTATGTGATGGTGCAGGACCCAAAAACCGCAGAGGCTAACGCAATGCCAAAAGCGGCCATTGCTGCAACCAATGTTGATAAAATTTTGCCGCTTGAACAAATTGGCCCTTATCTGTTGCAGTTAGTCAATCGCTCAATAAGACAGCATCGCTACAGATTGTAAGGGAGCAGGAAAAAGGGGGTAGGCAGGAATAGAAAAACACAATTTTTTTAGCTTAAATTACTGAATAAAAATAAATATTTTAGATTAACGCACTTTACCCAACAAATAGTATTTCTTTAACTCATGTTACGCATAATGCTTCAAAAAGCTTGATTCTTCGTGTTAAGAAAAATCCCCTTAACTCTAATATTTTTTATCCGCACGATATCTCCCTCCCCCTAACCCCCTCCCGCTGGGAGGGGG
>Ga0233403_10000204_pt1 | contig 27600 bp, 16 predicted proteins | sample Na_oxic_1_MG_FD_179866 | JGI IMG/M metagenome (GOLD analysis project Ga0233403, IMG submission 179866) | Seawater microbial communities from Saanich Inlet, British Columbia, Canada - Na_oxic_1_MG | ecosystem: Environmental > Aquatic > Marine > Inlet | place: Canada: British Columbia | collected...
TCAAGTTAACCATTAACAATTAAACCAAACTCACCTCCTAAACCGATTCCACTGTTTTTGCAACCACCGCCATACATAGCTGCGAGCTACAATCTCTCCGGTTGAAAGATAAGTCAATACCAACCGATCACGTAACGTCCACTCCATCCATCTGGAAGCCCAGGGCTTGCCACACCATAATAGTTTATCGCCCACTTCTAAACCTTCCGTTTCTTCCGGTAACAGAAAATTTTTTTCACCGCGCGTCAACAACAGCGGCTGACAAGCCAGTTTATCATCACGATTTCTTGGATCACGTAACAAACACTCCAAATTAACCGGGTTGCCGTGCGAAAGCGCATCACAAATTGCCGGTGCTGTTTTTAGTTCTATCGAGACTTCCCAAAGGTTAGGGGCGGTATTATTGAAAACCTGCCGCAGACGAGTGATGAGTTGACTTCTCCACAGATCATTCCGCTGTTTGGCTAACCTCATAAAATCAACTAAAGAAGGCGTTGTTAATAATACCCAAATATGTTTGGCAATAATCTGACTTGGCTGCATAACAACATCAGCCTTTGCGGCATCAAAAATAATCTGATTGGAAGCCAGATTTTGCCGAATGACCACAAAAATATTCCGATTTAACTCTCTAGCGGTCATAACAATAGACAAATTGTTCACATCATCATCGGTTCCGGCAATAATGCCAGCGGCTTCTTCAATATGTGCCTGTTGAAGAGTGTCTGCCTCAGTTCCGCGCCCAATCACATATTCTCCTCTCGGATAACCGGTGATTTCAGGAGTGGCTTCAATCACCACTAAACGAAGCTCTTTTTCACCTCTAAATTTCTCATACACCGCCTTACCAAAACGCCCATAACCACAAAGTATCCATAAACCCTGTCGCGGCGGATTCAAGGGTTGGCACGAACTCATACTGAGAGGACTTGTCAAACATTCGCGCAACATTAGAAGATTTGGGGCGTGTATGGCGGTATGTAATTTGCGCGCAAAAATATTGAACGGATCAATAATGTGTTCGGTTCCAAAAGAATCCATATTGGTGGCAACGTCATGGGAATCTACCCGTCCAATGACGGTCAAATTCGGCTTAAGCAGTTTAGTCGTGATAGCAATATGTAAATTGACCAAATTATCATTCGTCAGAGCCACAACACCGTCACAATAGGGATTTTTTAAACCGCCTTCTACTAAATGACTTGGTTGACTGGCATCGGCACAGAACTTGGGCACATAGACTGGATAGTTTTCCAGGGCTAACACATCAATACGTTCCTGTCTGACTTCTACCACCACCGAACGCATAAGACGCTCTTCCAGCGCACTGACTAAAGCACGACCAGTGTCTCCATAGCCACAAATTAAATAAAAAGGTTCATGGATATTTTTCACCGCGCGAGCAAAACGATTCTCGATAACAGCACGCTGCAAAGCCTCATCTTGGGCAAGAGTCAGTAGTGTACCGATGGCATAAATCCATGCAGTCACCGTCATGTATAGCGACACCGTCACCCACATCCGTTGAGCCGCCGAAAACTCATAAGGAATTTCACCAAAGCCAATCGTCGTGCCCATAAAAGAGACAAAATAAAAAGCGTGAAAAAAGTCCATACGCCAAGGGCTGCCTGAACTATCTATGCCAGGAATCAGAGTGATTCCCACCACAGCTACCGTGTACACAGTGAGCAACACCAGCAATGGTACACGCATCCGTCGCATCACCAAAAAGACAATGGTGTTCATTTAAGACTGAAAATTGGAAATTGGAAGTTGGAAATTGGAAATTGGGTATAGCATTTTCCGATTTGGTTTTTTAGGCTTTCAGGCTAAAAAATACCAAAGCAAAACCCGGTTATTTTTCCCAGGTTTCACCCTCATCGTTATACACCAATTTCCAAGCGACAATTGTAGGGTGGGTAGAGAGGCACTGCCATATCGTGTCGGGCAACCATTCCAGATTGCCCCTACATAAGCAATTGATTCGTAGGGGTAATCCGTTGTGGTTGCCGTCAAAAAAATCCTTAACTTAATGGCATTGGGGTAGAGAGGGCGATAGCGAAACCCACCATTTTTAAACTGGAGCGTCGATTCGGTGGGTGTAGCAAAACTCTACCGACCCTACAAAAAATATTTGATTAAAATGTGAAAAAAACACTCAGAGCTTTATCGACGTAGCATCGCCGTCTCAATCACTAATAATAAAACCGAAATGACATTCGCCATCATTGCACCGCCCGCCAAGGAAACAATACTTGCCATCACGGTTGGAGTTAAACCGGTCGCTTCCACATTGACTGCAATACCCCAAACAATGGCCGCCGCTAAAAGCTGCAAATCCGCTACCAAACTGGTTGATAATAGTAAGGCACCTACTTGCGAACGATCTCCAAACTTAAGAACGGTAGCGACCAAATTAACAAAAATAGCCGCCGCCAATTCATAAACATGATGGTGGGCTGGGTTATCTATATCGCCTCGGAAAAAACCAAAGTTCAGAGTCAATGCCATGACGATAAAGAATCCAAAAACAACTTTTTCTGGGTTCATAATGGGTCAATTGATCCACTGTTAGAGTTGGCATACCGGGAAATTTTTTAAGCTTTGGTTCTATAGATTTTCACCAAGGGTAGACATGGTAGGTATGCCCCTACAATACGTGGCATAGTAGGGGCTTTCCTAAGTGTTCGCCTGGCGTGAACTTATTTATTTTTCTGGTAGTGGTGCAATGTGGGTGATGGAACTCAAACGGGCACATTTCTATTCTAAGGTTTTCCCCCCAACCCCCAAGGGGTTGAATGTTAAGAGCCCGTGGTGAAACCTGGGGGAGTTAGGGGGTATCATCCACATTGCACCACTACCATTTTTCTGAACATCTATATATAGACTTTCAGAAAAAGAGGAGTCCTAGCAAAAGCAAAGGGCATCCAAACTAAAGTTTGGACTCCGGCAAAATATTTATCTCGAGCCAAGTCCAAAAAATCAATCGGATTTCCTCTTCCCTATTCCCCAACCTCCTCAAGAAACGTTTTCAACCCCCCTTGTCGTGGCACGACTGATCGACTTGGCTTCCTTCTGATGCCGGTAACGTTGCCGCTTTTGCCGTCTTCCTTCATGATAAGCCCGTCCGGTTCCGGCCGGAATGAGTCGTCCTACAATCACATTTTCCTTCAAGCCCCGCAAATCATCGCATTTTCCACTGACCGAGGATTCTGTCAGAACTCGCGTGGTTTCTTGGAATGAGGCGGCCGATATAAAAGAATCAGTTGCGAGTGAGGCTTTGGTAATGCCCAACAATCTTGCTTCATAAGTTGCCGGAAATTTTCCGTCGGTCAGAGCGCGTTCATTTTCTTCTAGCAACTTAGCCCGCTCTACCAATTCTCCAGGAAGAAGCCGCGTATCGCCATGGTTAATAACGGCTACTTTGCGTAGCATTTGTCGCACGATGACTTCAATGTGTTTGTCGTTGATTTTAACACCTTGAAGTCGATAGACTTCTTGTACTTCATTGATAATATAATTCGCCAACGCTGTTACACCCAATAGCCGCAAGATGTCATGTGAACTCGGTTCACCATCGACAATTTCTTCTCCCCGTTCCACATTTTGTCCTTCAAACACATTGATGTGCCGCCATTTAGGAATGGCTATTTCATCCACTTCGCCATCTTTACCAGTAATAACCAGTCGCTGCTTAGTTTTTGTGTTTTTTCCAAAACTCACCGTACCGCTAAGCTCGGCTAAAATCGACGGTTCTTTGGGTATACGCGCTTCAAATAAATCAGCTACTCGTGGTAAACCGCCGGTAATGTCACGAGTTTTAGAGGTTTCTTGCGGCAGTCGTGCAATCACATCGCCCACTTTGATGTATGCATCATCTTCCACATTAACAATTGCTTTCGGCGGCAAATAATAAGTTGCCGGAACATCGGTACCAGCAATATTCAAATCATTGCCTTGATCGTCCACCAATTTGACCATAGGTCGCAAGTCTTTGGCATTACTTGGTCGCTGTTTGGGATCCGTTACCACAATATTACTTAATCCAGTCGTCTCATCCATTTGACGATTGACGGTAACACCTTCTACCGCGTCTGTCATAACCACACGTCCGGCCACCTCGGTAATCACTGGAAAAGTATGAGGATCCCAACCGGCTATGACTTGTCCAGCCTCAACTGATTCTCCATCATTGATGCTGAGTAATGCTCCATAAGGTACCTTATAACGTTCACGTTCCAAACCGAATTCATCAATAACGTTTATTTCACCAGAACGTGATACGGCTATCAACTTAATAAGTCCCTCTTCACTCTCCTGCGGCAATAACTTGAGGTTTTCAAATTTAATGGTGCCTCTTGACTTGACTTCAATCTGATTAATAGAGGCAGCCCGTGAAGCAGCACCGCCAATATGAAAAGTCCGCATGGTCAATTGTGTACCTGGTTCCCCAATCGACTGTGCCGCTACGACACCCACCGCCTCACCTATATTCACTAGATGTCCACGCCCCAAGTCGCGCCCATAACAACGGGCACAAATCCCATAGCGAGATTCGCAAGTAATCGCTGAACGGACTTTAACCCGATCAATTCCTTCCGGTTCAAGTCGTTCGACCCATTCCTCATCCAACAAAGTTCCTGCCTTAATCACCGGCTCTGACTGCTTTGGCTTAAAAACATCTTCAGCCACCACGCGCCCTAATACACGGTCATGTAGGGGTTCTACTACGTCTCCTCCCTCAATCAGAGATATCATATCCAAACCGTTGTGAGTACCGCAATCAGTCTCAGTAATGACCATGTCTTGTGCGACATCTACTAGTCGTCGCGTTAAATATCCAGAGTTGGCAGTTTTTAAAGCAGTATCGGCCAATCCTTTTCGGGCTCCATGGGTGGAAATAAAATATTGCAACACATCTAGGCCTTCACGGAAATTGGCCGTGATAGGCGTTTCAATAATAGAACCATCCGGTTTTGCCATCAATCCTCGCATTCCAGCCAATTGGCGAATTTGGGCTGCCGAACCCCGTGCCCCAGAGTCAGCCATCATATAGATGGAGTTAAAGGAGGGTTGCGTTACCTGATTTCCTTGTTTGTCCGTGACGGTATCTACTCCGAGCTGTTTCATCATGGCTTTAGCGAGTTTGTCATTGGTATGTGACCAGATGTCAATCACTTTGTTATAACGCTCGCCATTGGTAATCAGTCCCGAAGCATATTGTTCTTCAATTTCTTGGACTTCTGATTCTGCTTGTGTGATAATTTCAAGTTTATTATTCGGGATAACCATGTCTTCGATTCCAATCGATATACCCGCCCGTGTGGCATAAGAAAAACCCATGTACATCAATTGGTCTGCAAAGATAACCGTTTGTTTGAGTCCTAAACGACGATAGCAGCCGTTAATCAGTTTTGAGATGGTTTTCTTGGTTAGGTCTCGATTAACCAAGTCAAAGGGCAGCCCTTGCGGCAATATTTCAGAAAGCAACGCACGTCCGATGGTGGTTTCTACCCGAATAGTGCTTTGTGTTTGTTTTCCCGATTTGTCTATGATAGTTTCTTCAATTCGCACCGTTACAATCGCATTTAACTCGGCTTTTCGATTCTCGTAGGCACGATGCACTTCTTTCAGGTTGGAAAACTTCATCCCTTCACCTTGTGCCCCAATACGTTCTCTGGTCATAAAATAGAGTCCCAACACCACGTCTTGAGAGGGCACAATAATAGGTTCGCCATGGGCTGGTGAAAGGATATTGTTGGCCGACATCATTAGGGCACGAGATTCTAGTTGCGCTTCAAGAGAAAGCGGCACATGTACGGCCATTTGGTCACCATCAAAGTCCGCATTAAAAGCAGTGCAAACGAGAGGGTGCAGCTGTATGGCCTTGCCTTCAATCAAGGTCGGCTCAAATGCTTGTATACCAAGTCTATGCAAGGTGGGAGCGCGATTCAGTAAAACCGGGTGTTCCCGAATGACTTCTTCAAGAACATCCCAAACACCCCCTTCTTCACGCTCAACCATTTTTTTGGCCGATTTGATGGTAGTCGCTTGGGCTTTGGTTTCTAATTTGCCAAAAACAAAGGGTTTAAAGAGTTCTAGGGCCATTTTTTTGGGTAGCCCACATTGGTGTAATTTTAGGGTTGGCCCTACCACAATAACTGAGCGCCCAGAATAATCTACCCGCTTACCCAACAAGTTTTGGCGAAAACGTCCTTGTTTGCCTTTTATCATGTCAGCCAAAGATTTTAACGGCAGTTTGTTAGAACCGGTGATAGCTCTACCCCTTCGACCGTTGTCCAATAGCGCATCTACCGATTCTTGTAACATGCGCTTCTCGTTACGCACAATGATATCGGGCGCATTCAATTCCAGAAGCCGTTTGAGTCGGTTATTGCGATTAATCACACGCCGATAGAGATCGTTCAAATCAGAAGTCGCAAACCGCCCCCCATCTAATGGTACCAAAGGCCGAAGTTCGGGAGGCAATACCGGTAGTACTTTCAGTACCATCCATTCGGGACGATTGCCAGAATGGATAAAAGATTCTATTAATTTCAATCGCTTACTCTGTTTCTTAATCTTAGTTTCAGAACCACTGGCGTTAATTTCTTCACGTAGGCGATTGACTTCATTAGGCAAGTCCATAGTGCCCAGTAACTCATAGATGGCTTCGGCTCCCATCCGCACATCAAACTCGTCTCCATGTTCTTCCAATGCTTCCAAGTAGTCGTCTTCGCTTAAGAGTTGCCCCCGATCTAAAGGGGTCAAGCCAGGATCAATAACCACATAAGCTTCAAAGTAAAGAATGCGCTCAATGTCCCGTAGGGTCATATCTAACATCAATCCCATGCGAGAAGGCAGGGACTTTAGATACCAGATATGAGCCACTGGGCTTGCCAAGTCAATATGACCCATTCGCTCACGACGCACTTTGGCTTGAGTGACTTCAACCCCGCATTTTTCGCAAACCACTCCCCGATGTTTGAGACGCTTGTACTTGCCACACAAGCATTCATAATCTTTGACTGGGCCAAAAATCTTAGCACAAAACAAACCATCGCGTTCCGGTTTAAAGGTGCGATAGTTAATGGTTTCGGGCTTTTTGACTTCACCGTAGGACCAAGAACGAATTTTCTCAGGAGAAGCTAAGCCAATACAAATCCGGTCGAAATCTTCTATCTGTCCTTGGCTGTTTAAAATATTAAGTAAATCTTTCATAATGGGTAATGGTAATGGGTAATGGGTAATGGGTAATCGGTAATGGGTAATCGGTAATGGGTAAGGAGATGGCCCTGATAAAAATGCCTGATTGCACACCGTTGCGCTTTGGTCAATGGCACCATTTTCATCATTCCCAATCATGCATGGTAGTCAGAATCCAAAAAGCATTGCAGCGTGTACAATATAATCAACCCATGACTAACGACCCATTACCAATGACCAATTCATCAAATTTGCTCTAATTCAATATCAATTCCCAAAGAGCGGATTTCCTTTACCAAAACATTAAAGGACTCTGGCATCCCAGCCTCCATACGATGGTCCCCATCAACGATGTTTTTATACATCTTAGTTCGACCATTTACGTCATCAGACTTAACCGTCAACATTTCCTGCAAGGTATAGGAGGCTCCATAAGCCTCCAACGCCCAAACTTCCATTTCTCCAAAACGTTGTCCGCCAAATTGGGCTTTGCCACCCAGCGGCTGCTGAGTCACTAAGCTGTAAGGCCCGGTGGAACGAGCATGCATTTTGTCATCAACCAAATGATTCAGTTTGAGCATATACATATAGCCTACTGTAACGGGACGATTAAATGCTTCTCCCGTCCGTCCATCATATAAAGTGGTTTGACCCGTTTTTGGCAATCCAGCCAATTGGAGCATGGCTTTGATTTCCAATTCGCTGGCACCATCAAAAACTGGCGTAGCCATAGGCACTCCTTTTTTTAGGTTATTCGCCAGCTCGATTATATCGCTATCGTTCAGCGAATCGAAGTCTTCTTGTTTACCACTTCGATTGTAAATTTGAGAAAGAAAATTCCGCACTTTTCCAATATCAGGCGATTGAAAATTCGTTTCTAGGCCTTGCATGTCTCCTTCTTTTCCTTTTTCTTTGACGATTTCTTCTCTAACCATTAGCTCAATCTGCTCACCCAAAGCTTTAGCAGCCCAACCTAAATGCGTTTCTAACACTTGGCCAATATTCATTCGGGAGGGTACTCCCAATGGGTTCAATACCATATCCACTGGTTGACCTGATTCCGTATAAGGCATATCTTCAACCGGGACAATCATGGAAACGACCCCCTTATTGCCATGTCGGCCGGCCATCTTGTCTCCAGGCTGTATTCGCCGTTTGACCGCCAGATGGACTTTAACCATTTTAAGTACCCCAGGCGGTAAGTCATCGCCTTTGGACAATTTTTGCCGTTTTTCTTCAAAAATGGCATCAGTTCGTTGCCGAGACTCTTTGAGCAGCCCAATGAAATATTCCAGTTTTGCTTGAATCTCTTGGTTTTGTAAGTGAATATCAAACCATTGATGGTGCGTTAAACTGGAAAGGTAACTTTCGTTTATCACGGTACTAGAGTCTAAGCCATTGGGACCACTTAACGCTGTTTGACCAATCAGCAGTTTTTCTAATCGCGAGTAAATGTCTTGTTCCAAAATACGCTGCTTATCCTGTAAGTCTTTTTTGATTCGATTGAGTTGTCCATGTTCAATCTGTAAGGCACGCGCATCTTTTTCGACACCGTCACGGGTAAAAACTTGTACATCAATGACGGTACCCATTGTCCCACTTTGAACTCGCAAAGAGCTATCCTTCACATCAGAAGCTTTTTCTCCGAAAATGGCCCGCAAGAGTTTTTCTTCCGGTGTGAGTTGAGTTTCTCCTTTAGGGGTGACTTTGCCCACCAAGATATCACCGGGTTTAACTTGAGCACCAATGGCGATAATGCCAGATTCGTCCAGATACTTCAGTGCCGATTCGCTGACATTGGGGATGTCAGCAGTAATTTCTTCCGCTCCCAGCTTAGTATCCCGTGCCAGACAGTTCAGTTCGACAATATGAATGGAAGTAAAGCGGTCTTCTTCAACGACCCGCTCAGAAATCAGTATCGAGTCTTCAAAGTTGTAACCATTCCAGGGCATAAAAGCGACTAGGACATTTTGTCCCAATGCCAGCTCTCCTAAGTCGGTTGAGGGTCCATCCGCGAGGACATCGCCGGTTTTAATAATATCTCCTGGCTTGACCAGCGGTTTTTGATTAATACAGGTGTTTTGATTCGATCTGACATACTTGGTCAGATTGTAGATGTCTACTCCTGATGTGACTGTGGTATCAAGTGCCTCTTCATGTCCATGTTTGTTACTATTCACGACTTCTTCGTCACTGATTCGCACGACGATACGCGAAGCATCAACAGATTCGATAAGTCCGCCACGTTGAGCCACCACGGCAACGCCAGAGTCTACTGCTACAGTTCTTTCCATTCCGGTCCCTACCAGTGGTTTTTCAGCACGTAGGGTAGGTACTGCTTGCCGTTGCATGTTGGATCCCATTAAGGCGCGATTGGCATCGTCATGTTCCAGAAAGGGTATTAAAGAAGCCGCTACTGAGACGATTTGTTTGGGCGAAACATCCATGTAGTTTACTTTTTCTTTGGGGGCAACCGTAAATTCATTTTTATGGCGTACCGTAATCATTTCATCTTTGAAGTAGCTATTTTCATCTAAACCAGCATTGGCTTGGGCAATCACGTAGTTGCTTTCTTCGATGGCCGATAGGTAATCTACTTGGTCTGTCACTCGGCCATTTTCTACTCGTCGGTACGGAGTTTCCAAGAAGCCATAGGGGTTGGTTCTGGCGTAAACAGCGAGAGAGTTAATCAGTCCGATGTTGGGGCCTTCTGGTGTTTCAATGGGACAAACGCGCCCATAGTGAGTGGTATGTACGTCTCGAACTTCAAATCCGGCCCGTTCTCGCGTTAATCCTCCAGGCCCTAAGGCGGAAATTCGGCGTTTGTGCGTGACTTCGGACAGTGGGTTATTTTGATCCATAAATTGCGAGAGTTGACTTGAGCCAAAGAACTCTCTAATTGCTGCGGTAACCGGTTTGGCATTAATCAGTTCCTGTGGCATCATTTTTTCTAAATCAGCAGCGAGGCTTAGGCGTTCTTTGACAGACCGCTCTACGCGTACAAGACCAATACGAAATTGATTTTCGGTCATTTCTCCAACACAGCGAATTCTCCGATTGCCAAGGTGGTCAATGTCGTCTACTTCTCCGCTACCATTGCGAATATTTATCAGTGTGCGTAGGACATCCAGTATGTCTTCCGTGTCCAGTATGCCAGGGCCGGTGATATCTTGACGGCCTACTCTCAGATTAAATTTCATCCGTCCAACGGCGGATAAGTCGTAGCGTTCTTGAGTGAAGAAGAGGCTATTGAATAGACTTTCGGCCGCCTCTGGAGTGGGCGGTTCTCCTGGGCGCATCATGCGATAAATTTCTATGCACGCTTCTAGCGGGGTGGTTGTGATATCTATACGCAAGGTGTCTGATATGTACGGGCCTCGGTCTAAGTCGTTGGTGTATAGGATGTTAAAAGTTTCTACCTGATGTTCAGAGAATATGTTGATCAGTTCTTCTGTCAGCTCGTCGTTGGCTTTGGCGATGGTTTCTCCGGTGACTTGGGAGTCAATGTCATGGGCTAGAACTTTGCCAATTAGGAAGGATTCTAGGCGCCCATTTTCGTATTCTACCGGTATTATAACCTCGGTGAGGCCAGATTTTTGTAGTTGTTTTATGTGTTTAGAAGTGATGCGCCGTCCAGATTCGACGATGACTTGTCCGTCTGGGGTTTTTAGGTCAAAACTGGCAATTTCGCTTCGCAAGTGTTCAAAGTTGAGTATTAGGTGGAAGTCTGGGCCTATCCGTTTGATACGGTGGGTATCAAAGAATAGGGCTAACATTTGTTCATTGTTGAATCCCAAGGCTCTTAGTAGGATGGAGGCTGGTAGTTTACGTCGCCGATCTATCCGTACAAAGAGGCAGTCTTTGTGGTCAAATTCAAAGTCGAGCCATGAACCGCGATAGGGTATTACTCGGGCAGAAAATAGGAGTTTGCCGGAGCTGTGGGTTTTGCCTTTGTCATGGTCAAAAAAAACGCCAGGGGAGCGGTGTAGTTGGGAGACGATGACGCGCTCGGTTCCATTGATGATAAAAGTACCGTTTTTGGTCATCAGTGGTATTTCGCCCATGTAAACTTCTTGTTCCTCTTTGGCATATTTGACCGTCTTGTTTTTGGTGTCTTTGCTGTCTTTCTCATAGAGTATGAGTTGCAACCTGACTTTGAGTGAGGCTGCATAGGTCATTCCACGCAATTGGCATTCTTTGACATCAAAGGTGGGTTTGCTGAGCTGGTAGCTGATATATTCAAGGCTGGCATTTCCGGAAAAGCTGTTGATCGGGAATACGGATTTGAAGGCAGCGTGTAAGCCTAAGTATTCTCGTTGTTCCGGGGGGGAATCTGCTTGTAAAAAGGTTTTGTATGAGTCCAGTTGGATAGCTAGTAGGTATGGTACGTTTAGGATGCTGGTACGTTTGCCAAAGTCTTTGCGTAGGCGTTTTTTTTCGGTGTAGGAGTAGTTCATGTTTGATTTCTTTTAGTTGTAATCGTTAATGGTTAATGATTGATGTTATTACGGATCTGCTTCTTATGTGTACAGAACACTGGAAAAGCTAGGCTACGTGTTTAATGCCGGTAGGAGAAAATATGATAGAATTCCAGATGTACATAGATTTATGTGAGAGCAATCCCACAGAACACGAAAAAAAATTATTAGTTGGAAATTTTACCAATGAGGAGAATGTGTGTAACGCCACAGTAACATTTTTGACAGATAATTTGGTTGTTGATCCGAATATGGTGGTAGAAGCAGCATTAAAAAGTAACGATGATCCGATACCAGCTTTGATTTACAAATGGCCATCGAATTGGCCGAATTTATATTTTCATGGTTTTTATCCTCGCTTCCAAAAACAGAAATTCTGGGATGATGTAATAAGAAGGGTTCCAAAATCAATTTGCGATGTTTGATTGTAATGGATTTTTGGGTGATTAATAATTTTAACGGGTTATGTGAGTTACTTTTTCTATTTTGAGTGTTTTTTTGTGGCGGAATCAACCTAAAAATACCTAACTTATCAAGATGTTGTATAGAGTCAAACAGTTCCCCCCCAAATCCATTATAATCAGAGAATTGCTTAAAGACTTCTGAAAAGTATTATAGAAATTGGAAAGGGCAGCATCGGAGATACAATGATGGCTGCGGCTGGCTTGATGGAAAAATTCTTTGCCATGACTGTCTCGAAAAAAACACTGGGTTACGCTCCCCTAATTCTCTAAGGAACAGTCCATAAATAACTTCAAGAATGCGAAAAGTTTCAAACAAAGGTGCGGAATGTCGGCTTTATGGTTGCCCTAATGTCATTTATTGATTTGAATATTTGAGGGGTGATGGGGAAGTTAAGTTGATACTACAGATATCGGCGAATGAATTGATACTCATCACTGAAAATAATAAAAATAATAAATTTAACTTATAAAAATAAGTGCCCGTCCAGAAGTTTTAAGGTATTTTGAATACATAAACGATTGTTTTTATTCGCTTTATTTTTGAAAAATAAATATATGAACGGGTACTTAGTACTTTTCATCCACATACATCTATAGCTGCGTTGAGTATATAATCCACAAAAATATTGATAACTATTAACGTATCAAAAACCTTCACCTAAAAAAATTGACATTGATAAAATTGTTAAGTATATTAATAATATTAATCTTGGGAGTGGTTAGCCTTCTTGGTAAAAAAAGGGGTTCAATCTTCGTTCCCCTAAGCTACTTTGATAGTGATAATGGGTTGATTACTGGTAGCCCTGAAATGTGGGTGATATTTTTTAACCCCTCTGGTTTCACCACTTGATCTTAACATTCAACCCCTTCGGGGTTGGAAGGTTGGTTATAGCCCCTCGATAAAAATGCACCCCTGACTCCATCACCCACATTGCGCCACCGCCGATTACTCTTCAGTTCGGATTTATCAATTTGTATATACATGTTGATACTTAACAACTTTCGTTGTGATCTTAAGGATGACTTTCTTGAGTGAGTCAATATTCGTTTATCCCTGTCATTCGTAGGACGATATATTCAATGAAAAAACTGATAGGTGGTGGTAAGGGGAAACAAATGCTATGGAAGTCTGAAAAGAGAAGGTGTTAATTCAAATCAGGGTCAGAAAATGAGTGCCAGAAAATAATTCCTTGCTACCAAGTGAAGTGTGTTTTGGCAACAAGGAATTTATTTTAGTTTCTTGTTGAAATGTTCAATCAAATAATTGGAAGACGGTATAATGAATTACTTCATTTCTGCCGAACCGCCGGCCTCTTCAAGGTCTTTTTTGATTTTTTCGGCTTCTTCTTTGGGTATGTTTTCCTTGACAACTGAAGGTATGCCTTCTACCAGGTCTTTGGCTTCTTTTAAGCCGAGGCCCGTTATACTACGAATGGCCTTAATCACTTGAACTTTCTTCTCACCAAAGCTGGTCAACGTGATTGTGAATTCTGTTTGTTCAGGTGCCGCTTCTGCTTCTTGTCCGCCGGCTGGTGCTGCTACGGTTGCTACCGCTGCTGCCGCCGAGACCCCGAATTTGTCTTCCATCGCTTTGATGAGTTCCACTACTTCCATCACCGTCATGTTGGCGATGGTATCTAAAATGTCTTCTTTGGCTACTGCCATGATGATCTCCTTAGGTATTGGGTTTGCTATCGCGCACCGCCGCGATCGTGCGTACTAATTTGGCGTGTGGTTCGGCAAGGGTGCGTACCAGTTTGGTGATGGGGCCTTGTATAACGGACATCAACATACTGATAGCTTCTGTATAGGTGGGCAATTTGGCAACGGTCTGGATATCGGAGGCCGATAGTAGTTGTCCGCCCAAGCTCACGCCTTTGACGATTAATTTTTCGTTGGTTTTGGCAAATTCGCTAATGACACGAGCTGCTGCACCTGGATCGTCAATTGAAAAAGCCAGCACGACGGGCCCTACCAGAATTTCTTGTAGACATTCAAAGTGGGTGTCTTTGACGGCACGTCGTGCTAGTGTATTTCTCACCACTCGTAAATAAACGTTAGATCCTCTAGCTTGAGCACGTAGCTGGGTGATTTCAGTACAGGTCATGCCACGATATTCAGCGACAATAGCACTTTGAGCGCGATTGGCGAGTCCGTTAACGGTGGCAACGATCGCTCGCTTATCATCAAGAGATAGCGGCATTCACGTTCTCCTCGGTGAGTCAGTTTAAGTTATAGCAAAACCAAGACTAAGTTCGGTCCTGCCATCTGCGTAGGCTGATTCGGCAAATCAATTAAACATATCTTCTGCTATGAATGGATTTGAGATGTCTAGAAAAATGCCAAGACTCTTTGCCATTCCATTCATTTTCATCTTGAGTACCTACGGTCTTTGATGACTGCTGGATAATTTCCAGTAGCCCAAAGAGGGTGGGGTTGTTCGCGTACCCAATCGTCAGTTTTGACCTGATAATTAGGTATGACGCATTGACAACCCACTTAAATCCGACACCATAGCCATGTTTAAAACGTCACTTGGCTATGGAAAAATATATACTGTGATACGAACGAACACTAAAATTGAACTTTTTTTACCCCAGGTTTCATCAGTTGCTATTAAGTACCCGTTCATATATTTAAAAAAAAATAAAGCGAATAAAAACAATCGTTTATGTGTTCAAAATACATGAACACTTCTGGAGGGGTACTTAACATTCAACCCCATTCTGGGGTTGGGGCGTTGTTTCGTTCATAGATTTCCCAAAACACAAAAGTCCAAATCTAAGCCGTTTGCAGTATATCAATCAATTTAAGGTATTTTGTGTAAGTCCTAATGATTTTTCAATCGGTCATTTGAAGATGGACTTTCAGAATCTTGCGTCAAAGGATTCCTTCCGCTGGTTGAAAAAATTTGCTATTCGGGCCAGAAGAATATTTATCTGATAAACGATTAGTTATCTGTCCTTTGCCAATGTGGCTTTTACGGATTTCTACCGATGGTTATCCAATCTTTTTTTGGTATATGATTAATAGTATCGTAGGTAGTGGGTAGCAGCCGGATTGATGCGTCAAAATAAATTTTTTTATTTAAATAAAATGAAAATTAATATTCAATTAATTTAATATTCTTAAAAGCCGTTGCGAATTTAACGAAATTTAAATAGACTACCTTGAAAAGGAAATTTATAAATAATATTCTCTCATTTCATGGCTTTAAACAAGTCTAATTAATATTGAATGACTTATCTCTAACAGTTATTTAAGTATCTGACTTTATTCCGATTCAATTAGGGTGAGTGATTTGATTTATTATTGACTTGGATAAATCAATCGGTTATTAGGTCCAATCGGTTGAAGTCTATTCTAAACATTTTCGTTACAAACTGGTCTGATCTATTGCTATGCCAGGCCCCATTGTTGTAGATAGGGTCACTTTTTTCATATAAACGCCTTTTGAAGTACTCGGTTTCGCTTTTTGTAAGTCGGCCTTCAAAGCTTGCAAGTTTTCGCGCAGATCGTCCTTTGAAAAGGTAATTTTGCCGATGGTGCTATGAATAATTCCGGCTTTGTCAGTCCGATAGCGTACTTGCCCGGCTTTGGCATTTTGAACAGCAGCCACAACATCCGGCGTGACGGTGCCTACTTTGGGATTCGGCATTAAACCACGTGGGCCTAGAATTTTACCCAATTGTCCCACTACCCGCATGGCATCTGGGGATGCAATGACTGTATCAAATTCCAGAAAGCCGTTTTTGATCCGTTCTGCCAAGTCTTCAAAACCAACTATATTCGCACCTGCTTGTTCAGCGGCCGTCGCATTGGCACCTTGGGCAAAAACGGCTACCCGCACGTCTTTACCGGTTCCATGAGGCAGAACGGTGGAACCACGCACGACTTGGTCCGATTTACGCGGATCAACGCCGAGATTAATGCTGGCATCAACTGATTCGGTAAATTTGATTGGTGGAAAAGATTTCAGGAGTTCAATCGCTTCATCAATAGGGTAATATTTTCCAGTTTGTAGTTTTTCTTTAATTGCTCTGATGCGTTTGGAACGTTTTGCCATTTAAGAACCCTCCACTTCAATGCCCATACTACGCGCACTGCCAGCAATGGTACGCATGGCAGCGTCCATATTGGCCGCCGTCAAATCGGGCATTTTGGTAGTTGCTATCTCGGACAGTTGTGCTGGTGTGACTTTGCCAACTTTGTGGGTGTGTGGTGTTTTGCTACCACTTTCAATTCCGGCCGCTTTCTTCAATAAAATTGAAGCAGGTGGAGTTTTAATGATAAAGGTAAAACTGCGGTCACTATAAGCGGTAATGACGATTGGTGTTGGCATACCCGGTTCAAGGTGTTGTGTTTGGGCATTAAATGCTTTACAAAATTCCATGATATTCAGGCCGTGTTGACCTAATGCTGGGCCAACCGGCGGACTGGGGTTGGCTTGCCCAGCTTTGACTTGCAGTTTGATGTAGGCTTGTACTTTTTTTGCCATGTTGAGTCCATTGTTGTTTCAATGGTTAATAGAAGAGAGAGATAAATTTATTTTGGTATGGGAATACCAAATAAATTTTAGGCTAAATTTTTGCAAAAAAAACTTTAGCTAAAAAAACATACCCAAATCTTATGATAGACATCTGACCGGTTTTTAAAATTGGTCAGGTGTGAATGGGTATATTATTTTTTGGGAAGTCCCTATCGTGATTAAAATGTTTGAAAATCCAACATTTTTGGATATTTTGCCTGGTTAAGATTTTGGATTGATTAGAGTTGTTGCGTATTAGGCTAAAGTCTTTTGGAAAAAAAAACTTTAGCCTAATAAAGTATTTGAATTTAAATGAATTAAAATCGTCGGTATTGACAAAGTTAACTCATTGTCCAAAGCTTATTTCTCTAATTTTACAACTTTGTAGCAATTCCCGCTCGTCTGTTTGGTGAGGAAAGCTTTTCTGTCATTTTCTTGAAAAACAGCACGAAAACCAAAAATGAAATTCCTTGTATCAAGGGCCGGTTAAAAGCATGAGCGGGAATTGCTGACAACTTTGCAACCAGTTTAAAGGGAGGTTTGTCCGCCTCGATAGAGGGGTTAGGAAGGCATTGGAAACCGAAAAGTTGACAGATCAATAAACAAAAAAATATTTGAATTTAAATAATGTAGTCTGGTCAAATAGACCTATTCTCAATAGTTAACTCATTAATAAACATCTGTTAACCAACCATTAACCATTAATAATAAAAACTACTCTTTTTCAACTTGTCCAAATTCAAGTTCAACCGGGGCAGAGCGTCCAAGAATCCGTACAGCCACTCGTAAACGGTTTTTTTCGTAATTGACCTGTTCAACAGTTCCATTAAAATCAGTAAAAGGTCCTTCTGTGACACGGACAACTTCTCCAACCTCAAATAAAACTTTCGGTCGCGGTTTTTCTGCCCCTTCCCTAATACGTTGTAAAATGGCATCCGCTTCCTTGTCGGAAATTGGGGCCGGGCGTTCTTGAGTTCCACCAATGAAGCCCTTGACTTTGGGTACTTCTTTGACTATATGCCAAATTTCGTCCTTTAAGGGCAAAGGGTTTCCATCATGAGTGGTTTTTTCCGTATCGACCTCTTCCATATCCATTTGTATCAGAACGTAGCCAGGGAATAGCTTGCGATCACTCCGACGTTTTTGCCCACCACGCATTTCAACGATTTCTTCAGTGGGCACCAAAACTGGCCCAAAGCATTTTCTTAGCTCGCTACGTGCGTGCGCTATTCGTTCTTCGATAGAACGTTTAACGGCTTTTTCATGTCCCGAATAGGCTTGCACAACATACCAGCGCAAGGCCATTTCTAACCTCCTTGGCCAGTGAACAGTCGTACCATCCACAATAGAATGCTGTCCAATGCCCAGATAATCAAGGCGACTAACAATACTAGAAGGAGGACAACCCCGGTCATTTGCATGGTTTCTTGCCGTGTGGGCCAGACGACTCGACGGATTTCAAGGTGTGATTGTTGTAGAAATTCTAATGCAGAGCGGCCTTTAGAGGTGGTTTTGGCAATCAAGGTTGCTATAAAAACAACAACCAGCAAACTGATAACTCGTAGGAGTAGTGAATGTTCGTCAAAATAGTAGAAACTGATAATGCCAGTACTGACTAACAGAACCACTAACAACCATTTTAGGGTATCTAGCTTGTTCGAGTATGTGGTAGCTGTTTTTGCACTCATTGGAAATTGATCACTTCAATTTAAAAACAATATTGATAACTAAACATCAGATACGGAGAATGGGAATAAGCGATAAAAGGTTATGCGGCTTCGACGTGAGTCTCCAATAATGTCATTACCAAATATGGCAGGGCAAGAGGGATTCGAACCCCCACTCTCGGTTTTGGAGACCGATGTTCTACCATTGAAACTATTGCCCTATAGAAAAAGGAGAAAAATAAAATTACCAAACCAACTTACTTGTTGTTGGATATCTATATCTATTATGAATGTAACAACAATCAATGGCAGGGCAGGAGGGATTTGAACCCCCACTAGTGATTTTGGAGACCACCGTTCTACCGTTGAAACTACTGCCCTTTGTTATTAATGGATTAATAGGTTAATGTCGTTGGTTACGCTGGACATAAAACATAATTATCCACTTTGTTATCTTATTTATTGAACGAACGAAAATATTGAACGAATTTGACCAATAAAACTTTTAGCTAGGGGGCCGGCAGCGAGTTTTGGTTGCCTACGATCCCATTAAAAGGTTTGCAAAACTCAGTTCAGTTAATTTATTGGATAGTGTTATAGAAATAAAGCTAAATTCAAGGAGTTTAATTTTGAGAAGCATTACATCTTTAACACCACCATTTATTATTGAACTGGGTTTCCAGATTAATCCAACCAATCATTGTTGATTAAGATGATTTAATATCGGCTTGGCCGACCAAGCTAGACTGCCCGTCCTACTTGTTACTCTATGATTTTAGCGACAACACCGGCACCGACAGTGCGACCGCCTTCACGTATCGCAAAACGTACTCCGCTCTCCATTGCTATCGGAGCTATCAGCTTCACAATCATTTTAACATTGTCCCCTGGCATGACCATTTCCACGCCTTCTTGTAGTTCACAGGCCCCGGTCACGTCTGTAGTACGGAAGTAGAATTGAGGACGGTAGCCATTGAAGAATGGAGTATGTCGTCCACCTTCATCTTTGCTTAAAACGTACACTTCGCATTCAAAGTGGGTATGAGGTGTAATTGTTCCCGGCTTGGCGAGGACTTGGCCTCGTTCAACTTGGTCTCGTTTAGTTCCCCGCAATAGCACCCCAACGTTGTCTCCTGCTACACCTTCATCCAGCAATTTGCGGAACATTTCAACACCAGTGCAAATGGTTTTCGTGGTTTCACGAATACCAACAATTTCAACTTCTTCATTGACTTTAACTTTGCCGCGTTCAATACGTCCGGTCACCACTGTCCCACGTCCCGATATGGAAAAAACATCTTCAATCGGCATCAGGAAGGGTTGATCTATATTGCGCTTGGGTTCTGGAATGTAGTCGTCCATAGCCTCCAACAATTTTATCACCGATGGAATACCGATGTCACTGCTATCTCCTTCCAACGCTTTCAGTGCCGATCCGGTTATCACCGGAGTGTCATCGCCCGGAAATTGATAATTATCAAGTAGTTCACGAACTTCCATCTCAACCAGCTCAAGCAATTCCTCATCATCTACTTGATCGGCTTTATTCAAATAAACCACAATATAAGGTACATTGACTTGTCGAGCTAATAGGATGTGTTCACGAGTTTGGGGCATTGGTCCGTCTGCTGCTGAGACGACTAGAATAGCGCCGTCCATCTGCGCCGCCCCGGTAATCATATTTTTGATATAGTCAGCATGTCCGGGGCAATCCACATGGGCATAGTGACGATTTTCAGATTGATATTCCACATGCGCTGTCGCAATTGTAATACCTCGCGCTTTTTCTTCTGGAGCATTGTCAATCTGGTCATAAGCTTTATACTCGCCACCATATTTTTCGGCCAAGGTCTTAGTCATTGCGGCGGTTAAAGTTGTTTTGCCGTGGTCTACATGACCTATGGTGCCAACATTAATATGTGGTTTACTACGATCAAATTTTGCCTTGGACATATTTATTAAGCCTTTAGATTTATTCAGTTATAAGTTATTCTAATTACATATAGAGTTTATGGGAACAAACGTCACTGATGAAAAGTATTTTTAACAGTTTATGTAATAAGTACCTGTTCATATATTTATTTTTCAAAAATAAAACTAATAAAAACAATCGTTTGTGTAGTCAAAATCCCTGAAAACTTCTGGACGGGTACTTAATAAACTGATGTTTATGCACTGTGCTATTCAGTTGTTTCGCAATTAGAAGAATGGAGGTTATGATTAAGCATGCCTAAATTTTTAGACATGTCACTATTTTATGTTATGTTTTTAAACATGTATAAGGATGTTAAACTAAGCCTGAATTGTTTCCAATCCAGACTCGTCTTCAAAACGGTACGTGAGACTAATCCCGAATACCGCTCCTCTCTATATAGTGTTGTTTTACCAACTTTGCGTTCCAATGTTTCTTTATAATATGGTTATGGGTATGACACCCAATTTATAGTTCGTTCAGCTTAGGAGAACCTTGACAATTCCCTTTATCACCGCAATACCCCATTCTATAAATTAATATTGTTCACTATATACAGTGGATCGTTTAGCGTATATTAATCATTACAATTAACCATTAGCTTTTTATCCAATCCTCTGCCATCACTAGCATATCTCATGTCTGAGACCGTTTTCATCTTAGCCTTTTCAGGTTATAACCTTTGTGATGGTTTTCCACGTTTCATGTTACTGGCTTTATTTTCATACTTAGATGGTTACTATGCGCCTATGTGCTTTGTGGTTACTGAGCTTTTTGTTACAAATCCGCTTCCTACACATTTATAGGTTAAACTGATATTTACCCTATTCTGGATTTAAGACACTTTATTCCGTAACTTCACTTGACAGTTCATCGTATATGATTTGCAGACGGGTAAACCTTAATATCTAGGTTTCTAGCCGCCATTATTCCCGGCTTAAACCAAATACCGAGCATATCTCAGTATCCGATTGGGTAAGTTATGCCTTCATTGAGTAACACAACGGGGGTAGCCTTTCAACCCCATAAATAACATAATTATAATTTCTTATTTCTAAGAAATCCTTCCTATTGGCTTGATTTTACTCAAGTTTCTAGGAAAACGTGTCGCACGTAACCAATCCAATATCCCCTTACCTACCTTTGAAACCAAATCACTAAAGGTAAACTTAGGGTTATTTTTTCTCAAAATGTTATAAGTGCCATTTGCATCAGCATTAATGGCAGTGCCGTTTGGTGAGCGATATAAGCCGCGTTTGACTCGTTTCCCACTAAATGTGTGTGTCTTTTTAGGTTCATATTTTTTAGGTAAAACATCACCATCAATTTCGGAAACAAATGTTTGAATAAACTAAAAACAACCCGGCTTAAATAATTAGAAATAATTAGACTTTATACCGATTTAACGTAACTAATTGATTTATCTAAAATGATAATTTGGGTAACTGTCATAAAATCAATCACTTAAATTAAATTGATATAAGGGAGTCCCAAAAAAATAATTATCCCTAATGCCATTTCATGCCATAAAGGGTAGATAAAAGGTGGGCAACAAAAACCGGTTACCCACCCGACAAGAAAGACTGGGATAATTTATTTTTTGGATATGCCTAATGTCTATTTTTTATATTATCCGCTTTTATCTACATTATCAATATGGAAGGATATTTTTTCACACTATATCTTCGTCAAGCAACTCCGAGAATTTTTCACCCAAACAATCCAATTGCTCGCTAGAATACAGTGCATGATTACTGTAGTCTGTTACAAAGAAAACATCTTCAACTCTGGAACCAAATGTGGCTATTTTAGCTTTTTTAACGCACACTTGACAAGTGACAAATACTTGTGCAATACGTGATAAGACACCGGGGCGATCCGTTGTAATCACTTCTACAAGAGTATGATTATTGAGATGATCTTGTGTAAAGGTGACACGAGTTGGGACCGAAAAATGTTTTATCTGTCTGGGTATACGGCGAGTAATTGGACAAAACGGCGATTGAGTATCACGGCTGAGTGCTTGTTTAAGTCCTTGTAAAATATCCTCTATTCGTTCTCGTGATTGGATTTCTTCGCCATTCTCTTCTAAAACGGTGTAACCACTGATGGTATATTCACTTTGAGTTGGGGCAAGGTAAGCATCAACAATGTTCAAATTTTGTTGCTCTAAAAAATAAGTGGTGTCCGCGAACAAAAAATCACGATCTTGCATATAAATCAGAATAAATTCAGTACCGCCTTGAGTCTCTAAACGTTCCAACACTAACGGATTATCTGGAGTCACCTCATTTAAAATCGCTTGTGTTTCGCGAGCAACGTCTTGTGGCGAAGAATACAAGAAATAATCTTCTCCCAAATCTTTCCATAAGGCGGTAATACGTTCATCTTCTGGATGGCTCAATAAACAACGCGCTTGTTTTTGAATCTCCTTTTTATGGAGTTGTTTATCTAAAACATGTCCCTTATCATGATGTAAAACGGCATGGGCTTTATGGTAAAGTTCTGTCAATAGCGCGTCTTTCCAACTATTCCACAAATTAGGGTTAGTTGCCCTTATATCAGCCACCGTTAACAGATATAAGTAATCAAGGCGCAACGTATCTTCAAGTATTTGGGAAAAATTTTTAATCACCTCTGGATCGGAAATGTCTTGACGCTGAGCGGTGGTAGACATGAGCAAATGATGGCGTACTAACCATGCCACAAAACGCGCATCGTTGTCGCTTAAACCATGCGCCTTACAAAAATCCAACGCTTCTTTTTCGCCTAACTCGGAATGATCGCCCCCTTTTCCTTTAGCAATATCATGGAATAAACCGGCTAAGTATAACAATTCTGGTTTAGGGAGTGTTTGTATCAATTTTGAACAGAACGGAAATTCATGGTTAAACTCAGGTAGCATAAAGCGTCTGAGATTACGCACTACAAACAAACTGTGTTGATCAACGGTATATACATGAAACAAATCATATTGCATCCGTCCAACAATTTTACCAAACGCGGAAATGTAAGCGGCAAGCACACCATAACTATTCATGCGCCGAAGGGTATGAGTTAAGCCTTGCGGTTGGCGAAAAATTTCAAAAAACAGGCTCCGTGCCCGTAAGTCTTTGCGAAAAGCATTATCAATCAAATAGTTATAATGAATAATTAAGCGAATGGTAGCCGCCCGTATTCCTTTAATTTCTGGATTTTCCTGCATCAATAGAAAAATTTCCAGCAAAGCAAACGGATAATTCACAAAAATTTTCTCGTGAGTGACTTCAATGAAATCATTGTGAACTTGAAAACGTTTATTTAATGAACGGATTTTCGCTGGGGTATCAGCATACAAAATAGCTTCTTCAAAAAGCTGCAAGAGCATATCGTTGAGAGTGCTGATCTTCTTGATGGTACAATAATATTGTTTCATCAATTTTTCTACGCCTAAACCTTCCTCATCATCTTCATAGCCAAATGACTTGGCAAGAATACGTTGATAATCAAACAACAAACGCTCTTCATGTCGCTTGGCAACGAAATGCAACAGGCAGCGAACCTGAAACAGAAATTCTTGTCCCTCATTCAGTGTATGGTACTCATTTTCTGTTAAAAAACCATGTAGCACCAAGTCATGCAAAGTAGTGGCCCCAAAATGGCGTTTCGCGACCCAACCTATCATTTGAATATCGCGCAACCCGCCTGGTCCTTCTTTGATATTAGGTTCTAAGTTGTAAGCGGTATCATCATATTTTAGGTAACGTCGAGTTTGTTCTTTGATTTTGGCCGCAAAAAACTCTTTATTAGACCAAATCCGATCTGGTGCAACAGCAATTTGCACGGCTTGAAACAAATTCTCCGAGCCGATGAGTAAACGTGTTTCCATCAGGTTGGTCGCTATACTAATGTCGGCCGCTGCTTCGATTTCACATTCGGCAAGGGTTCGGACACTATGCCCAATTTCAAGACGAATATCCCACAAAAATCTCACCAAGTTTCCCAGACATTCCTGGGTGGTCGCAGAGAGCGGAGAGTCTAGCAACATCAATACGTCCACATCAGAATAGGGATGCAGCTCTCCGCGCCCGTAACCTCCAACTGCTACCAGCGCACAAGTATTAGGATTAAGACAAATACAATGTTGTTGCCAAGCTTGTATCAATATTTTATCCACTAACCAAGCACGTTGCAGTACATAATTAGTGGCATTTTGATGTGCCTGAAAACGCTCTTGCAAGATGTCATCCCCGGATTTTAAAGCCTGGCGAAATATTTGCAGTTCGGAAAGATTTCCGGCTTTTAAATCGCTTTCAAACTGTTGGGGATCAAACAGTTCGGGATCGGTGTAATCGGTTAAATACATGGGTAATTCACTAGAAATGTTAATGAATGAGGGACTTTAGTGATGACCGCATAACAATAAATCCGCATTGGATACCACAGTCATAAGCTATGGTTTTATCCGAGTTCAAGTGTTTTGCAATCGGCTTGAATGGCCATTTAAAATGTATAGCTCTTCTAAAAATAGCTGTTAATTGGTTAAAACGCCGAGATAATTCACCCCTCGAAGAGCAATTATAACCGTTTTATTTTAAATATTTTTATTTTCATTCACGGGTATCTGTTGTACTTGGACAGCAACACGATATGGCATTGACCTATGTTCAAGTAAATGTGAGAAAAACTTGAGCAGCGAATATTGAATCTGACAAAGTAGAATTCAAATTTCTGGCATAATTCATCAAGTATTTTATACCGGCATTTTTCAAAAAAGGATTAAACCAAATACTGCCTAAAAAAGGCGCACAATCAGGAGTCACTAATAAACTTAATTGGTTTATTTTTTTAACTAAAAATATTTCTATTTTCTGGATAACTATACCAAAATATATTATTTTAACCTATATAGCCTATTGTATTTTGCTATTATTTGATGGATTTTTGGGAATACAGCGAAAACCTAGCAACTCCCGCTCAAATTTTCTTAAAAATTTGTTTTGGAAAAATCATAACTGATTGATTTATAAACTGATAACTCTTCTATTTTTAATAAAAAAATCGGCTTTTTAAATAGAAAAACTGGTTTTTTGTCACCAAAATATCTATAAAATATAAATAAAATCAACAGGTTATATTAATATAATACTAAAATACTTTAACTATTATAACTAAGTGTGCATTTTTTATAGAATTAGTATACAATGACTTCACTTGGGGAGGTGAAAATTGGATTGTGTTCTTGCTATTGTTCCTATTTGCTTTTAATTAACCATTAGCTATTAACCATTTTTTCACCCCGCTATAACCCGATTTTCGATATTCATTCTAAAAAAGCAAAACCCCGTTTTTTGAAGCTGGTATTGTCCAATTTATTTCTTGTAGGGGCAAACCGGCGGGGGTTGCTTTGAATTTAATTAACCCTAATGAAAAAGGCTATAAGTACCTGAGCAAAACGGGTATTTGAGAAATTCAGTTGTTAACAAATTTGGATTTCTTTCGATTAACAGCAGATTCTGTCCTTTCGCTTATTTTTTTGCCTCCGGTGAATTAAAGAGTATTTCAATCGGTTATATTTTTTGACTTGTATTCTAAATGTTATAACTTAGAGGCTCTTGCAAAACCCCAGGTTTCACCACTGGCTCTTAACGTTCAACCCCTACGGGGTTGATATTGTTAAAAGAATAACCCCAGGAGCCTCTTGCTTTCACCCCCAGGTGAAACCTGGGACAACCCCGATAGGGGTTGAATTTTAAGAGCAAGAGGTGAAACCTGGGGAAACTTTCAAAAAGAGTTTTGCAAGAGGCTCCTTATTTTAATTAATTGTCATCACGATCAACATTTTAGGCTCAAATTTTTTTTCAAAAATTCCCTCGCCTAAAATGTGATTTTTAGTCAAAAAATAAGCGAAAGGACAGTTCTATAGAGTAATCTCAAAAAAAATCAAAAAATCAACCAGAAAACCTAGTATAATATTAAACAATTAAACAAAATTTTTTTATTATAACACTTTTTTATAGGAATGATTAATTATGAAACCATTTTTTCGCCGTGCTTACTGGCTAATCACACTATTTATTGTCACCCTAGCAACCAATCAGCCGTTTGCTGGCGAGGCACTTTCACAAAAAGGCTTGCTATGGAAAATTGACAAACCGGGATACAACCCAAGTCATCTTTTTGGCACCATACATTCAGAAGACCCCCGCGTCAACAGACTGCCGCCCGTCGTGCGTTCCCACTTTGAACATGCCGACAGTATCACACTCGAAGTACTGATGGATGTCCCAAGCATACTAAAAGCGGCCGGCGCTATGTTTTTTACCGGGGAACAGTCCTTGGATCAGTTTATTGACAAGGAACTTTACGCTCAAGTCGTCAAAGTACTAGTCAAATATGACATTCCTCCGATGGTGACCAAAAAACTTAAGCCATGGGCGGTGGTAGTCACACTAAGTACACCACCGGCTGACACCGGGGAAATTTTGGACTTGCTTTTGTATAAGGAAGCCAAAAAACTTCAAATACCCTTGCACGGCTTGGAAACGGTAGAAGAACAACTGGCTGTTTTTGAGGTTTTTCCATTAAATCAACAAGTAATCTTACTCAAAGAGACTTTAAAGCACCTTGATGAAATGCCGAAAATTTTCAACCGACTACATGAATTATATCTGAAGCGCGATTTGACTACACTGATGGAGTTTGGTGTCGAATACATGCGCGACAGTAATGACAATAAACAGTTAGTAGATGCCTTTTACAAAAGGATGGTAGATGATCGTAATCTAAGAATGGTTCAACGTATGCAAAAACGTTTACGAGAAGGTAATGCTTTTATTGCCGTTGGGGCATTACATTTACCAGGAGAAAAGGGTTTGCTTAAGTTGTTAGAAGTTCGTGGCTATCTCGTGTCGGCGGTGTACTAAATATACCGGCAATTCCCGCTCATGCTTTTAACCTACCCTTGATACAAGGGATTTCATTTTGGGTTTTCGTGCTATTAGCTTTCCTCACCAAACAGACGAGCCGGAATTGCTGTGAATATACAACAATTCACTTGAAAGCCATGAAAATTTAGAAATCCGATTGGTTAAAAAAATCGGATTTCTTTAAAAAACTTGGTTGAACTGCATATCTTGACTACTAAATAAGTACTCATCATCCCTTCATACAAATTCAACCCTCATACCGCCGATATTTCTGAATCCGCTACATATAACATTCCTTTTCCAACACTCAAGCCTGATGATTGGGCAAACGCTGCCATATCGGGTTCACCATCAACAATATCCTCGCGCCCCGAACC
>Ga0233403_10000205_pt1 | contig 27575 bp, 25 predicted proteins | sample Na_oxic_1_MG_FD_179866 | JGI IMG/M metagenome (GOLD analysis project Ga0233403, IMG submission 179866) | Seawater microbial communities from Saanich Inlet, British Columbia, Canada - Na_oxic_1_MG | ecosystem: Environmental > Aquatic > Marine > Inlet | place: Canada: British Columbia | collected...
GATCATTATTGAAAATGTTTATCTTGGTACAATACTGATTAATAATCAACCCACTGTCGTTGAAATAACCTTAACCGATTCTGAAACGGCTTTTATGGGTATGGAAATGCTGCTTGAAAAAGAAGCCATTTTTAATCTCAAGACAATGACAATTAAAGTCCAATGATTTAGTTTCATAAGGGCAAACACTAAAGGAGAGCCCTTACATCATGTTTATTGATAGCGGTTTTTAATTTATGACCGCTTTTTTTGGGGGAAGGCGGTTGTTTGTTTAATTAATTGAGTACAGCGGATCATCGGATTGAACGGATTGGTGCGTGAGGTGTTTTGAGTTATCGTTCGTAAGTAAGTTTTTTGATTCAGATAATTAACTTGATTAAATTTTACATTAATCCGCACAATCCCCAGAGCCAAAGTATTAAACTCTTTTATAAAGATATCAATCGGTTGTACTTGATTGCGTGAAAGCCAATGAATGAAAAGAGCCTTCTCATAAAGAAGTTCAATCCCCGGAGCCAAAGTACTTATGGTTAGCGGTAATTAATTGAGTACAACGGATTTGCGGATTAAACGGATTTTTTCATGATATTATTGAATTAATCTATTTGTTCAACAAGACAAAGGAGTCAATCACAATGCTTGAAAATAACTTGATTACACGCGATCCCGATATCTTAGGTGGAATCCCTATATTTGTAGGTACTCGTGTACCAGTCCAAACCTTGCTTGATTATTTAGAAGGGGGGCATCCACTCAAAGCCTTTTTGGACGATTTTCCAACTGTCCAACCCATCCATGCTCAAGGCATCTTGAGATTTTTCAAACAGATATTATTGGTAGGTACTGATGAAAGTGTTGCTTGATGAATGTTTGCCCAAAAAACTTAAACGTGATTTTGTGGGTTATGAAGTGAATACGGTGCCAGAAATGGGGTGGGCTGGTATTAAAAACGGTGCTTTACTCACTCTGGCAGAACCTCAGTTTGATGTCTTTATAACCATTGATAATAATCTGCGGTATCAACAAAATTTAAAAACGATACAGCTTGTTATAGTCGTTTTGAATGCAACAGATAGCAAACTTGAAACATTGCGACTACTGATACCAAGCGTTCTTTCAACATTAGAAACGATTTCACAAACTGGGCAAGTTCTTGAAATCAAAGCATGATAATTAAAAGCCCTTCTATGGTTTAATTCGTTTATCCCCGTCATTAGCGAAGCGCAACGAAGTTGTACTTATGTTTGGCGGTTGTTTGTTTATTGAATGATTATGCGGCTGTTTAGTCTCATAGGAAATCAAGGAGAATCTTAGTTTGAGTGATTCATTTACTAAAACACAATTTGAAGAAGCAATCAAAGCGACGGCAATGTTGAAGAAGTTTAGTACAGCGGATCCGGGGATATCACTCCTTGGTGCATGAGCTATTTTGAGTTATCGTTCGTAAATAAACTTTTTGATTCAGAGAATTAACTTGATTAAATTTCACATTAATCCGAGCAATCCCAGAAACCACAGTACTAGACTCTTTTCTAAAGATATCAACGGTTTGTACTTGATTGTGTGAAAGCCAATGAATGAAAAGAGCCGCCTCATAAAGAAGTTCAATCCCCTGATCCGCTGTACTATATTCATTAGTAGGATTACCCTCAAAACATTGATTTAATCCACTTGAACAATCTATTCTTGATAAACTAGACGAGCTGATAAGCCGTCATCTTTACCCAAATCGAAGTCGTGCTATTGCTGATGCGATTTTATAAAAACGGCAACGATTAGAAGAAAGCCACTTAGCACAAGAATGTGCAAAATTGAATCATGACGAAGAAAAAGCACTTGCAGAAGATAGTATTTCAGAGGAGTTTGCAAAATGGCCAACTTATTAAGAGGTGAAATTCGTTGGCCTGACTTAAACCCAGTACGAGGCAGTGAACAAGGTGGTACTTATTTGGAGTCAATATACTTTGAATGAAGGTTCTGGTTTAGACAATTAAAAAATCACTTTATTTCGCTGAAATCGGATTAAGAAATGGCAACATGGCTTTGAACCATTTTTCAGCCATTTTGTGTTGGCCTTGTGGATTGGGATGCACCCAATCAAAGGTATCCGTTTTTATATGTTTGGGTTCTTCATTCCAGTCTTGGTAATGATGCACCGTGATCACTGGAGATTCGGGTGTTGTGATTTCAAGGGCCATTTTTTCAACCTGTTCTCTAATGTCAAAAACGGATTCGCTGTTAAAGTTAAGATGTCCCACTAACACAACGACTTTTGGGTTCATCCTTCGTAGCATTTTAACCATATCTTTGATGGGTGCCACAATGGATTGATTATAATCTGTTGATTTCTGATCATTGGTGCCCAAATGCATTAAAACAATATCAGGAGGCGCAGCCCACGCTTTCATCCATTCTTGTAAGTAGTTACGAACCATTCCTGTTTTCCAACCATAATGACCCTCATGATCTAAATCAAATGACTCCCCTTTGTAATCAGGCCATTTTGCCTCTTTATGGAGTCCTGTTTTCAAGGAACCGATGAAATCAAAATCAATCACTGCATCCTTTAACATACAGAATAAAGGGAAACGATAAGTATATTCTTCTCGATTTATTTTTCCACCTTGAGTTATTGAATCGCCTAAAGGCAATATATAAATCGTTTCAACTTCGACGACAGTTTCGTCAAAAATGAAAAAGATAAGTATTAAAAAGATAAGTATTAAAAAGACAGCTACTATAATCTTTGGCATAATTTTCTAAGTCATCCTATTGTTAGGTTGCACCATTTTATCGTATATGTGGGAACCATTTATAGGGTGAATAAAGCGAAGCGCACCTACACTGCAATTTTTATTGTTTTAATGTATGTGATGTTAGAAAATGAGATGTTTGATAGTCAATAGACTTGTTGCGAAATCTTACCACCTATCAGTTTGCCCCAAGGCTTCAACACAGAGTTCACAGAGGGCCACAGAGGGCCACAGAGAATAAGTTAATGATACAAAGTAGGTGATATTGCTCCAAAACGGATTCTAATTCTTATCATGATTTCCACACAAAATTTTTTGCGTACAAAAGTTTTTGTCTAGAAATCCTTATGTTATGATGATCTTTTCATTTTTCATTTCCCATTGCCTATGCCAAGTATCTACGATTTAAAACCTGCTTTTCAAAATCTATTGCGCCCTCTTTGCGGCCGTCTTGCACATTGGGGTATCACGGCTAATCAGGTGACTATCGCTGCCGTGTTGTTATCGCTGGGTATGGGGGCTGCTATCGTCTTGCAACCGAACACGCCCTGGATTTTGTTGTTTTTACCCCTTGTATTGTTTGTGCGTATGGGGCTCAATGCGATTGATGGTTTGTTAGCCCGTGAACATGATATGCAAACGCCGCTAGGTGCGATACTGAATGAATTGGGCGACGTGATTGCCGATGCCGGTTTGTATTTACCCTTTGCCCTATTGCCAGGAGTGATGCCTTCTTTAGTTGTCATTGTGGTGTTGTTAGCGATCATCAGCGAAATGACGGGGGTGATTGGTGTACAAATCGGTGCAAGCCGCCGCTATGACGGCCCTTTTGGTAAAAGCGATAGGGCATTTGCCTTTGGCATCATTGCCTTATTACTGGGTTTAGGGATATCGGCCGATGTCTGGCTCAATATCGTGCTTGAAATCATGATCGCTTTCTCAATTCTCACGATTTTCAATCGCGCCTACCAAGCTTTGAAAGAGGTTAACTAATTATGTTTGAATGGCACATCAAACTGCCTCTACTTTGGGCAAGTGCTGGGATCATTTTATTATTGTTCTTTGGCACAGTCATCATTGCTTTTTTGAGTCATCGTTACCCTGAGAAAGACTTTAGCGAATTACGCGCACGTTTACGCTCATGGTGGTGGATGGCGGGGATATTTATCCTCGCGATGCTCATCGATCCAGTTATCTCATTGGTTTTATTTGGTTTTTTAAGTTTTCTCGCCCTTAAAGAATATTTGTCGTTAATCCCCACTCGTCGTGCTGATCGGCGTGTTTTATTTTGGGCTTATCTCGCCATCCCTGTGCAATATTATTGGATTGGCATTGCTTGGTATGGCGTGTTTATTATTTTTATTCCCATCTACATGTTCCTCTTATTGCCCATTCGGATGATTTTGATTGGTGAAACCGAGGGCTTTTTACGGGCCGCGGGCACTTTGCATTGGGGTTTGATGACAACCGTATTTTGTTTAAGTCATGCGGCTTATTTCTTAGCCTTGCCTGAAGAGGGTAATCCCATCGCCGGCGGTGCTGGGCTTTTATTATTCCTCGTTTTTCTCACCGAATTTAATGATGTTTCGCAGTATGTCTGGGGCAAATTGTTGGGCAAACACAAAATCATACCCAAAGTGAGCCCTAATAAAACTTGGGAAGGATTTCTAGGGGGATTGGTAACAACGACATTGTTAGCCGCTTTAGTTGCTCCTTGGTTGACGCCTTTGATTTTGTGGCAATCCGTCTTTGCAGGTGTTTTAATCGCATCGGCCGGTTTTTTTGGCGATGTCAGCATTTCAGCCCTGAAACGAGATTTAGCGATTAAAGACAGTGGCAATTTATTGCCAGGGCATGGGGGCATTTTAGATCGGGTTGATAGTTTGACTTACACCGCACCGTTGTTTTTTCATTTTGTTTATTATTTGCATTATTAATAAATAAGTGGGATGGTGGGCAACGGTTTAAATCCTTTTATTCTGTAGTGTTCAACCGGATGTTCAACAGAAAATGAGTGTTTGAACAAATCTAAAAACGTGATAGAACGCTGATTGAGCTGATTGTCATGATTTACGCTGATTAATATTGATCTGTTCAACATCGATACGAACCACTACATAAATCCGTTCATTACGTTAATCCGCTGTACTCTCAGCTAAATGTGAGCAATCAAAAAAAGCCGTTGCCCACCATACATCCTGACGGCTTTAAGTTGAGTTGGCATTAACAATTAACAATTAACAATTAATAATTAACAATTAAAATGTTACGTTGGCTATTTTTTGCATTGGTGGTACGCCCACTTATTTTGATCGTCATTGGTTTGAATATTCGTCACCGTGAGCGTTTGCCTCACGAGGGGCCGGCGATAATCGTTGCTAATCACAACAGTCATCTTGACACACTGGTATTGATGAGCCTGTTTCCCCTTAAGCGTTTATCACAAATTCATCCTGTCGCGGCGGCCGATTATTTTTTGCGTAATCGTCTATTAGCTTGGTTTGCTCTGAGTATCATTGGCATTATTCCCATCGCTAGAAAAATGCAAGCCCATAAGGATCCTTATGAAGCCGCTTACACGGCTTTGTCAGAAGGCAAAATTTTAGTTTTATTTCCTGAAGGCACACGGGGTGAGGCTGAACTCATGAGCCAATTTAAAAATGGCATTGCCCGTTTAGCCAAAAACTGCGCTGATGTGCCAGTAATACCCATTTTTTACATGGATTGGGAAAATCGCTCCCAAAAGGGGAAAGTATTTTAGTGCCCTTTTTTTGTGATGTTTTTATTGGTGAAACCCTAACATGGGAAGGGGATAAAAAACGATATATGCAAAAATTGGATAGTGCAATGCATGACTTAGAAAATGAAGAACAGTTTGCATTGTGGAAATAATCATCAGTAGATCGAAAAAAACGCATAAAAAATGGTTATATCAATAAATATTGAAGGCATGCTTGGAATGCCTGTGATTTTGCGGCCCGATTGGAATGCCTGTGATTTTGCGGCCCGATTGGAATGCCTGTGATTTTGCGGCCCGATTGGAATGCCTGTGATTTTGCGGCCCGATTTGAGTAAAAAATTGATTTGGCTTTTATTTGTTTTCGATCTACTGATCATTTTTGATTGCTTATTTTTGATTGCATAATCATTAATTATTAATTAATTGCAATCTGACAAATTTTTTTTCAACATTGAAGGGGCGAAGAACCCTAGTGTTTTATAGCACTTTTCTAATCGCATTAGACTCATGAAATTCGTTATTCATTATTCGCAACTGTACAAGTTGCGAATTTTTTAACAAAAAGACTTGCCAATCAATATTAAATCATTTAATATACGCGCCCTCACTGACAAGACAAATCATTAATCAGTGTTGAATGACACACATTATGTGAGGTCAATTGATGATTTAAAGGCCAAAAACTATTTTTGGATTTTTCATTTTTCACTTGACATACTCATTCTACATGGTAAAATGTGCGCCTCTCAAATACAAAACGCGGGAATAGCTCAGTTGGTAGAGCGCAACCTTGCCAAGGTTGAGGTCGCGAGTTCGAGTCTCGTTTCCCGCTCCAAATCTTTATCACGAATCAAATCTCTGGCTGGATGGCAGAATGGTTATGCAGCGGTTTGCAAAACCGTCTATGTCGGTTCAATTCCGGCTCCAGCCTCCATAACACTAAACAGTGGTTTTATTGCACTTTGCCATGCCTGGGTGGCGGAATTTGGTAGACGCAAGGGACTTAAAATTAATTTGAGCATCTAAAGCGAAATCTTTAGGTGAATGGAGTCTAATTCGGTGAAACCTGTCAAATGGCAACGCCGAGCTAAGCTCAACTCTCTTTTTAACTCAAAAGAGTTGAGAAAGTGTAGAGGCCATACGGCTCCTGCCTGACTAAATCCCATTAAGGATTTAAAGGCAAAGACAGGGTCCAGACCCCAAACGTATTTTTGATTTTTGAACAAATTGAACTTATGGCAGCGAAAGCTGTAGTGGGTAAGAAAATCCCTCGATGGTGACATCGTACCGGTTCGAGTCCGGTCCCAGGTACCATTCATTCATAATGAATGGACAAACAAACATAATTGGAAGCATGAGTTGTTTGTAGGTTTTATAAGTGATAATAAAGATTGAATGATAAACATCATTTTTACCCCCTTTCCCAATCCCCATTCGCCGCTAAAATGTTTATACCTCAACACATTAGCCGCGAAACCATTCCCTAAGAGTGATAGATTATTATGTACACAGCACACTTTGGGCTGAATGCTGCACCTTTTTCTATCACCCCTGATCCACATTACCTCTATCTCAGTGGCCGCCATCGTGAAGCCTTAGCACATTTATTATATGGTGTTAACGAAGGCCCAGGCTTTGTCTTGCTCACAGGCGAAGTCGGTACCGGCAAAACCACACTCTGTCGTAGTCTCATTGAACAATTACCCGAAACGGTTGATGTCGCCTTATTGCTCAACCCCCGCCTCACCTCTATGGAATTATTGGCGGCCTTGTTCGATGAATTGAGAATTCACTACGAACCAGACTATACCCTCAAAGATTTTATTGATACCCTCAGTAGCTACTTACTCACCGCGCATACCGTTGGGCGTCGCACCGTCTTGATCCTTGACGAAGCGCAAAATCTCAGCGAAGAAGTTTTAGAGCAAGTTCGGTTATTAACCAATCTGGAAACCTCCAACCAAAAACTCTTGCAAATTATTTTGGTTGGTCAACCCGAATTAAATAAGCTGCTCAAACAAAATAATCTTCGGCAATTAGCACAACGCATAACGGCGCGATATCACCTCTTGCCCCTGTCATTAAAAGATACCCAAGCTTATATCAATCATCGCTTAGCCATCAGTGGTGCCAAAACGCCCTTATTTACTGATGCCGCCATGCGCCTGATTTATCGTCATTCCGGTGGCGTACCTCGCTTGATCAATATCTTATGTGATCGGGCCTTATTAGGCGGATACGTTAAGGGTCAAAATCAGATTGATCCCCAGATTGTCCGCAAAGGGGTACAAGAAGTCCGTGGCGAAAATAATCTCAGTGAACGGCGTTCACCACTAAGCTGGGTGATGGCGGCGATATTCACAATCAGTTTACTCGTCGGTGGATGGATGTGGTGGTTCTTTCCATCCGATATAGTTTTTTTCGATCAAACCACAGTCGAAAATGGCTTGTCTTTGTCACCTGACACTCAAGTTGCCCCTGAAAATCCCCTTCCTGAAAAGCCTGTTGACAGTGTACCTGTTAACGAAAGCCCATATGTTCCCCCCAATTTATTAGACTTATTACCCCAAAACACAACAGAATCGGCCTTTGTCAGCCTATTTAGCCGTTGGAAGCTAGACTACACCAGTTTAGTGGGTGATAAAGCTTGTCAACGGGCAGAAACACAAGGATTAACCTGTCTGTTCAGAACAGGAAATTGGGAAGACATGCAGCGCTTCAACCGCCCAGCTGTGATTGAATTAGTCACCGACGAAGCCAAACAATATCTCGTCGTCGTCACCCGCTTACAAAATAATGCAGCCACCCTAGCCCTGTCAGGACAAACAGTTAAATTTCCCACTGAAACAATCAATGAATATTGGCTAGGCCAATTTTTAGTGCTTTGGCAACCACCCGCATTACCCGTGCCTGTTCTTCAAGCCGGCATTAGCAACGAATCCGTCATTTGGATCAGAAAACTTTTAGATGAAATTGAAGGATTACGCGGCGAACCGCATACCTTATCACCGCTATTTGATTATGCGTTAAGACGACGAGTTATCGCGTTTCAACGCCAACAAAAATTGGATCCAGATGGTATAGTCGGAGAACGAACCCTGTTAGCGTTACAAGCGTTAGCCGGCCTAGGGCCACGGCTTTTTGATTTGAGAAGTGACAGGAGTTCATCCGTTCACAGAGTTCGGGAATGAATGACAGTCATTCAGGTATGCTGTTATAGCGTTTCCCGATTGCATGGAGTACATCGTCCTTATTTTTTGTTCCAAATTTATTTTGTCTATGCAGTATTTTCGTTCCAAATTGTATTTTGCGAAGGCTAAATTGAAGCTTCGCAAAATAACAGGAACGAAAATTGGCAATCTGTCGGGTTGCCCAATCCCCGCTTCTTACCATTCATATAATTCTCAACTCACCCAATCCACTTCAGAATGCTATGAAAAAATCAATTCTGGTTGATAACAATTATACCTTTTCTGATTATTTTAAATTACCCTATTCCACTAAAGATATCATCGCAGAATTTGATTACCAGTTTAAATTAGAACAATTGATTTTGCCCAAAAAAGAGATTGCTAACCTAAGACTTGATCAATTAAGAACGACTTTCTATAAAAAATTACCCCATATTTCGTTAAATTCTGAAGCCGCTAAACGCGCGTTTTTTATTTCGCCCTTATTGCTCGAATTACTGAATTATTTAGATTTTGAAATAGATGTAGAATACCCTCTAAAAGTCAATGATAAATTAAAAGGCAATATTGATTATTTTATCCATTCTAAAACCGATTTTATTATTATTGAAGCCAAGAATGCTGATATGGAAAAGGGATTCACTCAATTGGCTGTTGAATTAATTGCGATAGAGCAGTATTTGGAGGAAGTTAAAGATAACTTTTTATATGGTGTAGTCACTATGGGGAATATTTGGCAATTTGGGCTTTTGGATAGACAGAAGAAAATGATTTTTAAAGATATTGATGCGTTTGTCATTCCAGCAGATTTAGAAAAATTGTTTACCGTATTTTTTGGCATTTTTGATTGATTTTCAATGACTTGTCTATTTTTATATCACTGAAACATTTAATCACCTCAATATTTTATTTCATAGCCTCAATTGCATTATCATCGTCCAAAATGGATGCCTGATTCAAAACCATCCCACAGTGATAAATAAAGAGCAATCCATCGTGGTTGCCCATAATTCTATGAAGACATCTTGTGATGTCACATTCCTATAAAATAATAATTCAATGCAAAGGAAACAAAATGTCTTTTATGTCCATGGAGCCAACCAATCAAACTTTCCAAGAAATGATGAGCAATGGTGTCAAATATCAAATACCCCGATTTCAGCGGGATTACACTTGGAAACAGGAGCAATGGGAAGATTTGTGGAGTGATATCGAAACACTACCAAAGGAACAATATCACTACATGGGATATCTTGTATTACAGCGTCAAAGTCAGCATGATTATGTCGTGATTGATGGGCAACAACGCCTTATTACACTATCATTAGTGATTCTTGCCGCAATGAAACATATCGAAAAACTCATCCAAGCCGGCAATGAAGCTGATAATAATAAAGAAAGAGTGGATGAACTCAGGCGACGCTTTATCGGTGCAAAAAACCCTATCTCACTTCGCGTGGATAATAAACTGTCACTCAACCGCAATAATAACAGCAATTTTCGCAGAATTTGTGCCAAACTCGAAGTACCCAATGTCCGAGGCCTGACAAATACAAATAAACTCCTCAATAAGGCTTATGAATTTTTCTTGAAAAAACAGATCGGTCATGCTGGTGAAGCCATCGCAGAATTTGTTGAGCGAGTCACTTCAGGAATGGTTTTTACCAAAATCGTGGTACAAGACGATCTCAATGCCTACAAGGTTTTTGAAACGCTCAATGCGAGAGGTGTACAACTTTCCACACCTGATTTGGTTAAAAACTATCTCTTTTCTGTGGTTACGAAAAACAACGATGTACCCGATAATGAGTTGAATGAATTGGAGGAAAGCTGGAGCGAAGTCGTCACACAGCTAGGTGAAACCGACTTCACTAATTTTATTCGTTACCATCATAATTTTCAGGCAAAATTGCTCACTAAAAAGGATTTGTTTGCCTCCATAAGACGACTGACTGATTCTCCCGAAACGGCATACCAATATTTAGATTCCTTACATCAGTATGCACCACTTTATGCCTCACTTGGCAATCCTGATGATGAATGGTGGAGCAACCAAAATGTCTTATATCGGGAAGCAAAGCAACCCCTTCAGACTTTAAAGCTTTTTGATATCAAACAACCGTTTACCATTTTAATGACGGCCTTTTTTGCATTTACCCCCGAAGAATTTGTCAAACTGTGTCAATACATCATGGTGCTGTCTATTCGTTACAATGTGATATGTCATCTTTCTCCCAGCGAACAGGAGCAAAAATATAATCAGATCGCCATCAAAATTCATCAAAAAGCATTTAAACGGGCAAGTCATGTCAAAAATAGCGAGTTATTTAAAAACTTATATCCCGATGACAATACCTTCTTTAATGCTTTTGAATTTCACAAAATGCCCAGTCGTCAAACACCTAAAAAATTTCGCTTTATTCTTGCTGCCATTGAAAGTTATTTGGGTCATAAAATAGAAGAAAATGAGATTTCACTGGAACACATAAGCCCTTACAACCCAAATGAAATCTGGATCAATGCGTTTGGAGAAGGGTATGAGGAAGTTAAAGATCGTCTAGGCAATATGCTTTTACTGCCAAAACACAAAGACATAGATACCAAACCATTCAAGCAAAAAAAAGAAGTCTATGCCACCTCTGGATTCAAACTGGCTCAAAAAGCGGCAACTTACGAAGAATGGAACAAGCAGTCTGTTGATGAGTTTCAGAATTGGATGGCAAAGCAGGCCGTTGAAACTTGGAAGATTAGTTATGAATAGTCTAAAATGAATTTTAGATAGGGGTAATCAGTGATTAGCACACTGTGTAGGAAGGGATGTAATCCCTGAGCCAGCAAAGAACGCGTTCGTTGAAGTTCAGAGAGAGGTATTTGATCTAGCATTTGTTGTGCTTTTGCTTCAGCACGTTTATGAGATTCGGGAGACATTTTGTCGCGCATTGTTTGAATGATTTAGCCATAATCTATTCCCTAACCATAAAAAATGTTTTGAAATAACGAGGAATCACACAATGGACAATGGTTTATTCAAAGCCATTATGGCTACCGTTATTGGAGGTATTATTCTGCTTTATCTTCAATACAAAATTTTTGAAGACTCAACACCTGTGACTATACATGTACAACCACCATTACAATCCGTAATACCTCAGGCAAAGACTGTCGAACCTCTTCAGCCAACAAAGGCGTTAGATATTGATCTAACCACACAGTTTGTTGATATTGGCTATAAAGAACCGACTATACCAAGAACAATCAAAGAGATTATTATTGTAGACACTCAGACACGCAATATCAAATTTGAAATTCGGGAATTAAAAAAATATCGCGTGGCATATCATTATCTAATTGGCCCTTATGGTGAAATAAAATTGTTGGTTAAGGAATCGAATGTTGCTTATCATACTGGTGGTAGAAACGAAAATTCGATTGGAATAGGACTCATACATGTTTCAGGTGAAGAATACTCATCACTTCAATTAGACTCACTTATTTCCTTATTGGCTAACATTGTTAATCGTCATAATGTTCGGCTATCTATGATACGTGCTAGTTCTCAGATTAATCAAAAAAAGAAGTCTGATCTGTTTGGTGCTATTCTCAATAAGATTCGAGAACAAGTAAAAACTCGACTTTAGATACTCAATGTTCTAGTTTTTTTAACGCACTGATTTATAAAGCTTTTTAGAATAACAGTTCAAAATCAAGTGTATTCATTTGTTAATGAAAAAACTTTTGTGAAACAAATTTCAACATTGTTGAATGAATCTTGATCTGGTAACCATTCGATCCGCTAATTGACATAATAGACTTGCCCCTAAATAAACGTAAATCATTGAACAAGATGAGATACTTTGATATTAAAAATCAAGGACTTAATTTATTTATTAAAGGACAAGTCTAATGAGCTATTGGCAAATATTGCCAAGGTACCACTTATGAATGCACACCTTTATACAACCGCTTATCAAGTGGTTAAGCATCATACTGAGCCCTGTTTAGATATTTGGCAACAACCATTAGAAATAGGGCAGCCATTACCGACTATGCCACTTTGGTTGCCTGGTTCAATTTGTATTCCCATTGATTTAGGGGCTATTTATGAATTGACGTGTCGGGAACAAAGAATTATTTATAAACCATGAAAATACAAAACCTATCTCTAAAAAACTTCAAAAAATTTCAAGAAAAACACCTCTCTTTCTGCGATTCAGAAACAGAATTAGCAAAAGATTTAATTGTTTTAGTCGGCAAAAATGGTTCTGGAAAATCCAGTATTCTTCAAGCCATTGCCGCTACCTTGGCTCAAGCTACCGGTAGATTACAAAGTCCGGAGCATCTCAAATGGCCCGGGTTTAACTGGCAATTACTTAATGCTGCTTGGCCAGCACCGCTTGAAATTGAACTTCAGGTTAGTTTTAGTTTTGATGAGATACGCGCTACGCAGGAATATTTTGAACGTACTCCACAAACCCTTGAAAAAAATAGGCTTAGGCCATCTGAAAGCAAAAATGTGACGCTTAAACTTGACGCGGACAACTTGCAAGTCACCACAGAAAATTCTTCAGAACTCTATCAGTTTTGGGGGCGTGATTATGCACATAAGATTGTAAAAAAGGCTAAAGAAGGCTTTGCACTGTTTAAACGTGTCGGCACCGTTTTTTGGTACACAGAGCATCGCACCACTAATAGCCTGACACCTTTTAAGGAAAATGGTAAAGAAATTCTGTTTAACATTTCACGCAAAAGTTTTTGCGCGCAAAAACTGTATTTCACGTTCAAGTTTCGCGCGCGAAACTTGAACGTGAAATGTGAAATGGACTTATTGCGCCGCCGCTTGTCAGATTTGATGGGATTCCATGAGAGAATTCAACGCGGTGAATGGCAATTACAACTGGGACAACGTGATATCTATGTTGATTTAGCTAAAGCTTATCAAACCGTTTTTCCTGATCATCGTTTTTACGGCCCGGCACCGCGTGCCAATATAGATGAAGTGTTGGCAGAACCTTGGTTTTATTTGTTTGATGGTAATCGCCCTTATGAATTAGGCGAAATGTCTGGCGGCGAACGCGCTATTTTTCCTATTTTACTAGATTTTGCCAATTGGAACATACACAATTCTGTGATTCTGATTGACGAATTAGAACTGCACCTCCATCCACCCCTACAACAGGGCCTTTTACGTGCATTGCGGCATCTAGGCAATAATAATCAATTTATTGTCACGACACATTCTAATGCCATTGCCGCTGTCACACCGAAAGAAGCACTTTACCGCTTGGAGGCTTAAATATAGTCATTAAGCTTTTTTTAAATTTCAAATAGAACGCTGATGAGACTGATTTACGCCGATAAAAATGTTAAAAGACTTATGTGTACCTATTTAAAACGGATGAAAGGGAAGAGCGAACACGCAGGATCGCCCCTACAATCGCGTAGCGAACCTTTGTTATCGCCCTTTCAAATATTTCTTGTCTTCCCAAAATGATAATCAGGATTTTTTCAACAGTGACAATCAGCTTAATCCTCTGCTACTGACGTTGAGGAAGCATCAGCAACCTTTTTTTGCACTTGTTCAGGTTTAAGAACCTTTCCAAGCGTATCTGGTAATTCAACGCCAGCCATATTCGCAAATTCATGTAAAGGGGGCAGTATTTTGGTAATACTGGAAAGCCAATTAGCGGTTGTTGAATAATCACCATTGGCTGTATCCATCACCACAATTTTATCAAATTGAATATGACTGATGGCTTGAGATTGCGCTTCAACAATTTTAGGCAGTTGTTCAACAATCATCAACGTTGCGGCTTTATCTGGATCACCGCTAGCAGCAGCGACAATGGCCTTGAAACCGTCCGCTTTTTTAGCCATCTGTTCGTAGATACCTTCGGCTTGTCCAGACATCTCCGCTTTAATCGCCTCACCCTTACCTTGTCCATCTAGTACCATTTGGGCTTTTTGCGCTTCCGCATCAATAATTTGTTTGGCTTTTGCAATTTCGGCTGGCACCACGACATCGGCTTGTTGGGTTGCCCGCTCTCGTTCCGCACGCGCTATTTCAGCTTGTTGTTCCGCTTTATAACCCGCTTCTTGGGCAGCTGCCGTTTGGACAGCTTCGGCAGCATCCCCCCGACGATCCGCATCCGCTTCTGCTTCCCGACGATCCGCTTTGGAATTGGCTTCAACCACCATCGCTTTATTTTCACCAGTAACGGCACGCGCATTGGCATCTGCCACATTGACACGCTCTTCTTGTTTAGCGTTTGCAGCACCTGTTTCACCATCACGGCGTTGTTGAGCGACTTGAACTTTAGCACGATTAACGGCCTCAGCGGCGGCTTTTTCACCCAAGGCCCCCAAATAGCCTGATTCATCAGTAATATCAGCAATGTTAACATTAATCAAACGTAGGCCGATCTTTTTCAGTTCGCTTTCAATGTTTTCCATCACGTTTTGGCTAAACGTGTCACGATCTGCATTGATTTCTTCAATATCCATTGTTGCAATCGTCGCTCGTAATTGGCCTAAAATGATTTCTTGGGCCATCGCCTCAATCGCGTCAGGAGTCAAACCCAGTATGCGAATGGCCGCATTATTCATCAGTTCTTCTGTGGTGCCAATGCCGAAGGTAAACTTGGAAGGGACATTAACGCGGATATTTTGTTTCGAGAGGGCAGATTTCAATGGCACATCGGTGGTAATTGGGGTTAAGTCCAGATAAGAATACTGTTGGATAAGCGGCCACACAAATGTCGCGCCGCCATGAATAGGCAAGGCAGATTTACCCGGGCCCACTTTACCGTATTTCACCAAAATCCTATTGGACGGACAGGTTTTATAACGGTTAATGGCGAGCATGATCGTACCAAAAACCATCAAGGCAATGATTGCGATTACCGCAATCGTATAAACGGATGTAAACATAATTTAATCCTTTGTGATTAAGTGAGTGACAATAAATTGACTATTATTAGAGACACGTAAGACTTTTACCGGTTGTCCTCTTGGAATCGCGTCGTCTTCGGTCATCGCTTCGAGTTCTTCCAAGCGCCCTTGAAAAGAGATGTTGACTTTACCACAGCCGCCTAATTTAGCCGGAATGGGAATAGAAACAACGGCTTCTTTACCTATGGCATTGTCCAAACTCAGATTACCCGCTTCATTGAGGCTGGCAAGTCCTCTCAGCAATAAGAGGTTGATTACCACCATGATTAAACCCACTAAAACTGCCCATAAAATAGAAATATTCGCGTCAATACAGGCTAAACCGCCCCAAGAAAAACCTAAGAAAAAAACGATAGCATTACGGAGCGTAAAGAACAGAGAGGGTGCAGAATCGTATGATATATCCACATCAGTTGTGTCACTATCATCACTCAGTCCAAAGAGAGCCGCTATCATTTGTAATAAAAACAATAATGTAAAAAAAACCGCTAATCCCCATAGGACTTGCTCTACTAGACTTAAACTTATCCACCATGCTTGCATATTAATTCATCCTATAAATAATTAGATAGCAGAACTTTATATTTGGAGTAAAGAGGGCAAACACACAGGTTTGCCCCTGTAACAATACATTATTGTAATGTATTTTGAGGACACCAGAAATAATGGGGCCTTTCCATTATTTGAAAGGGCGAACACTAAAGGAGAGCCCGGGCGCATTCCCAAAAAAAGGGTCATTATCAATTTTGGCGATCCGCAAAATAACATGCACTCCAAGCGGGCCGCAAAATAAATTTGGTTTGAAAAGCGGCCCGCAAAATAAATTTGGTTTGAAAAGCGGCCGCAAAATAAATTTGGAACGAAAAACGGGCAGCAAAATAAATTTGGTTTGAAAAGCTTCGCGAAAATAAATTTTGCAAGCGGGCATTCAAAATTTATCTTGATGACCCTTTTTTTAGGAATACGCCCGGAGAGCCCTCCCCAAATCCGTTATAATCAGAAATAGACAAAATAACGTCTTGTAGGGGCAGAGATGCGTGTCTGCCCTTGTGAAATTTTACCTGAAGGGGGAGCGATAAATCGTGCCATGCACCATTTCAGACAAAAGTTTTTGCGTGCCAAAACTTTTGCCTAAAATACAGTTTAAGTTGCCTTCGTGCCCTCGTGTCCTCAAAAACAAAAAAATAACGCTTCAGTCCGCTTCAGTCCGCTTCAGTCCGCAATTTGAGTTTAGAAAAGGCTACCAAAAGAATTAATCCTCTCCCGTCATCAGTTCACTCATCAACTCAAGTTGTTGATACCCGACAAACTTACCATCGTGAAAAAACGCTACTAATTTAAGTGGGCCACCCTCTAATGCTTTTGAAGCGACATTATCGGGGCTGATCGTAAAACGGCCCAGTGTTTTATCAGTAGGCCATGTTATGCTGGTGTACACAACATAGATCAATTCAGAACAAACAATTTTATCCGTTGTTTCAACATCAAAGTTGAAATCATATTCTTTGCCCACTTGACGTAATGCCAGAAGAATCCGATCTGCGAGTACGGCTCGGTTATCAAGTTTGCTGTTACGCAAAATGGCCAGATCATCAATGTTGAGAAAATGGGATAAGGGACTTATCTGAACCCCTGAGCGTAGGGCCTCGACAACACCATGGCCTTTTTTAATTTGCGAGTGATACTGCCTAACCAGTGGATGATACCAAATACCCAACTGTTTTAATTCTGCCTCGGTTCCAATCCAAATCGCAGCATGTCCCCAATGTCCCGGAATAAATTGATCAGTGAGACGAAAAGGCGTTTTTTCTAACAAAATATCACCTGGCTTGAGTTTCCCCATAACAGAATCTAAGACTTGAGGACGATCATAAAGTTTACCTTTACGGGTTTCGATCAGCCCAATAGAATTGCCAAAAAACTGGCTAAACAAGTTGACACCATCGGCTGTGAGTTGATGAAGGGTGTCGCTAGTCAGAGCAGCCATAAACTTCAATTTTCTATCTATAACCGAAAAGGCAGAATCAGATTGCGTCAGATTGTAAGAAGGGCTTTGCGATATCAGCATTTTCAGATAGTTAAAACTGGCATCATTTTCAAGGGAATCTGAGAGTTTCGCCATTTGCGCTTCATAAAATTTCAGCGCCGTTTTAAGCCGTTTTCGCTTACTCACGGAATTGTAAGATTGCGTGATGTGAGCCAGTTCATTTTGCCCAATCCCGTATCCAGAATCGCGTTCATTGAGAAAACGGCGTAATTTCTCGTCTTCCTCAAATATAGAAATCGCCAGCATGTAATTATCGTAAAGGATTAAGGCCGCAGACAATGACAGCATAATGCCTTTCAGTTGATTTTCTTTTGAAATGGGTTCAACATTAAACGCTTTAAAACTCTCTTTAGAGACACCTAACCAACATTCATGTGCTTTGGCCATCTCATAGAGTTTTTCACGCCGTTTCAGGTAGGCAACCATTCCCCGATTCAGGAGATCTAAATCATATCCCGAGAGTGGCTTCTTTTGAGTAATACTATCCTTCAATCCTTGAGCCACTTTGATCATTTGAGCGCGTTCAGCCAACGATTGTTCAACTAAGGATTGATAATCAGCAACCTTTTTATCAAGCGCCCGTGTCATCAGGGCTTGCGTGGTGCCATAATGCTTGAGTGTTTGTTGCCAGCACGGATCATTTGGATTGATTTTGTTCGCTGGCTGAATTTGTAGGTTTGAACACCCGACTAAAGCATTCAACAAGACAATAAGATAAAACGTTCGATAATGTGTATTCATATTACAAACAACTCACTCACTCCGTAGGTTAATGACATAAGTACTGAACCATAAATTTTCAGGTATTTTAATATAGACTTTCAGAAAAATGTCGAGCGATAAAAACCTGACAGGTTTTCTTTCGCCTGTCAGGTTTGGGCCAAAATATTTATCTGAACTCCTATAGAAGCAACCAGTCGAGATGCGATATGTAGCAAATTTGCAATATATAGCAAATTTGCATAGCAATAAACCAGATACGCTTCGCAGCGCAAAGAAATAAACGAGAGACGCAAATCTACACGAGAGACGCATAGCAAGAGACGCTTCGCCAAGCCAATCTAATACAGATATGATACGCAGTCTTAGCAAATCTACATACAATGAGTTAGATAAAACTGATTTTCAAGCAAAATTTTTTCGCTATAAAAACTTTTGCTTGAAAAGGTGGATCGGGGCTTTCCGAAGGTCTTGCCCTTTGCTGTAAAATACCTGTTTATTTGTGCTTCAGTACTTATGAATTATTCAATGATGAATGATGAATTATGAATGAATTAAACAATTCAGAATAAATCATTAGACTTGTCCCTTAATAAGCTAAGTCCTTGATTTTTAATATAAAAGTATCTGGTATTTTCAATGACTTACGTTTATTTAGGGGCAAGTCTATTCATCATTCATCATTTCAATTCATCATTCATCATTCATCATTCATAATTATCTTGTTTCTGATTCTTCCAAGGCAATGATACTGTAAAACGGCTACCTTTGCCAACTTCACTCTCTACAAAAACCTCACCGCCATGCATTTTGGTCAAGCGATGTACCAAGGAGAGGCCCAATCCCGTGCCTTCCTGCATTCGATTAAGCGCGCCATCAAGTTGCACAAAGGCCTCAAAGGTTTGCTCTATATCTTTTTTAGCAATACCGATACCGGTATCCTGAACGCTAAATTGAACCAGATTCTGTTCCAGATCACCATTGACTTCTAAGTGAATTGAACCGCCTTCAGGGGTAAATTTGACGGCATTGCTCAACAAATTCACGAGAATTTGCATCAAGCGACGTTCATCAGCTTCAATCGTTTCTACAACAGAGTTAAAAGTCGTGGAAACCCGAATATGTTTTTGGTAAGCCGCTTCTTTTGTCATTTGTAAGCTACTTTGACAGACATCATTAACTGAAAGGTTGTCAATATTTAAGGTTAATTTATTTGCCTCAATTTTAGACAAGTCCAGAATATCGTTAATCAAGGACAGTAAATGATTACCCCTATCTTCTATTGTGCGTAGCGATTTGATTTGCTTCTCGTTTAGAGGCCCATAAATGGCCTCTTGAAGCCCTTCTGAAATGCCTAAAATCGCGGTTAGGGGGGTACGCAGTTCATGGCTCATATTAGCCAGAAATTCCTCTTTGAGGCGGAGGGCACGAGTTAATTCAGTATTAGCCTTTTTCAATTCAGCTGTCCGTTCTTCAACACGAACGGCTAACAAGTTTTTTTCCGCTTGTAAGGCTTCTAAAGCTTGCTCAAGTTCCGACTCTGCCTGTTTGCGTTTGACCAATTCTTGCTGAAGCTGTTCATTGAGTTGCTTGAATTGCTGATTTTGCTTGCTGAGTTGTCGTTGTAATTTGTGTGCCTTCAGATGGGCTGTGATGCGTGCTAATATTTCTGGATGATGAAAGGGTTTCGTAATGTAATCAGCTGCCCCCACTTCAAATCCCGTTATTTTATAACTCGTCTGATTCATCGCCGTCATAAACATGATAGGGATATCTTTGAACTCTTCGGTGGCTTTTAATCTATTGCAAACTTCAAAACCATCCATATCAGGCATCATCACATCCAACAGGATTAAATCAGGGTGTGCTAATGTTGCAATTTCAATACCTTCTTGACCATTTTGAGCAACTAGCACTTTAAAACCAACTTCGCTTAATAGGCGATGCAATATTGTGATATTATCCGGTGTGTCATCAATAATTAAGAGCGTATCCATTATCAGTTATCAGTTATCCGTTATCCGTTATCCGTTATCACTGAAGGAGCTAAATGTGAAACGCCACCTATCAGTTTTTTCTCATTGTATGTCGATTTGCTTTGCTACGCGTCTCTTGTTTTATCCCGTCTCTTGTTGTTATCCCGTCTCTTGTTTGATAGCAAAGAAACATCTCACAGACGCGAGGTAGATTTGCGACGCTTCGCAAATCATCATCTACACGGTTTCGCACCGAGGTAGAGACGCGATGCATCGCGTCTCTACATACATCATTGCGGTTTCGCACCGAGGTAGATTTGCGACGCTTCGCAAATCATCATCTACACGGTTTCGCACCGAGGTAGAGACGCGATGCATCGCGTCTCTACATACATCATTGCGGTTTCGCACCGAAGTAGATTTGCGACGCTTCGCAAATCATCATCTACACGGTTTCGCACCGAGGTAGAGACGCGATGCATCGCGTCTCTACATACATCATTGCGGTTTCGCACCGAGGTAGATTTGCGACGCTTCGCAAATCATCATCTACACGGTTTCGCACCGAGGTAGAGACGCGATGCATCGCGTCTCTACATACCTCATCGCGGTTTCGCACCGAGGTAGATTTGCGACGCTTCGCAAATCATCATCTACACGGTTTCGCACCGAGGTAGAAACGCGATGCATCGCGTCTCTTCATCGCGGTTTCGCACCGAGGTAGATTTGCGACGCTTCGCAAATCATCATCTACACGGTTTCGCACAGACGCTTCGCTACGCAAATCTACATCACTTAACGACAATAAGTTAAACAAAACTGATAGGTGTTAAGGTGAAACTCAATCTATGACGGTGCTGAGTATATCAATTCCTCAATGCTTGCAACCAGTTTCTTCATATTAACGGGCTTACTCAAATATTCATTGGCTCCTGCTTCTAGGCAATCTTCTCGATCACCGGGCATGGCTAATGCTGTGAGCGCAATGATAGGTATTGTTGCAATATCTAGTTTCTGCTCGAATATTTTGAATGGCTGTTAGCCCATTCATCACGGGCTTATGAATATCCATCAAAATGAGATCAGGATGCCTCGTTCGGGCCTGTTCAATAGCCTCTTTTCCATTACGCGCTGTAATGATTTGATAACCCTGACGTGTCAGAAGATAGTCAGAGATAACACTAAGACTCGTTTCTCGTTCTGAAGCTAATAAAATCACCCGATATCAATGAGGCGGATTAGCGGCAAGTAAGTTGGATGCCGTTTCTGGTTTCGGCAAAAAATGTGGCTGATTTTCAGAAGGTGCCGACTTATCTTCTGTTTCTGGGCAATGCCAAGGCAACATGATTGTAAAAAGGCTACCTTTCCCCACTTCGCTTGAAACAGAGAGACTCCCTCCCAATATTTCCGTCAAACGAGACACCAAAGACAAGCCTAATCCGGTACCTTCATACATTCTGTTAAGCGCGCCATCAAGTTGTACAAAGGCTTCAAAAATATGTTCGATTTTTTCTTCAGGAATCCCTATACCCGTATCCTGAACACTAAATTGAACCACATCATTTTCGATTGAACCCTTGACTTCTAACTGAATTGAACCACCCTCATGCGTAAATTTTATCGCATTATTCAACAAATTGACTAGGATTTGCGTCAAGCGGCGCCCATCAGTTTGAATTGTTTCTACGGCATAATCGAAAATCATAGCAAGCTGAATTTGTTTTTTATAAGCCGCTTCTGCCATCATGCCTAAGCTCATTTGACAAATATTATGAACAAAAACGGTGTGGATATTTAATATTAACTTATCGGCTTCAATTTTGGACAAATCAAGAATATCGTTAATCAAAGCCAGTAAGTGACGGCCACTGTCTTCTAAAATGTGTAGGCATTGGTGTTGCTTATCGTTGATAATGCCATACACTTCATCTTGAAAGGCTTCTGATATACCTAAAATAGCCGATAGGGGGGTGCGTAATTCGTGGCTCATATTAGCCAGAAATTCGTCTTTAAGGCGAAGCGATCTGGTGAGTTTGAGATTGGTTGTACTTAATTCATTGGTACGCTCTGCTAAAGACGCTTCGACTTGTTCGCGACGTTTGATTTCGCCTACCAGTTGTTGATTTTGTTCTACCAGTTGTTGATTTTGTTCTGCCAATTGCTGTTGCAATTTATGTAATTTCACATGGGTTGTCACACGGGCTAAGAGTTCGTCTTGCTCAAAAGGTTTAATGATGTAATCAGCAGCCCCAAGTTCAAAACCTTTGACTTTCTCAACCGTCTCTGTTAATACCGTCATAAAAATGATAGGAATATGTTTCGTTTGTTCTTTAGATTTTAAAATCTGACAGATTTCAAAACCATCCATACCCTGCATAACGACATCTAACAGTATCAAATCCGGTTGAGCTAACAGCACCCTTTCAATACCATCTTTACCATCTTGAGCAAAGAGTACTTTAAAATCACCCTCTTCGGTTAAAAAATCAAACAACAGTTTCACATTATCAATATTATCATCAATAACCAAGAGAGTATTCATAATGAGTTATCAGTTATCAGTTTCACGCAAAAGTTTTGCGCGCAAAACTTTTGCGTGAAAATCAGTTATTTGCACCAATCGCTTAGGAACAAAATTCGTTTATTTCTACCGTCGTTGTACTAGTGCAAGATTGCTATAATATCCATACAAACCAGCCAACAAGCCAAAGTCTAAAAGCGAAAAGAATGGTGGTGGTGACTAACCTGCTGCCCGTTTTTGCTAAAACTGGCAGCTTTAAATGGGTTTATTACTACCAAAAAAGCGCAAATGATAACTTAACAGTATTGTAAACGTTTTTTTACAAAAGTGATGCTAAATAATATTGTGGGGATGTAGTCACCACCACCTGACTTAAGCTGTAAGACTTGTTGGCTGGGTGGTCTAATCATTTCCGCTTTACTGTACTAGAGATAAGGTTTAATCATTTCACCGATTTGATGTACTTGAAAATCTTCTGCTAATTTTTTGATTTTAAAAACAAAATGTTTTAATTCGATATCGGTTTTTTCAAGATTTGAAATATAGTCAAGAATGCTTTCAATATCGCCTATTAAAGTCAAGTCAAACAAGATAGCGGCTTGTTCTGGTGAGGGGCCGGTTATAGAAATTTCTGCTTGCGTTTGGCTATCGCTTTTTTGAGCGGTTCTTTGATAAATCGTATTTAAATTTAAATAGTGAGTTAATTTCTCTAACAATTGCTCTGTCTGAAAGGGTTTAGCAATAAAATCATCACAACCTGCCTTTAGACTCTTCTGTTGATCAAGTTCAAAAACCGTTGCCGAAATCGCAATAATCACTACATTTTGAACTTGAGGAATTTTCCGGATTTGACGAGTTGCTTCAAAGCCATCCATGTTGGGCATGACTAAATCCATCAAAATCGCATCGGGTTGAATTTGTGTAGCGATCTCAACAGCCTCCTGTCCATCACAGGCTTCAACCACTTCAAAACCTAAAGGCGTTAACAAATGGGTGAGTATATAGCGATTTTCCCGTTGATCATCAACGACTAAAATTTTGGGAGAGGGGCCGGATAGACCTATCATCACAGGCTTATCTATGGCTTCAGCTTGTCCTTTTGAAGACACTTCATGCAAGTCCAGTTCCATCCAAAATGTTGAGCCTTCTCCCAAGGTACTCTCAACATGTAGCTGTCCTCCCATCATTTCAACCAATTTTTGGCTGATAGCTAAACCCAATCCTGTGCCTTGCCTCTGATAATTTTGCTCACCAACCTGTTGGAAAGGTTGAAATATTTTAGATAATTCATCAGAGGCAATGCCAATCCCAGTATCTTCCACCTGAAAACGAATCTTCCAATTTGGGAAATTGGAGATTGAAGCTTGGGTTGAACCCACTTTAAAAATCACCTCGCCTTGTTTAGTAAACTTAACAGCATTGCTTAACAAATTGATGAGCACTTGTCGTAACCGTGTTTCATCTGCTTGAATCACACTAGGCAATTGGGTTAGAGATTGGTAATGAAAGTCAATCCCCTTTTGTTTAGAACGCATTAAAAATAAATCATTAATTTCATTAATAAAATGTTTAAAATTAAAGTCAGCTGGAAACAATTCCATGCGGTTTGCTTCAATTTTAGACACATCTAAAACATCGCTAATCAAGGTTAATAAATATTCACCACTGCGTTGAATAACGGCTATATTTTCTTGTTGCTGAGCATTTAAGGTTTTGTCCCGTTTAAACAATTGGGCATAACCTAAAACGGCATTAAGTGGTGTGCGTAATTCATGACTCATATTAGCCAAAAAAGCCGTCTTAGCACGATTAGCGACTTCTGCAGCTTCTTTAGCCTGACTCAAAGCTTCTTCTGTCTGTTTTTGAGCCGTTAAGTCCATATGTGTGCCTACCATGCGAAGAGGCTTACCCTGTTCATTCCAGACAGCAATTCCTCGCGACAAAATCCACACATAATGCCCATTTTTGTGTTGCAAGCGGACAGTAACTTCATACTGAGGACGCTTTCTTTCTAAATAAGCGGTCACTTTTTCCCGAATTGGGGGAAGATCATCAGGATGTAATCGTTCAAAAAATTCATCGGGACGAGAACTCAATTCTTGTTCCCCATAGCCGAGTATTTGTTTCCAGCGCGGCGAATAATAAACTTCATTCCTTTCCAGATTCCAATCCCACAAGCCTTCATTCGCACCGCGCATAGCAAGATCAAAGCGTTCTTCATTTGCGCGTAAGGCCTCTTCTGCCTGTTTACGCTCAGTGATATCAGTTGCCATTTCTAGTCGTACCCATCGGCCATCAATCCACCGAATAGCGCGACCTTGAATGTAAAACCAACGTTTAGTCTCTTGATTTTGAAATTCCCAATGATAGGCATTTGTGGGTTGACCTTCATATCTCATAATTTGATTATGAGTACAAAAAGTACAAGGCTGTGTATGATGAAACACTTGCCAGCACACTTTTCCTAATAATTCATTATTATTAACAAGTTGATTGATCTGTTTATTAACAAAAAGGATTTCATAAGTTTGCATATCGGTCACAAAAACAGCCGCTTCTAAACCCTCCAATATGGTTATAAATCTTTCATGGGCTGTTTTCAAAGCTTGTTCTGATTGTTGACGTTCAGCAACTTCTTTTTGTAACAGCTGATTTTGCACAGATAATTGTTGCTGTAGCTGACGTAAACTGAGGTGAACATTGACACGCGCTAACACTTCTTCAAGCTGAAGTGGTTTAGTAATGTAATCAGCCGCACCTAGCTTAAAGCCTTTGACTTTATCATCAAGATGAGTCAATGCCGTCATAAAAATAATGGGAATATCTTGCGTGTCTGTTTGTGACTTCAAATGCTGACAAACCTCAAAACCATCCATACCCGGCATCATCACATCCAACAATATCAAATCAGGGTGTGCAAACGTCGCGGTTTCAATAGCCTCTTGACCATTTTCAGCAACAAGTAGATTAAATCCCGCCGTATTTAAAAAAGCTAACAATAGCTTTATGTTGTCAGGTTTATCATCAACTACTAAGAGGGTACTTTGGTGCGAATAAGTCGTATCCATATCAGTTATCAGTTTCACGCAAAAGTTTTTGCGCGCAAAAACTTTTGCGTGAAAATCAGTTATCAGTTATCGCTCATCAGTTGTATTATAATAATTTATATTCAAACAATAGACTTGTCCCTTAATAAGCTAAGTCCTTGATTTTTAATCTCCTTGTATCTAGTATTTTCAATGAGTTACGTTTATTTAGGGGCAAGTCTAATATATTCTTCTATATATAATACAACTTTTTTCCCATTTTTTTATAGAATGCCTAAATTTTGTGTTAGGGTTTCTCATAAGAAAAAACAGTCACTTATATATTTATGCTTTCCTGTATGTCTCTTCTGTACAAAAAGACTAAAATAATCAAAAAGTTAGTCTCAACTTTGATGGGGCCCTGAGTTTTGTGTAGGCGATTTATCGCCTATATAATATTATTTGGGCACATAACAGGCGATTAAATCACCTACGACAAACGAACGAAGAAAAAGGTTTTGCGAATGAATGGAGAAATTTTGTGACATCATCCCCAGATACTCCCATTGTGTCTATTAAAAAAGGTATTCTTTACGTGGTTGCAACGCCTATTGGCAATTTGCAAGATTTTAGTCCACGCGCTCAAGCCATCTTACATCAAGTCACGCTGATTGCCGCTGAAGATACCCGCCATAGTCGTCATTTGTTAACGCATTTTAATATTACTACACCCTTACAATCCTTACATAAACACAATGAGCGACAACAATCCCGCGCCCTTTTGCAACGTTTGCATGACGGCGAGAGTATTGCACTGATTAGCGATGCGGGTACCCCTTTGATTAGTGATCCTGGCCGTTATTTAATACAAATGGCTCATGCTGAGCAAATCATTGTCATGCCAATTCCAGGGCCATCGGCCTTAACGGCCGCGCTTTCTGTGGCCGGGCTCGATGCTAATCGTTTTGTATTTGAAGGATTTTTACCCGCTAAAACGCTGGCCCGTCAGCAACGCTTAGAATATTTGTCTTTAGAATCAAGAACTTTGGTTTTTTATGAAGCGCCACACCGTATTATTGATTGTCTTAATGACATGGTGCAAATATTCGGTGAAATGCGAGAAGCCGCTTTAGTAAAAGAATTAACTAAAGTTTTTGAAACCGTCTATCGCGATACTTTAAGTCATATACTCAATCAGTTAAATGTACAGGCCGTACGACAAAAAGGTGAATTTGTGATCGTGGTGCAAGGCGCACCAGAACCCGATAGTCATGCCCTCAATCCTGAAACGGAACGCATTTTTCAATTATTACATAAAGCGTTACCGCTTAAACTAGCCGCTAAATTAACTCATGAAATAACAGGCGTGAGTAAAAATAAGTTATACGCACTCGGCCTCAACCAATAATGCGCTGCCAATCCATAAGCCCGCTGCTTTTGATTAAGATTGATTAAATATTAAAAATTGCAAATTAGGAATTAGGAATTGCAAAATAGGCTATTTTGGATTTGTTTTTGGATGAATATAATATAGGATAAAATCCAAAGGTTTTAAAAAATCGGGTTATAACGGCGTGAAGGCAGAAATTGAATGTGATCAAATGAAAAATGGGTAGTGCTGCCATAAGGGTGATGAAAGTTATACTGCCAACC
>Ga0233403_10000206_pt1 | contig 27541 bp, 13 predicted proteins | sample Na_oxic_1_MG_FD_179866 | JGI IMG/M metagenome (GOLD analysis project Ga0233403, IMG submission 179866) | Seawater microbial communities from Saanich Inlet, British Columbia, Canada - Na_oxic_1_MG | ecosystem: Environmental > Aquatic > Marine > Inlet | place: Canada: British Columbia | collected...
AAATTTGACTGCAACTTTCATTAATTGACCTCACATATTTTAGTTAATTTCAAGTAAATTATTATACCATAAAATTCATAAAAATTCATAATTTATAATACCTGAAAATTTGTGGTTCAGTACTTATGTTTTTCAGACAGCTTTTTGATATTGGTTAATCTAAGACTAGGTGTTAGATTTAAAGCATATTTTTCAATCAAGTATGGTTCATTGGTAGCTGTATCATCGTATAAAACAGCAAAGGGAATACTGTACAATTGTCCATGCGGAACAATAATAAGAGTATCTATTTTTTTTAGCGTCTTGAGTTTTTCTAGGCTTGTTCTAAACCAATTGTAAACAGTTGTCTTATGGTAACCACCATAGTTAATTTCATATGAAGCATTCCTTCTAAACATTTTGATTATATTTTTAATTTTTTTTAGGTTGGAGTGTTCATGAACATCCTGTTCTATCCTATTTTTCTTTGTAATTATCAAGGATTCAATCCTATCTTCAAATAAAAGAGGATAAAAGATAGCTTCATTACTTTTTAAGTTATCTTCTAAGTGTTCAACTTGTTCTTCCAACTCCTTGGTGATGCACAAGTTTTGATAATATTCTTGCACTTCAGCTATTTCAAACGATTCAACCACTTCTATTGCTTCTTTCAAAAGTGCTTTTTTCTCATTGCCATCTTTTATTTGTCTCGCCCTTTTAAGCAAAAAATCAGCCCAATCAAAATAAAACTCTTTAGCATCAGAGAGGAAGCTTGGTGAAGAATTACCATAAGTCAAACGAACAAATTTTAGATGTTTGTCAGCACGTTCATAGGCTTTACCTATTGCGATTTGATGTTTTTCGGGTTGTTGCGCTTTGAGAAATTTTCCCAATTGCCATTCTAAAAGGAATAACAGTTCTGGATAACCCCAAAGTTCTCTCTGAAGTCCTATATGGAGTTCTGCCGGATAATTTTGAGTATAAAAAATGGCTTGTCGGGTTAAATGAATCGCTTCATCATAACGCCGTTTTTCAGCGTACAATTGGGCCATATAGTATTTTGCATAAGCCATTGTACGTTGATTTCCTGAAGTTTTAGCAATTTCAAATGCTTCATGGAGAATTTCGTAGTTACTCTTAGAAAGTGAAATTGACAATTTTTTTGCCATATAAGCGATGCTCATCAAAGCAAAAGCCTTATCATGCGAGTCAGGTAACAAATTGACTTGCTGTAAAGCTTTTTTCAATTCAGTTTTAGCTTTGTTAGTATTGTTATCTTTTATTTCAATTTGGGCTAGGTTAAGCAATGCTTTTAGTTTTAAGACATTATCACCTTCTGCAAGTGTGATACTTTCTTCGTAGGCTTGCCGGGCATTATCAAATTCTTGTTGATTTACCCATAAATTGCCCAATTTGTTTGATATATTAGCTTTTAATAAATCATTGGACGCAAGTGTTTTGGCTTTCTCAAGGTAGGATTTGGCTTTTTCTCTATTTGACTTATCGTCCAATTGTTTGATTTTTTTTATTTTTTGCGGACAAATTCGCATAGCAAAATTGGTATCATCCTTTTTGCAATTCTGATTACACATAGCCAAATAAATACTCCCCAATTGGCTAAGCATCTTAGCATAACGATTAGTATCCTGATCTTTTCTTTGAAAAGCATAAGATTCAACGCAATGCAAAACTTCCAGGGCATTTTGTAAACGTCCTAAACGTTGATAGGCATTTGCTAAATGCATTGAAGTATCTATGTAGTATTCTGGAGAACTTTCAGGCGAGAGATTTGAAAGGGTTTCATGCCAATATTGAGCTGCGTGTTCAAAATTGCCCCGTTGGAAATAAGCTTGCCCTGGATCAACCAGCTCTTTAGCAAAAGTCAATGAAGACAACGTTAAACTTAACAATAAGCAAAATGGCGGTAAAATTTTCATAATGATATCCTTCAAAAAAATTAAAATTCATAAACGCCAGTAGTAGGGGCGAACCTGTGTGTTCGCCATTTTTTCTGAACTTCTATTAGCTGCCTATTAGCTTTGGATAAAAAATTATTTTAGCAGAATTCTTTAATATATCAGCAAAACGAAAATTCACCTAAATCATGCAATTTTCATGCTATACATTTCAGTAGTTTATTCCTGTTTGTTTACGTTTTACAGCAAATGAGTTTTAATGGCTTGAGGATTTTGAGGATTTTGAGGATTTTGAGGTTTCGAGAATTTGTTTTTCATTCCCGAAACCAACCAACCAAAAATTACTCTGGATAAGGAATAAGGTTTTCTTCATCAAGTGACAGAGAAAATCGTAGTGGTTCATCACCTATCACATTCATTTCTAAATAATAATTACCTATACCTATCACCTTCACCAAAGGGATTTCTATTTTTCCAGTGCCAATAAAAAATTTGGCTAATGGCGGAGGACTTAAATTAGCATAATTGACTTCCGGTAGAACAAATTCCATAGGCGAGTTAAAAGCTTCTGCTCGCATATTCACTTCAAAAACACCAAATGGTGGCACTGCTAAGGCTGGAATGAATAAAGTTCCGCCGCCCTTATCATCAAAGGTAAAAGATGGTGGACTAATACTACCAATATCAAATTCTTCCCAAACTTTCTGCATAGCACTACGCCATTGAACCCGTTGTGATTTATTTAAGTTCTGCACTTCAACTGCTTCATTGTTAAGCAATCTGTTGTAGGCATTCCTATTAAACCGATTTGCCTGGCTATTGACTTCACGAGTGACTTCATCAAGAATGACTTTCAACGGGATGCGTATATCCTCTGGCAATCCATTCCAAAATGCGGCATTGGTAACGACTAAATAATCTATCACACCGTGATTGGTTTCATAGAGATATTGTTTAACATCACAAAGTTTTTGCTCCAGATTTGACCAGGTATTTTCCCAACAGTGAACCACATTCGATTGCAAAGCCTCACACACTTTGTCAAATGGCAAGTCAATGGGAGTAACGTTCAAAGCTTTAAACTGTGCCTCCAATACATCGGATGGTTGAGTACGACACTTTAAACTCGCCATATCTGCGGGTCCAGTAAGTGGTCTGGTGGTAGCGATTTGTTTCATACCATTATGCCAATGGCCCAAGCTTAACAAGCCGAATTCTTCGATGGAAGAAACTATTTCTTTACCTAAATCACCTTGCTGAAAAAAGTCCAACGCGGCAATATCATTAAATAGAAAAGGCAAATCAAAAACTTGCATTTTTTTAGTGTAATCTTCAAACTTAGACACTGAAGGAGCTGCCATTTGGACATGTCCTAATATCAATTCCCCCATGACTTGAGTATCGTTATAACATTCCGCGTTGGGATAAACGATAACTTCGACACGGCAATCAAGTCGTTCTTCAACCAATTCTTCAAACCGATTTGCACCCGAACCTTTTGGCGTATCTTCTGCCACCACATGCGAAAACTTGATGGTATATTCACTATTAGGGCAGGTGAGTGGTTTTTCAGGGCATTGTGCCCACAAAATAGTTGGCATCAATAACAGTGAAATACCCCACCAGAATAAATATTGTTTTATGTTAGTCATAAATAACCTCTATTTCTTCTCAGTCAAAAATCATAATTAGGACTCACGTACTTAGAAAATAAAATAAAATTATTTCAATAAGTTATATTTTAAAATGTTCATAAATTGGGCTTCTCTAACCTACATTTCGCACCAAATCAACTTGAGTAGTTTTTGAATTATATAATTTTTGTTAATCAATAATTTATATTAAATAAAGCGCAAATTATGACGGTGGACCGTATAAAAGTGGTTGTTAACTCAAATATTAAGCCCGTTAAGTTGTTTTTGGTATAGTCGTTAAAAATATAGACATTTGTAGACATGTTATTTGATTGTAGTTAGCCGAGGGAGAAAATTTCTCATTTTTTTTGAATCATGTTGACAAGTTCTATTTCTATGATATTTGTAAAAAACGGATTAATGAATCTATATCAATCAATTCAAGAGTGGTTAGCCTTCCACGGGGTGTAATTAAAAGTGATTGTTAGCTAGAATTTTAAGCCACTTCGTCATGAAAACTTATCCCAATTTTACCCATGATGAAAGGCGTTCTTTCGATAAGATTCGCCTTTTTTTATAATCTATTCATTGTAAAGAGAAACATCACTTTTAATTACACCCGGGTTTAATCTTTTCTAGAAATCACCTAATTAATAAAAACGCCTTTTTTCAAAGACATTTTTTCGACTTCTTGTTGCCAGGTTTTGACGTTAACAATACCTTTGGCAGCGCGAGCAACATGTTTTTCTAACAATTTTAGAGATTCCAATATCAGTACATCTTCGATATTGCTCTTCTGAATAGCCTTGATGACCGGCGCAATGAAACGATTAGGATAACCACCTAATTCTTCAACCAATTTGGCGTAATTGGCAAAATTCTTTTCATAAGCATCTAGATGTTCTTCATAAGTTTGTATGGCATTTTGAATTTGCCGAGTGCGCCCGGAGATATTCATCTTCTTAATCCGATCGATTAACTCTTTGCGTTTAATTGCACGCGCATAATGCCAACCGGCGGTTTTCAAAATCAGTACCGCATTATTAGCCAGTTTTTCAGCCACATCACGTGTGCCTTCTTCTAATTTTTTGCCGGCTTCGTTCAAAGCGCGTTTAATAGCAGCGAGTTGATTATTCAGCGTTTGATTGTCTTTTGCCAACTGATCAATCAGTGTTTGCGCCTTTTTACTTTCCTGCAATCGTTGACTGGTTTTGGAGAGATCATGACGGACTTCATCAATTTGAGTTTTGAGTTGTTGATTATCGCGTTCCAAATCAGTGATAATGTCATTGGCATTTTGTAAATCATCATCGACTCGCATCAGATCATCATTGTTGGATTTTCCAGCGGCAGTTTGTTGGCGAAAGCCGGTTTTGGGGTCCGTGTAAATTTGATATTGCGCTTTTAAATCATCTCTAAAGCGTGGTGATTGCACGACTAACGAACCAATGGTAAGACGAATGCCGGTCGTTGGGGAACGCACTTCAATCATTTTGCCATTCCGATCCCGTTGATAGATGCCTAATTCCGCCCGATAAGAAGTACGAAGTCGGCTAGCATCATCATTAAAACTGCCCCCTCTCACGGTTAACGCCCCCACTTTGCCTTGAATCAGCTCAGCTGTAAAAGTATGCACCATTAATTCTTGGACATTACCAAATAAATCATAAAATCCGTAGGTTGGTTTCCAACGTCCGATGCGGGTTGTCCCTTTGCTCCGGCTGTGCGGTTTTAGCCAAGCGTATTTTTTGACTTGGCTTCTATTAAAGGGCAACACTTGTCCATAAACGGGACGATCATTTTTGATCTGTTGTAACGCCGCTAATCCACCTCGTGCTGCGTATTCCCATTCTAACTCAGTTGGCAATCTGAAAAAACCCGGTAAATCATCTGGTTGCAAAGAATCGGTTTTAGTATCCAGCCGTTTTGGCAAACGCGGTAATTTTTCTAAGCAACTGGCATTGTTGTAACACCATAAATTATAGCGATGCTGAAAATCTTGATAATCATACCAATTCACCCAGCTTAATGGTTCGGCTAACAAACGAAGCAGTTTCGTTTGTCGATTAGTTTTTCGGGCTTTTTCTAGATCAGCAATCAGTTTTTTATCACCGCTGATCTTATAAAACAGTGCTAATCCCTTAGGAAGATCGCCATTGCCCATCACCGTCACAAATTGGGCGATAGTCACCTCATACTTGCCCAGATAGTAATACCAATGTTTTTGTCGTTCATCATAAAAAGCACCCGAAATAGGTAATCGTTGTACGCCTTCAAACATGGCTTCGTCCCCAAAATCACCGCTGACATCGCCAACTTTTACCAAACGTTGTGGGTTTCCCCAAAATTCAGCTCCTGGCACAATGACTTTTTTGAACACCATTTCTAAACCACCAGGCATCGGCAGAGAAAAATCATCGTTGCTGGCTTGAGGATTATAAGTGCATGTGATTGTCATTTTTCGACTACAATTTTCAGCCGCAAAGACGGCATTGATATTGAGTAAAAATGACAGGAGAAGTAAAAAAAGATTTAAGCATAAAAATTTCATCATAATTCACCAATTAAAGGAGTGACGCGGAGCGTCACGGATGGATTCCAACGCCGGAGCGTTGGAACCAGAAAATTCCTTAGCAAAAATCCAAAATGGAAGGTGGAAAAAGTTAAATTTTTTCCGTGTTTTTAGTTAAGCCTTGGTTCAAGTAACGAATTAAAGGATTGTTTCTTAAAATCCATTGGTATAAAAATAAAGAAAACACCAATCCAGCAATAAATCCGCCAATATGGGCAACCCAACTTGTCTCTTTTGGAGCCATAATCAGTAATAAGATATTAAAAGCAATAAAATACCAACCGACAGAAAGTTTATATTGAAAAATGATGAACATAAACGTCAATTTGGCTTTCCGAAAGATATACATATAAGCGGCCATGAGACCAAAAACGGCACCACTTGCTCCAACTAAAGGAACAGAAACTAATGGACCACCAATGGCTAGTTCAAATCCCACATGGGTTAATCCTGCTACCACACCACAGAGTAAGTAAAAGATGAGAAACATAATACGTCCCATAGCATTTTCTAGGTTATCTCCCAATATGTATAGGAAATACATATTCCCAATGAAATGTCCCCATCCGGCATGCAAAAATTGATAGGTGAACAAAGTCATAAAATCGTGAAATCGGTCAACAGAGATGGGAGCGTAAATGGACTGGTAAATATGTATAGGATTTAGTCCCCATAAGCGGAATAGCGTTCCAGGAGAAAAATTAAACTTTATTATAAGTAATAACATTGCTAACCCATTTAACACGATCAATATGACCGTGATGAGGGGAAATTTCCGTGCTTTGATATTGAATTCAATTGGCAAACCAAGAAATAATTGAAACAGCCACTGTTTCCAAGTAGGTTCTTTTTGAATTCTTTCAACGGCTTCTGGAATTTCATAAAAAAGTTTCGCATAATCTAATTCCTCTTTTTCTAGCCAAACCCCATGACAAAGATGGCACACATCAATTTGCAACTCACGCCCTTGTTTAAATTGATGCGTTACTAATGCTACTTTGCAATGAGGGCATTGTTTTTGGGTTTTCTCTCGTTTTTGCCCTAAGTTTTCCACAATGGGGCCTTCATGAGGATAATCAGGATCATAAGTACGCACTACTTTATCCAACTCATTACGATCAAACCATAATCCCCCACAATGCACACAGGCATCTAGTTCGACGTTTTCATGGCGCACCGGTTCTAGTAGATGCTGATGACAATGGGGACAATTTAAGGAAGCCATATAAATTCTCTATTTGAATGGTGATACTAACTCATGTTACGCATAGCATAGCACTTCAAAAATGGGGATCGAACTTGTTATTTTTAGAATAACACATAGTGGGCACTTTGGCACGTTGGAGTTCAAAGCAAAGCTTCGCTTTGAACTCCAACGCAATGGTACAAAGCTTCGCTTTGAACTCCAACGCAACGCAATGAAGCGTTATGCGTAACATGAGATACTAACTTGCGGTGAGGGCAAAATACCATTTTTGAAAGCAACTTAGTATCATCATTCATCATTAAAAACATTCACCATTCACCATTCATTAATAACTGATGTTACGCAGAAAACTTCAAAGGGCAGACACATAGGTCTGCCCCTACGGTGATATTGGGTGTAGGGGCGAACCTATGTGTTCGCCCAAGAATCTATCTGCGTAACATCAATTAATAAACCCGCGCTTTGGGAGGAACGACTTCAACATCATTTGTCAACGTATAGACATGAACGGAACGATAATTAATAGTGAGATTACCTTGTGGTTCTAACCAGGCTAACGTGTGTTTTAACCAATTTTCATCATCACGATTAGGATAGTCTTCACGGGCATGTGCGCCTCGACTTTCAGTGCGGTTTAAAGCCGAATTCATGGTGACAACAGCTTGTCCTCGCATATTGTCAAGTTCCAAAGTTTCAATCAAATCAGAGTTCCAAATTAAGGAACGATCTGTGACTTTGACATCGGAAAAAGCATTAAACATCTCTGTAATTTTTTGACTGCCTTCTTCAAGTGTTTCACCAGTCCGAAAAACGGCTGCATGATTTTGCATAATGCGTTGCATATTGAGTCGAATCTCAGCCGTGCTAAGGCTACCATTGGCATAGCGTATTTTATCTAAACGTTCTAATGAATTCTCGCCGGCATTTTTGGGAAGAGGTCTATGCGGTGCCTTACGTGCCAGTATTTTGGAACAACGGATGGAAGCGGCGCGTCCAAATACTACAATGTCAAGTAAGGAATTAGACCCTAATCGGTTGGCCCCATGCACTGAGACACAAGCACATTCACCAATCGCCATCAAACCCGGTACGACTCGTTCAGGCTTACCCTCTTTCAATGTGACGACTTCACCATAATGATTCGTAGGTATGCCACCCATATTGTAATGTACCGTCGGCAAAACTGGAATGGGTTCTTTAGTCACATCAACGCCAGCGAAAATACGAGCGGATTCTGCAATGCCGGGCAAGCGTTCATTGATGATTTCCACATCTAAATGTTCCAGATGTAAATAAATATGATCTTTATGTTCACCAACTCCACGCCCTTCACGAATTTCCATCGTAATCGCCCGACTAACCACATCACGCGACGCTAAATCTTTGGCATGAGGGGCATAACGTGGCATAAAGCGTTCACCTTCAAAATTCGATAAATAACCGCCTTCACCACGGGCCCCTTCGGTAATTAAACAGCCAGAGCCATAAATGCCGGTAGGATGAAATTGCACAAATTCCATATCTTGTAACGGCAAACCAGCACGGAGGATCATACCATTACCATCACCGGTACAAGTATGCGCTGAGGTTGCAGAAAAATAAACTCGTCCATAGCCACCAGTGGCTAATACCACCATATGGGCCCTAAAACGGTGGATAGTTCCATCCATCATATTGAGGGCCATGATACCTCGACAAGCACCCTCATCATCCATGATTAAATCCAGTGCAAAATATTCAATAAAAAATTCCGCTCGGTATTTGAGAGATTGCTGATAAAGCGTATGTAAAATAGCATGTCCAGTACGATCAGCCGCAGCGCAGGTGCGTTTTGCAATACCTTCTCCATAATGAGTCGTCATGCCACCAAAGGGACGTTGATAAATTTTACCGGCTTCAGTCCGCGAAAAGGGTACACCGTAGTGTTCTAATTCCGTGATAGCAGGGACCGCTTCTCGGCACATATATTCAATCGCATCCTGATCACCTAACCAATCAGAACCTTTAATCGTATCATACATGTGCCAACGCCAATCATCTTGCCCCATATTGCCAAGTGAGGCACTGATACCGCCTTGAGCAGCGACAGTATGGCTACGAGTGGGGAAAACTTTAGTAATACAAGCGGTGGTTAAACCTTTTTCAGCCATACCCACTGTGGCACGTAAGCCGGCACCACCGGCCCCAACAATGACAACATCATAGCGATGGTCAATAATTTCATAAGCACTGGTTGACACATTATCCTCCCAAAGCGATACGTAAAACGGCTAATACTGAAGCGACAGTAATGCCAATGACAAAGAATTTCATTAATGTCATCACTATCGCTTTGATGATTTCATTATGTACATAATCGACTAAGATTTCTTGCAAACCAGCATGAGCATGATGAAAAGTCAACAAAATTAACAAAATAAGTAATTCTGTATTCCAATAAAGTCGTATCCATTCGACTAAGCTGGCATGATCGGCCTTGACGATGAAAAAAATAATAGCGGCGACAAACCACAATAAGAGAGGAACTAACGCAATGGCTGAGAGGCGTTGGGCAATAAAATGGCTAGTGCCTTCTCTCGCCGATCCCCATAATCGCACTTGTGATAAGGGTGTTTGAAAATAGCTCATCCGGCACCTCCATTCATATTAAATGCCAATACCCAAGTTAAAATGGTTAACAGAAAAGTCATTATCCAGACTAAAGAACCGGTAATATAAACGGTTTTGATATCTAAACCTAAGCCGGCATCCCAAAATAAGTGACGGATACCATTACATAAATGATAAAACAAGGCCAAAGACCAGCCAAATAATAAAAAAAGGCCCCACCAAGAACGCAAGAAATTTTGCGCTTGTTGATAAGTTTCAGGACCTTCGGCAGCTGCCATGAGCCAATAGACTAATACTAAAGTCCCCAACGATAAAAAAACGCCGGTGATGCGATGCAGAATTGACATAATTGAAGTCAATTGGGGCTTATAAATTTGCAAATGTGGAGAAAGAGGTTGTTTAGTCATCACGATTTAATTTTTGCAAATTGAATTAGGGAGGGGTTAGGATCAAAAGCGGACGACAAGGATTGTATAATTAACAAAGAGTAAAGTCAAAAGCAACTACACGGATTGCTTATAAAAACGGATTAAAATCAAAACCAAAGTTAAAAGCAACTATACTAAGCAAAAACGAGAAATGACTATTTTGATTTTTATAGCATTTTTGCGTTTAACGCGTTACAGCGTTATAGTGTTTTTTATTTAATTATGAATAATTTAAACTAGATTAATTGTACTTTATTTAATCGGGAATTGCTATAAGTATAAAGTAGCCATTAAGGAGAAGGTTAGGGAAAGGTAGGGTAGGGCTTGAAAAAAATACCCAGAAACAAACTCAAAAATCATTTTGGAGAAATTAACCATGAAACAAGTTGCCCCTTTACGTTACGATGTCATTTTCAAAAAGGCATTTAGTCACCCAAATCTGTTCATCGCATTAGTCAAAGATTTTATTGGCATTGAATTAGAAATTGATGAGGTAGAAAATGACAAAGGCTTTGTACCTGCGGTGGGGAGTGTTGCCACCCAATTTGACTTATTTGCTCAAGATAAAAAAAATCGTGTCATTGTCGAAGTACAACATGCTAATTACTCAGATACTTACGAGCGTTTTATCTACTATCAATGTAGTGCGATGGTAGAAACCATTATTAGCTCTGGCAATTACCGTTTTCCAGTAACCGTCATTACCCTCGTCTTTTTTACCGGTAAAAAAACGCCCAGTCCAGATAGTGGAATTATCGTACATGATTTTGAACCACGAGATTTTATCACTGGCAAATTACTGGATAATATTTATGAGTATAAACATAAACTGATTTTTGTGTTTACCAATAAATCGGCCCATAAAAAAACTCCTGAGCCATACCGAGAATGGATGCGAGCGATTTATGATAGTTTAGACGAACAAGTGGATGAAGAGACCTATACCAATCCTTCAATTGGCGAACTTTTTCAGGTAATTGAAAAAGATAAAATCACGCCAGAAGAACGTGCTTGTATGAAGGATGAATACAATCATGAGGAAGCTAAGAAAAAAGCTAAGGATGAGGGGTTTCAAAAAGGTAAGAAAGAAGGGGAGGAAAAGGGACGAAAAGAGGGTGAAGAAAAGATAAAAGAAGCAGCTTGTAATCTTAAAGCCCTTGGTACCCTAACAGACGAACAGATAGCGAGTGCAACCGGCTTAAGTTTGGAAATGGTTAAAGCACTGTAAAACGAGAACATCGAAAATTGCTTATAACTAAATTCTTGTAGTTATAAATTTTTCGGCGATAAAGAGATTTTCAAAATTAAAATAAAAAATTCCAAAAAATAAATTCTCCCATCCTAAGAGAGCAAAGTTCTAATCAGCGACTTAAACTTTTGGGAGAATTTATTTTTTGGCTATCCCTAAAATCTGTAACCTAATAAAATCAAGGTACTGGTGTTTTTGAGGTAATTACCCGGAAAATGGGAATGCGCTTTTTGATTAACTGTCCAATATTTTCTATTTATTAATCAATTATATCCACACCAATCAATCCAAGTCCATTGATACCGACTGAACTCAAAGTGACTGTATAAACCCCGACTGGTAAATCACGGAGTAATGCCGCATCGTTGGATTCAAAGTTTGCCGTCATATAGGCAGGGATTTCAGCATGACGCGAATCGGTTCGCCAATCATTATTACGGGCAACCTCTTGCCATGTTTCGTTACTGAGCTTTTGTAAGATGAGTTTTGGATTAACGCCGGCATCTAATCCCCAACCTCTCAACACGATTTTTTGCGTGCCAGTCCCTTCGATAATGAAACCAGCAACGACATTATCCGCGCCGCCTTTGATGGGTGCCCGGGTACTGAGGTTGATGAGTTTGATATTTTGATTAGAACCAACTGCATCAACACCAACCAAACCGCGCCCAGTTTTACCAACCGAACTGAGATTCAGGGTATAAACACCCGCGGTTAAATCTAATAATAAAGCCGCATCATTCGTTTCAAATGATTTAGTCATCTGGCTTGGTATTTCCAGATAACGGCTCCCTCTTTGCCAATTATTATTGCCAGCCACTATACTCCATTGGTTATTGACCTGTTTTTGCAAAGTCAGCATAGGATCAACGCCAGCTTCTAAACCCCAACCTCTTAATACGATTTGTTGAGTGCCCGTGCCTTCAATGATAAAACCAGCGATGACATTATTGGCCCCACCTAAAATGGGAGCGCGGGTGCTGAGGTTGATAAGGCGAGTGCAGGTTTCAACGCAGAAAGTCACCGCTTTATCGGCACTGAACTCCTCATGATCTAAGGCATTTAACATCAAGGTATAGAGCCCAGGCGTGGTTACTTGATCCGCACTGACTTGCCCTTGCCATTGTCTTTTACTGTCTCGACGACGAGTATTCAGAAAGTTGAAAGAAATCATCGGGGGTGGCTGAAAGGGATAGCCAAAATTATTAAAGCTAATCGTTGGCATGAACAATGAACCGGTGACAGCTTGGACATCACCAATCGTAAAATGCGTAAACACATTGAGAGACAGCGGTTGACCCATAGGCACAATAGGAGGTAACGCATCTACCGTGAGAGTAAGAATACCAGGTAGATTGCCAGAACATCCATTTAAGCAAAGTTGCTGGGCCAATTTTCCCGTTGCGGAATCATTTAATTGCGGGCTCTGTTGATTGAGTGGTGGCATATAGCTAGAAAGAGTATCGGTTACCGTTTGCTTGGCTTGCCACAAATCTTCGCCTAAGCGCAATTGGTCCAAATAAAGCTTCAAAAATGAACTTTGTCCAGATGAATTATAATAAGACAGACCGTTGCCAGTACTGCTGATAATGACGCGGTTCGTTTTAGCTAGGATGGGTACAAAGGTGCCGCTATAACCAGCTTCCAAAATAACAACCATTTGATTGCCGGTCGCATTTTGATAGTCATCAAGCAATGCCTTAAATTGCGTTGGGGTAATAATTTTCTCACCGGATGAATCAAGCCATAATTGATTAGGTAAACCTTGGCCCACAAAGATTATTACTAACGGTTCAGTGAGTTTACCTTTGGTTTTGGCCCAATCTAGAGCCGCACGAATATCAGCTATGGTCAGATTACGAGGCACAGCCCCATTTTGGCGATCCGTAAAACTTACCGGCGCATCAACAACATTTTCCTTATCAACCTCTAAATCCGATTGAGCGGATAGAAAATAAATATCGTCGTGCTTATAGCCCCGGGCAATGAGCGTTTTATAGGCATAACTTGCTATGAAATTAAACGATTGTGATTGACTGTTGTTGCCTTGACCGTTGGCATGAATCAAGATAGCGGCGCGTGGTTTTTCCTGATTAACGGTTATTTTGACAGTACCGATATTACCATTTCCATCAAAAACGGTAACTACATCGGTCCCTTTTTGGCCCGGGGCCATATAATTAACACGTAAGCCGGAATTTTCAATTTGCCCATTGGCAGCTGTCCAGATTATGGTACCTGTCGCCCCAGAAACGGATAAATCTATTGATTGCCCCACTTCTAACGTCGGACTAGCTGGTTCAATGATTAAATCGGCTGCTTGCACCGAACGACTGACCAGACTAATAGAAAATAAAACACATAAAATCCAAATATTACCATATTTCATAGAGATTCTCCTTGAAAAATATTTATACCAAAGCTAAAGCTTTGGACTCCAAAACCCAGGCTGGAGTCCAAAGCTTTAGCTTTGGATTAATGGATTAATCAATCGCATTAACGCCTACCAATCCTAGTCCTTTCTGACCTTGCGAACTTAATTTGACGGTATAAGCCCCCGCCGGTAATTCCACCAACAATGCAGCATCAGTCGGTTCTGAGACTTGTAAATTACTTGGTAAACGTGCAATTTCTTCTGCTCTGGGGCTATTTTGCCAAGCATTATTCCCCGCAAGCACGGTTTGGTCTTGGCGTAATAAAATGTAAGGATCGACTCCTTCTTCGATACCCCAACCTCGGATCAATACTTTCTGTTTGCCAGTGCCGGTAATAATAAAACCAGCCACAATATCATTATAACCTCCTTCGATTGGGGCACGAGTACTGATGTTAATGAGTTGTGTGTTTGCATTCGATTCCACTTCATTGACCCCAATTAATCCTTGTCCTTTGTTGCCCAGAGAACTTAATCTTGCTGTGTAAGCACCAGCGGGTAAATCTAACAGTAAACCGGCATCGGTAGGATTAGTTAACCTTAAATTTGCGGGTAATGCTCTAATTTCATTGGCCCGTGAACTATTGGCCCAATTATTGTTACCAGCAATGGTTTTGCCTTCTGGAAAGGTTTGAACCAGCAAATTGGGGTCAACACCGGCTCCTAAACCCCAACCCCGAATGATGACTTTTTGGGTGCCCGTACCCTCAATCACAAAACCAGCCACGATATTACTAGCATTACCACGAATAGCAGCACGGGTGCTGATATTGAACAGACGAGTTTGATTGGGTTGGCAGGATTCTGAACCCACACATAAAGTCAGATGCTCATCGGTGCTGAAGCCGTTGTTATCACGCGCCTTGAAGGTAAGCGTATAGCTACCGGGCGTGGTCAGTTTATCACCACTTAATTGACCTTGCCATTGTTGTTGGGCCGCTTGACTGCGTGTGTTGGCTGGTTTTAAATAAGTCACCTGGGGCGGCTGATAGGAATGCCCAAATTGATTAAAAGTCATGTCTGGCGATAATAAAGAAACTGTGACTTCTTGGACATGACCAAACGTCATTTGCGTTGAAACCTTCAAATCAATCGCCTGGCCTAACGGCACACTTGCAGGTAATTTTGGCACGGTGAGTGTGAGACTACCTGGTAAATTAAAACAACCATTTAAGCACAGTTGTTGTGCTAAGGCTCCTGCTACAGAATCGTTCAACTGAGGAACTTGTTGATTATGTGGCCAAGAGTAATTGGATAGCCTTGTTTTCACTGATTGCCAAGCATGCCAAAAATTTTCCCCACGACGTAAGCGATCAAAGAAGAATTTTAGAAAGGATTTACGTCCTAAATCATTGTAAAAAGATTGATTTTCGCCAGTACTGCTAATAATAGTTCGGTTAGTTCCGGCTAGAGTAGGTACTAGAGTACCCGTATGGCAAGCTTCAAGAATGACTGCAATTTGGTTGCCAGTGGTATTTTGATAGTCATCCAAGATAGTTTTAAATTCGCTACCAGTGAGCGTTTGAGTAGCCAACGGGTCAAGAAGTAATCGGTTAGGCGCACCATGATCGACAAAGGTCACTAATAATGGATAATCCAGCTTACCTTGCTGTTTGGCCCAGTTGAAAGCAGCACGAATATCCATCAAATTGAGATCACGCGGCTGAATGCCTTTGTCACGGGCCTCAAAAAACTTAACAGGGGCATCAACCGCATTGACATCAGCGATACCATCAGCGTTAATGTCTAAATCTGGTTTATAAGACAAAAAGTAGATTTCGTCGTTGTCATAGCCTCTCGCATGTAGAGTTTGGTAAGCATAAGTAGCCATAAAATCAACAGCAGTTTCTTGGTTGTAGCCATCACCTTGACCTTTAGGATGAACAATGATAGCAGCACGGCGACTTTTTAATAGTTTTTCACATTCAGCGTCGCTTGTAGCATTGGTACAAAGATTGGTTTTTTCGGTGAAGGTAAGGTGGACTAGACCACTACCATTAGTGCCTATCCATAATCCACCATTGCCACCCTTTTCAATGGAACGTATCATATTTTCTGGCAAATCCGAGTTATGAATAGTAAAATATTTAAATTTATTATTATCAAAATTAAAATGAAGTAAACCACCATCAGTTCCCATCCATATCCCGCTTATACCATCATTCAGAATCGTATAAACCATATTCCACGGATGATATGATTGATTTACTCCAAAAGGTGACCATTTTCCATTATTACTTCGATAAGCTATACCATTATGAGTACCTATCCATAATCCACCATTATCATCCTTTATAAATGTCTCGATATAGTTGAGTGTTTGGACAAAATCGTTTGGCAAACCTAAATCTTTAGTAATGAGTGTCCACTTACCATTACTATCCATATAAGCTAATCCTGCACGGTTCCCTGCCTCTACAAAATCTCCTGCTACCCACACACCGTCATTATCATCGCTAATAAGTGTCTTAATATAGTTGCTATGGATACCAGAATTATTAGTATTAAAAACAGTCCATTGTCCATGATGATTCATGTGAGCGATGCCATCACCCCACGTTCCTACCCACACGCCACTATTATTGTCAGTGGTAAGAATTTTAATATGAGAATTATTTGGTAAACCTGAATTGTTATTGTTAAAAATATTCCATTCACCATTGTCATTCTTATGGGCTAGACCATCCTTAGTCCATACCCATAATCCATTATCATCCTTCCCAATCTTATGGATATTGTTATTTGGTAAACCTGAGTTATCAGTATTAAAAGTCGTCCACTTATAGTCGTGACTTAGATGGATTAACCCATCTTTTCCTATCATCCATAGTCCACCATTACCATCACTAATCTCATTATGCAAGCCGAGAGGCATTGAATTATTAAATTTAAACATTGTCCATTGACCAATATTATTCAAATGAGCTAAACCATCACCAGAAACCATATCCCCACCTACCCACAATCCCCCATTCCTGTCGTTTAAAAGAACACGTAGATATTTATATGGTAAACTAGAATCATCAATGTGAGTCCATAGGCCATTTTTATGTAAGTGAGATAAGTTTGTCCCAGTTTCCCAGCTTGTTCCATTTTCTATCCATAATCCTCCACTACCATCAATCGCAATGGTATCAATATAGTTATCTAGCAGGCTTGAATTATCAGTATTAAAAATTTTCCAGTTGCCCTTACTATTTAGATGGGCTAAACCTTCAGAAGTTCCTATCCATATACCACCATTACCATCGGCAAAAATAGATTCAATATCATTGTAATAAGGAAAATTGGAATTATCTTCGTTAAAGATATTCCACGTACCATTACTATGAAAATGAACTAAACTACTACTGCCAATACCTTTATTAACTCCCATCCAGATACCACCATTACCATCTTTGCTAATGGAAGAAACATAGTTGCCCGGTAAGTAAGAGCTGTCTTTGTTAAAAATTTTCCAAGTGCCATTAGCATAAAAATGAGCTAAGCCACCACCATCATGTACACTATCAGTACCTACCCAAATGCCGCCGTTACCATCAGCAAGAAGAGAGATAACTCTATTTCTTGGTAAACCATCTAAATTCGTGTAAATACGGATAAGTTTGCCGGTTATCGCATCACGTTTTTCAAGTCCACCATTAGTGCCTATCCAAAGTGTTTCTCCGTTATCTGATAAAGTTATAGCCTCAATCCTAGTTCGATTAGTAAACACTTCCCAAACAGCATTCTCAGGTGAAAACGTTTTAGTCAATTCTGGCAACACCGTGATTTTGATTAGTTGTACATTAGTTCCATCAAATACCGTCACGACATCCAAACCCGGTTGAATCGGCGCAATATAAGTTACACGATTCCCAATTCCTTGAATTTGACCTTTTGCAGGTGTCCATGTTACTGCACCACTTGCCCCCGTTACTGATAAATTAATAGATTTTCCAATTTCTATAATTGATGTAACCGGCTCAACTACTAACGCTGCATGAGCAGACAATGTTAATCCTTGCAACAGAATCAACAAAACCACAATGATAGTGTTAAAATTAAAAACACGTTGTGCATGAATTTGTGTGTTCATAATTATTTATTTTCTCATGTTGAGTTTAAAAAAATAGTAGAGTTTGTTAGCAGTGACATCATTTGCTAACAAACCCTATCCAATAGCCTATTGGCTAATCAAGCGCATTAACCCCAATAAGTCCCAGTCCTTTCGCACCAACGGAACTCAGTCTAACTGTGTAAGCTCCCGCCGGTAAATATAGTAACAAACCCGCATCAGTAAGATTAGGCAATTTAAGATGTTCAGGAATTTCACTTGCTCGCACATCCGTTCGCCAATTATCATTACTTGCTACCAGTTCATTACTAGGATATTTTTGTAGTGTCAATTTGGGATTAACGCCATTTCCTAAAGCAAAACCTCTTATCATCACTTTTTTTATGCCAGCACTGATACCACCAGTGATAATAAAACCGGCAATGACATCGTCGGCATCGCCTTGAATAGGGGCACGAGTACTGATGTTAGTTAGTTTAGCAGTGTTGCTGGTTTCAACTTCATTTACCCCAATTAGTCCACGTCCTTTGGAACCAATAGAACTCAATGTAGCCGTGTAAGCTCCAGCCGGTAAATCTAACAGTAAACCAGCATCGGTGGGATTGGTTAATCTCAAGTTTGTTGGTAATGCCTTGATTTCATTGGCACGTTGACCATTTTCCCAATTGTTGTTACCAGCTATTGTTTTCCCTTCTGGATAAGTCTGGAGTAGCAAATTTGGATCAACGCCGGCTCCTAACTCCCAGCCGCGAATGATAACTTTAAGCGTTCCGGTACCGGTAATAATAAATCCGGCAATAACATCATTGGCTCCGCCTTGAATAGGGGCACGGGTACTGATGTTAACGAGGTTAGTTGTTGTACCTAAACCAGTTTCCCAAAGCTTGAGCGTTAAATCTTCTGAGCCAGACAGCGCGTATCGACCATCGGGAGAAAAGGCTACCGTATGTACTTCATCAGTATGCCCACTAAAAGTGCGAATTTCCGCCCCGTTGTTCACATCCCACAGTTTTAGTGTTGAATCCCAACTACCAGATAGCGCGTACCGACCATCAGGGGAAAAAGCCACTGAATATATATAATGAGTATGCCCGCGAAAGGTGCGAATTTCTATCCCACTGTTTACATCCCATAGTTTGACTGTGTTATCCATATTACCAGACAGCACGTATTGACCGTTAGGGGAAAAGGCCACTGCATATACCCAATTGATAGTGTTTCCACCAAAAGTGCGAATTTCTGCACCGCTGTTTACATCCCACAACTTGAGTGTGGAATCATGACTGCCAGACAGCGCGTACTTACCATCTGGGGAAAAGGCCACTGATTCAATTTTAGCAGTATGCCCGTGAAAAGTGCGAATTTCCGCACCGCTGCTCACATCCCATAGCTTGAGTGTATGATCACCAGAGCCGGATAGCGCGTATTGACCATCAGGAGAAAAAGCCACTGAATTTACATAAACAGTATGCCCGTGAAAAGTACGAATCTTTTTTCCAGTACTTACATCCCATAACTTGAGCGTTTCATCAGAAGAGCCTGATAGTGCATACCGACCGTCGGGAGAAAAGGCCACTGACCATACAGAATAAGTGTGTTCACGAAAAGAGCGAATTTCTGCTCCACTATTCACATCCCATAATTTGAGTATGGAATCCATACTGCCAGACAACGCATACTGACCGTCAGGGGAAAAGGCCACTGAATACACACCACTAGTATGCCCTGTAAAGGGTTCTGCTCCGCTGGGAGGGATGTCTTCTTTACATTGTGATTGTACAACTTCAGTACAATAGCTAACCGTTCCCGGAATCGTCACTTTTGAAATGACAACATTTGGTGAAGAAACCGCTATCATCTTCAAAACCAAATTAGAAATAGTACCGGGATCATCACGCAAAAAATTGTATGAATCTGTACCTTCATCACCCGGTTGAATAGCGGATACCCCAGAGCTAGATTGTATTCCATCACCTTCTACAAGAACATAAACTTCAACGTTGCTATCATTCTTGTATGAAAAGTAAACAATGGTTTTCTTTCCGGTTGTCAATGTAGCCGGTAAGTTGATATTCATGCTCAGTAATTCGATTGTGCTATTACCAGTTTTTATTTCTGCCTGCAAAGCCACATTAAAAAAGAGATAAAACACTACGAAACAACAGTTTGTTAAAACAATTTTGTAATCGAATTTCATGTTAATATTTCCTCATAGTTGTTACTGTGATGAGCGACAAAACTGATGAATTGTCTAATTTAATTGCCAAATTTAATTGGTGTGTCGTGAATTGTATTTACATATTCTTAGTTTATTTCCTTGTGTTAAGTGAAAAAATATAGGGTTTGTCAGCAGCGACATCTACTAACCCTATCCCATTGGCTAATCAACCACATTAACCCCAATCAGTCCCTGTCCTTTAGCAGCAACAGAACTCAGTCTAACCGTGTAAACTCCGACAGATAACTCCAATAACAAAGCCGCGTCAGTAGATTTACTTAACCTCAAGTTTTCTGGCAAAGCATTCATTTCTGCTATACTCGTGCCATTTTGCCAATCATTGTTAAATGCTATTACTTCACCTGCTTGAGAATATAGCGTAATCGAAGGATTAACACCGGTATCCAAGCCCCAACCTCTTATCAAAACTTTTTGGTTGCCAGTACCAGTGAGAATAAAGCCGGCAACGACATCGTCGGCGTTGCCTTGAATTGGAGCACGAGTACTTATGTTGATTAGTTTAGCGGTGTCACTAGACTCAACTTCATTTACTCCAATAAGTCCGCGTCCTTTTGCACCAACGGAACTCAATATGGCCGTGTAAGCACTAGCTGGTAGTCCAGCCGGTAAATCTAAAAGCAAACCAGCATCGGTAGGATTGGTTAATCTAAGATTTTTAGGTAACGTTTTAATTTCACTGGCACGAGAACTATCTTGCCAGTTATTATTGCTGGCTATTGTTTTTCCTTCTGGAAATGTTTGTAACAGCAAAGTTGGATCAACATCGGCTCCTATGCCCCAACCGCGAATGATTACTTTAAGCGTTCCAGTGCCAGTAATAATAAATCCAGCAATAACGTCATTGGGCCCGCCTTGAATGGAGGCACGGGTACTAATGTTAATGAGGCGAGTTGTTACTAAACCAGTATCCCATAGCCTGAGCATTTTATCATTAGAGCCAGACAGTACGTACCGACCGTCGGGAGATACGGCCACTGAATTTACGTAAAGAGTAGGCCCACTAAAAGTGCGAATTTCTGTTCCACTGTTCACATCCCACAGCCTGAGCGTTCTATCGTCAGAGCCAGACAGCACGTATTGACCGTCAGGGGTAAAGGCCACTGAATTTACATGACCAGTATGCCCACTAAAAGTACGAATTTCCGCTCCACTATTTACATTCCACAGCTTAAGCGTTTTATCAGGATAGTACGAGCTAGATAGCACGTACTGACCATCGGGAGAAAAGGCCACAGACTTTACTCTGTCAGTATGCCCAGTAAAAGTGCGAATTTCTGCTCCACTATTCACATCCCACAGTTTGAGTGTTTTATCACCAGAGCCAGACAGTGCGTACCGACCATCGGGTGAGAAAGCCACGGAGGTTACCCAAAACTTTATGCGGCTTGTCGCCAAATCAATATGCCCACGAAAAGGGAGGAGTTCTGCTCCACTGTTAACATCCCACAATTTAAGTGTTTCATCTGAACTGCCAGACAGCACGTATTGACCATCAGGGGAAAATGCCACAGAATTTACAGTGTCAGTATGCCCAGTAAAGGTGCGAATTTCCGTCCCACTATTTACATCCCACATTTTGAGCACTTTATCAGCAGAGCCAGACAGTGCATATTGACCGTCGGGAGAGAAAGTCACTGAACTTATCCAATCAGTATGGCCGTTAAAAGAACGAATTTCCGTCCCGCTGTTTATCTCCCATAGCTTGAGCGTTTTGTCACCAGAGCCAGACAATGCATATCGACCGTCAGGAGAAAAAGCCACTGACTGTACTTGTCTAGTATGACCGCTAAAAGTGCGAATAGGTTCTGTGATGGTATCTGCAAAGGCATTGCTGAATAAAATACTTAAAAAAAGTGTTGAAATTAGATTTCGTTTTCTCATATTAGATTTCTCGTTATAAAGTTATTTGAACAATGATTTCGGTAAGTGAGTACAAAGAATTACGAGGATAAACGAATAAAAATGTTTTGAAATATGAAAGTTCCTATTACTTAATGAATATATAGACTATTTAGGGCCCAAAATCAAGCCGATTTTTCTATATTCCCTATTAATTAACAATTCGTTTATCCTCGTAATTCGCTGTACTCATTATTATTTTAATCAAGCGCATCCACCCCAACCAATCCAAGTCCGTTAGCACCAACTGAACTCAAAGTGACTGTATAAACCCCAGGTTGTAAATCACGGAGTAAGGCAGCATCGTTGGATTCAAAGTTTGCTGTCAGGTAGGCGGGAATTTCAGCATGACGTGCGTCGGTTTGCCAATTATCGTTGTTGGCGATGACTTTCCACTGAGTATTGCTGATTTGTTTTTGTAACGTGAGTTTTGGATTAACGCCCGTTTCTAATCCCCAGCCTCTCAATACGATTTTTTGTGTGCCTCCACCTGTGATGATAAAACCGGCAACCACATTATCTGCTCCGCCTTTGATGGGGGCCCGCGTACTGAGGTTGATGAGTTTGATGTTTTGATTTGAATCAATGGCATCGACTCCAACCAATCCGCGCCCGGTTTGAGCAACTGAACTAAGGTTGACGGTATAAACACCCTCGGCTAAGTCTAATAATAAAGCCGCATCATTCGCCTCAAATGAGGCAGTCATTTGGCTGGGTATTGCCGTATAACGGGCCCCATTTTGCCAATTATTGTTGCCGGCTATGATTTTCCAGTTTCCGTTACTGAGCTGTTTCTGTAAAGTCAGCATGGGATCAACGCCGGCTTCTAAACCCCAACCTCTTAACACGATTTGTTGAGTGCCCGTGCCTTCAATGATGAAACCAGCAATCACGTTATTGGCCCCGCCCAAAATAGGAGCGCGGGTGCTGATGTTGATAAGACTCGCTGTTGCTATTGATGGTGGTGGTGTTTGACCCACTTTAAAGTATTTTCCCTCATTCTCATTAACCGCGACATTACCGGCTTTGTCTACCGCTTGAATGAAAAACTCGGTGTTGGCTTTTGCGGCAAAACTACCCGTCCAGGTGACACCACTCCCGGTTAAGTTAATGCTGTTCCAAGTGCCATTGCCATCCGTATAAGCCAGCACGACTTCTTTAATATCGGAAGCATCACTGGTGGTAATGGTTACTGTCGCTGTATTAGCATTTAAACGACTATTCGTTAGGTAAACGGTTGGCTTAGTCCAATCATTCGTATTGGCGTGGTGAAAGACATCAAAATCCATGTTGCTAAAGATACGTTGTTGACCCGTCGTTAAATTCGGGTTGTATTGCCCTGCGGTTGCGACTAGCGTTTCCTTATCTCCCGTATCCAGTGGAATGCTATTTGGGGTAAAAAATATGGACGGATACCAACCCGGTGCGCTGAAAGTCCTTTTTGGGGTGATATGTCCCGTTGTGGTTTTAAAACGTTGTATCGGCGGGGTGACATTAACCGTGTTGTAGCTGCCACCTCTAAAGACAACACCATGCAAAGCCTTTTGTGTCTGCGTCACATTATACGAGAGTTTGGGCAAAATGGGCTTGCCTTCACTGCTGCTCGTCATTGTCCCATTTAGGGAATAAAACTTTTGGCCAGAGGTAGTGGCTGTTGGGGTTGCTGTGGCCCAAGTGTAGGAATAACCCGCCTTCTGTAAACCTTGTTCTTCGGTAGTTTGGGTTTTAATCGCGGTAATCGCGGGACTGAGTTTTGCGGTTGCCGAAGAGGTGACTTGATACATGGGCAAACCATATAAGGTACTCTCAGCAACAATCTTTTCGTCAAAGGGCCCAAAGTCTGGATTATCAGCGAAGTATTGTTGCTTGGCATTCAGCAAGGCTTTACCCAAGGTGGTTTGGGATTTGACTAATTCTTTGGTCAGATTCCACATCAATTCTTCCGATAGTTCGATCCCATCCAGACCACCAATGCCATAGCCGGTATTAGCGATATAGTTGGCTTGTTTGAGGGCAAAACTTTCGGGTAAGTCCAATTTGTCTGCTACGTTCAAACCAGAATGACAACCCACGGTGTAAAAAAGGGTGCCAGCAAAATCCGTGCTAGTCTTCGCAATATCCGAGGCCCAAATGTATCTATCATCGGGCGTTAGGAACATTTCATAATCAGCATGAGCATTGATGGAAGTGATGTCATGGTGACGGTTCAAGATTTGGCCTTTGAAATCTTCACTGTCCCAAGATTCCCCAATCAATGAACAATCGCTAGGTATATTAACACGTTGTAATGTATCGCAAGCGGCTTTGGCACCATCCTGTATAAAATCATAGCCGGTGATGGCGGCACTTCTGATGTTGAGATGATTGTCGGCTAAGAAAGCGTCAATCATACCTATAATTTGGGCAGGTGTTTCTAGCAATCGCCCACCCGCAATGTCTGGAATAAATACCAGTGGGTTAGCACATTTTGGACATTCACTTGGATTACGATCCGTATAGAAATCATCGGTGAGCGTCCAAGGGTCCGGCTCGAAGGTGCCATCTTCGAGACGATAAAAAGGAATCACCCGGTCATCGCCGATCAGCATGATATTTTCCAATTGATTTCCCAAGGTGTCCCAATGACGACGAATAAGTTGCTTAATACTCACCACGACAACATTGGCTTGATTTTTATTGTCGTAGTTATCGCCACGAATAGCATAGGCATTTGCTACTGTTGAGTCGTCTTCTACTTGAATCACTAGCCCTTGGACATGGGGATTTTCTGCTAACTTATTCAATTTGCTCATTAATTGTTCAGCTTGGGTTGGGCCGTAGAGTTGGGCGAGTTTCATACGGTTGGTTAGAATGAGGGTGTGCGTTTCATTTGATGGCTGACCATCCTCTTTAAAAGTGGCTGTTACGCTTTTAGCCTCATCCATCATTATTTGGCATGATGCTGTACCTGAACATGCACCACTCCAGCCGCCAAAAGTAGAACCAGAATTAGGTGCTGCGGTTAACGTAACTTGGGTGTTTTCATCATATTGTTCTGAACAATTACCGTCGCAATCAATACCTTGTCCTGTAACAAGCCCACTGCCACTACCGTTTTTGTTGACAGTCAATATATATGATGATTCTTGAGTTGAGTCTGCATTAGCAGTTAGCCCCTCATTATCCGTGACAGTGAGAGTAACTTTATCACCATTATTAAGCGAGGTATTCGCCATCATGCCTATAATGCTTTGTCCATTAACAGCCCATTTATAACTAATAATTGAACCATCGGGATCATAAGAAGCACTGGCATCTAACTTAACGGTATTACCACTTAAAGGGCTAACCGTAAATTTAGCCATCGGAGGAGACATAACCCTGATATTTTGTAGGGTTTCACTTGTTGAACTATCACCATGCGTAGCTACAAGCTTAATGATATATTCTCCATGCTCAGTAAAGGTATAATTGGCTGGATTACCTGCATTGATGAATTGATTATTAGCATACCATTGATAATTGAGCATGGATGAACCAACAATACTACTTGCATCTAAAGTTACTGTTAGTGGTTTTGTGCCTAGTGTAGGAAATACTATGGAGGGTGAGGTAGATTGCCCATATTGATTATCTCCCCAACAAACAACACTTCCGTTGGTTTTCACGCCACAGGTATAATCGGTAAAATATTCACTACTACCAGAATAATAACTACCACCACTCACCTGGGTGAAAGTTCCTGTGGGTGGGGTGGCTTGACCATGATCATTGGCTCCCCAACAAACCACATTACCATTGGTTTTTACACCACAATTATGCCATGTACCTGCACTCACCTGAGTGAAAGTTCCAGTGGGTGGGGTAGATTGATCATATTGATTATCTCCCCAACAAGCCACATTACCATTGATTCTCGTGCCACAGGTATGAAAATAACCCACACTTACCTGGGTGAAAGTTCCAGTGGGTGGGATGGATTGACCTCTGCCACTCCCCTCTCCCCAACAAGCCACGCTTCCATCGGTTTTTACACCACAATTATGCCATGTACCTGCACTCACCTGAGTGAAAGTTCCAGTGGGTTGACCATAGTCATTATACCCATATCCCCAACAAGCCACGCTCCCGTCGGTTTTCACGCCACAACTATGCCATGCACCTGCACTCACCTGGGTAAAAGTTCCACTTGGTGGGGTGGCTCGATTTTCGCCATTATTTCCCCAGCAAACTACGCTTCCATTGATTTTTACACCACAACTATGCCATCCACCTGCACTCACCTGAGTGAAAGTTCCACTAGGTGGGCTGGATTGGCCATAGTTATTACGTCCCCAGCACAAAACGCTACCATCAGTTGTCATACCACAAGTATGAGATTCGCCTGCATCTACTGAAATGAAACTACCTAAATTTATTGATGCTTCCACATGAATTGTTACACCAAATAATAAGATAAATGAGAATAGATAAAAAATGCTGAGTAATACTCGACTGCATTCTCCGGTATGTCTAAACAGTTTGGATAACATGATGTTTCTCCTTTTTAATTTATTTTATTTTTTGTCTGAATCAGAATGTGTGACACGTTCTGATTCAGACAATAAGTAATGAAGTACTTTGTAGACAGTTATTCAGATTCCTTCTGACCAAATCGCGCTAATAATTCTTCACGGGATGCTTGCATCAATAATTGTAGCGATTCTTCCGACGACATCTGTACTAGAGGTTTAACCAGTGCTGACAAAGATTTATCAACTCCAAAGCGTAATTTGAGTAAATTTTTGATAACCGAATGTCGTTCTGCTAAATGGCCTTGTTGTAATCCTTCTTGGTGTCCCCCTTGCCAACCATCGTTGTGTGCGGTTTCAATTTTATCTCGCTCATTTACCAGGGCCATCAGATAGAGATCATAACGGTGGCGTTCTTCTGAACTCATTTTCAAAATGTCTAATTTTTCTCCCGCTTTGCCGAGGTTTTTAGCTTTACAATCAGGCGGTAAAGCGGCATGTTTAAATAAATAGATCCATTCATCCAAGTCCGTTTTCATCTCATCAGCAAAACGTTCGACATTAATTAAGTAATATTCGGGAAAAAGGTCTTGGCTTTGGAGTTTTTCAAGCGTTTTATCTTTGCGTCGTCGTCGGAAAATCAAGGGATCATTATCATGCAAGCCCCGAAACTCGGTCTTGCCATAAAAAACATAATCTTTACCCAGCCCTAAATTAAAATAGAGGATACTGATGGAAACAACTTTGCTGATTTCACTATAATCTTCACCCGATTTCACATTATCAACAATCACTTTCGAGGTGCCAAAGAGTATGCGTTCTAAGTA